>ERZ773188.3990-NODE-3990-length-11586-cov-2.954557_pt1 | contig 11586 bp, 10 predicted proteins | sample MGYA00581011_ERZ773188 | MGnify/ENA primary metagenome ERZ773188 (study PRJEB29015, sample SAMEA2737798) | human gut metagenome | biome: human gut; feature: human-associated habitat; material: faeces | place: China | collected 2012 ...
TTGCACTCTGGATTACGAAGCCATTGTCGGAACATTCCTCCGTACCCGGCATTCGGATACATCTTTCCAAATTGACGCATACGATTAGCCAAATTTTGCAAAATCCAATCATCTGAAGTACTCGGCTGTGCATCAAGAAAAGTCAGACCGACAGCCAAAGTCATTACGGTATCATCCGTATAGGTGGATTTGCGAGAGAATAAAGGGAACTCTTTACTCTTGTTACCACGGTCAAATTCATAAGGACTACCAATGATATCACCTAAGATTGCTCCAATCATCTCTTTCCACCTCTCTTCTTGTAATCCGCATCAATCTTCTTTTTCCAGTCAGCAGACAATGGTGCTGCGCTCGTTCTTACGCTGGTAATTGCCTCGCTGATGACTTCATAGTTGAGTACCGTTCCAACCTCATCACAGTGATAGTTTGCGGCCATAGATTCATCGATACCAAATCTTTTGGCTTCAGCTGCCGCATCAATGTTTGCACCGAGGAAAATGAACTCCCAACCATAACGTTCCTTCTGACGCTCAATCATATGGCGCACCTTATCGTAGGTGTAATGATGGCTGGCATTTTCCATACCATCAGTTGTGATGATAAAGAGGGTCTTTTCCGGCACATCTTCTTTGCGGGCATACTTATGAACATTTCCAATATGGTGGATTGCACCTCCAACCGCATCGAGAAGTGCAGTGCAGCCACGCACGAAATATTCCTTGTCTGTAAGATTTGGTACATCAGCAATAACAACACGGTCATGAATAACCTCTGTTTCGTTGTCAAACAGCACGGTGGATACCACGGCATCACCTGGCTCCTTACGCTGCTTTTCCAACATAGAATTAAAACCTCCGATAGTATCCTTTTCCAATCCCGACATGGAACCGCTACGATCTAAGATAAACACAAGTTCTGTCATTTTGAAATCCTCCTTTTTTTATTGTGATTTCATTATAAGAAAAACAGGAGAATGAATGGTCGCATGGTATGCGACATTTTTCAGAAGCCTGTATAACAGAACAATACATCTGCAGTTATTCAAAAAAAGAAGCGCTCATACAAGCACTTCTCCTATATCACCATCTGAAACACAAGTACCATCAACGGCATTGTAATGATTGCAAATATTGTAGTAATTACATTAATCGCACTCGCATACTGCGAATCATTTCCGTATACCTGACACATCTGCGTGACAGTTGAAGCAGACGGTGTAATAACAGAAAGAAATACAATCAGAAGAATCTTTGTACTATCCTGTCCCCAGGTCGCCAGTCCACTTATTTTCAGTATCAGAAGCGCAATCAGCGGAATTATGATCAGTCTCATAAATGCAATCCCATAGACTCTTCCACGTGAAAATATCTCTTTCAAATTCATTCCTGCGATCAGCATACCTGTAACAATCATGCTGGCTGGTCCGATCATGGAACCTACAGAACTAAGCGTATGGTTGACCAGTTCCGGAAGACGTATTCTGGTAACGAAAAGCACTACTCCCAGAAATACTGAGATCATGTTGATATTTAACACAATCTTTTTCCAGTCTGTTTTTTCTTCTTTCCCAAGCACGCTTTTACAGTGCGTCCAGATAAACACAAGCTGAACACACATAGCCACACATCCATATAACACCCATTTTTCGCCCAGCACATAAGTTACAATCGGCACGATCAGATTTCCCGTATTCGAATAGTAAATGGATGTTGTCTCTACTTCATTCATATGGAATACTCTTCCAATTCCCCAGACAATCAAAAGCAGCAATACCTGTAACAACACGGATGCCACAAGTGCCAGAAACAGCCCTTTTACTTTATCATCTGTATACTCCACCTGAAATGCATTGATAATCACACATGGGATGATCAAATACAATCTTAGAGATTACCTTACTGTCTTTATCTTTCAAGAGTCCTGTCTTCACAATGACATATCCCATGAAGATCATCAGAAAAAGTTCCAGGATCTGTTTCATCAATAATATGCTTATCTGCATGTTTGCCTCTTTTCTTGACTTTCTTTTACTCTTTTCTACTTAACCCGATTCATTATAGATGCTTTTCTGGATGAATACAATTGACGAAAAACACAAAATACATCAGATGCTGATTAATGTGCAACATCTGATGTACAATCTACCCATCCGTTATCATTCTTTCTTCACACTGAGAATATCCATGAATACTTTAATCCCGCCCTTTGCGCCACCATATGGGATATTAGCTATTGCGCATTTCAGAGACATCCATACAGACAGCGCTTTTACTTCGTTCAGCTTGCAAGCCGGATGAAAACGGATACCACCTTTAAAATCACCTGCTATACCTGATGAACAAATCGCAGAAAAGCTTCTTTTCCCGCTTCATCTCTGCTGTATACGCCAGCCTGTTCAAGTACTTTTGCAAATATCAGTCCAGTCTCTTCCTGAACAATCGTCCATGCATTATCTTCTGTAATATCATAGCGAGCAGCAATATCATTCGCCCATTCCGCATGTGCAGCTGTCAGCGGGTCTTTCGTCATATCTTCGCCCGATATAAGCTTATCCGCTACTGCTGCCAATTCTGTCTTAAGCCTGCCAGGAAGAATTGCCAGCCCCATCACCTCAATCAGACCAATATTCTCTTTTTTGATATGATGAAGCTCTGCATGTGGATGATACACTCCTAATGGATGCTCCGGTGTAGTCAGATTGTTCCTCAATACCAGGTCGAGTTCAAAGTCTTCACCACGACGTCTTGCGATTGGAGTAATCGTATTGTGTGGCTCACCGTCTGTCTCTGCCAGGATCATTGCCTTCTCATCTGTATATCCGCGCCAGCTGAGAAGGATTCTATCTGCCAGTTCTACCAGGCGCTCCGGAGCTTTCGCTGTAAGTCTTATAACGGACATTGGCCATTTCACAATTCCTGCCCTGACATCCTTATACCCATCAAAAATTATATCTGTCTCAATCGGCGCCCTCTCCATGGCAAATGTATAATGTCCTCCCTGGAAGTGATCATGTGCCAGAATAGAGCCACCTACAATAGGGAGATCCGCATTTGATCCCACAAAATAATGTGGAAACTGTCTTACGAAATCTAAAAGTTTCGCGAAACAAGCGCGGTCAATCTTCATCGGCGTGTGTTTCTCATTAAAGCAAATGCAATGTTCGTTATAATATACATATGGAGAATACTGCAGATACCAGGCTGTCCCATTAATCTCTATCGGAACGATACGATGATTCTGACGTGCCGGAAAATTCAGCCTTCCCGGATATCCTACATTCTCAACACAAAGCATACATTTCGGATAATCTGATGCAGGCTGCATCCTCGCAGCTGCTATAGCTTTTGGATCTTTCTCCGGCTTAGACAAATTAATCGATATATCCAGATCACCATACTCTGTAGCTGTCTTCCACCGGATGTCTTTTGCCACACGGTCTTTTCGAATATAATTTGTGTCCTGACTGAACTGATAATACCAGTCTGTCGCTTTCTGTGAAGATTCTTTCCGAAGCATCGCAAATCGGTCTATCACCTGCGACGGACGTGGGGTTAGGCACCCCATCAGCTTCGTATCCAGCAGATCCCGATATACTACCGAATTCTCTGTCAGTACTCCTCGCTCATATGCATCATCTAACAATACATCCAGAAGCTCTGTCAGATTTATTGTCTCATTTTCCTGCAGTTCTTCTAGTGAATAGGTATCTATTTCCAATACATCCAACAGGCTGTTCACTGCCCATATTTTTTCTTCCGGTCGAATCAATTCCTTATCCAACGCATACTCTGCCAGACCGGTAATAGCCTCATTTCTATTCATGACACGCCTCCTCTGTTTTCACCACATATTTTAAAGTACAATTCCGCCGACCGGTCGTATATTCAACACGTGGCAACAACCTTTTCTCAACATCAATTCCATTCTTTCACAGAATTCAGATACACTTTCCGTCGGAACAAATGCCTGGATTGTACCGGCAAATCCGCCTCCATGTACACGGCAGGCTCCCTTTCCATTCAATGCAATTTCTGCCGCTTCCAGTGCAATTGCCATATCCTGGGCTTCTACAGCTCCGGCAGGTGTAATATTCTGCAACAATTCCCAGGATGAACGTCCGGATTCTTTTACCAGCTGCAGGAATGCATCCCTGTCTCTTCGCTCCAGCGCATCTGCCTCTTCCACCGCTCTTCTGTCATCTGCATAAAAATGTAAGGCTCTGAGAACTGCCCTGTCTCCAACCGCTCTTCGAAGTTGCGGCATTGCTTTCAATACCTCTTCTTCCTGCACTTCACGAAGCACTTTTTTCCCAAAGAATGCAGCCACCTGTTCCATTTCCCGAGGAATAGATGCATACTCTCCGGTCAATGCCGCATGATCTGCGCCACAGTCAACAATACACAACGCAAGACCCAGTTCTTCCAGATTCGCTGTAACTGAACGCACAATCGGTGCAGAAGGATCTGCAAAATCAATAGCCACTGCATCTCCCACAGAAGAAGCTGTCTGATCCATCAGCCCACTCGGTTTTCCAAAATACTGGTTTTCTGCCTTCTGTCCAATCTTTGCAAGAGTTACTGCATCCAGTTCATCCTGACAAAACAAATGATTGCCAGCCACTCCCAACAATATCTCACAGGCTGCAGAGGAAGACAGTCCCGAACCTGGCAGGACATTAGAAACAGCATACATATCAAATCCGCCTATTGTATATCCTGCTTTCGCGAGTTCTGCCATTACTCCCCGCACCAGAGATGCCGTTGTCTCTTTTTCCGCTTCCTGCTGCTTTAGATCTGACAGATCTACCGTCGTCATCGGCCAGCCCTCTGACTGGAAGTGAACAGTCTGAGTCCCATTCGGTGACACACATGCAAGGAAATCCAGATTCACTGCTGCCGCCAGAACATGTCCATGCTGATGATCCGTATGATTCCCACAGATTTCTGTACGTCCCGGAGCAGAACACAATGCTGCCAAAGTATCCTCTTTTACGCCAAATGTTTTTTCAAATCCATTCATGACTTCTGTCGCACGTGTCCTGTATGCGTTTATATCTTCACATCCGGTCTGCATCAATGACCGATCCATCTCCCCATTCTTCAACATTTTATATAGATCATTCCAAGTTCTCATAGCTTTCGTTCTCCTCTTTCTTTTATTTTTTCAGAAAATGCTCTCGGTTCGGATATTCCTCCCGGAACGCTGAAAGTGCTGCTCGTTGTAAAATGTAAAATTCCCTGTCCATATGAAACATATGCGGAGTCTGAAATGCGATCGTGCTGATCTGCTCTGCGATTTTTTTAATCACTCCTTCATCCGACAACTGTCCCATACCAAAAACCAGCGAAGTAAACCCTCTTCCTTGACTGCTTACTTCCATGAATTTTAAAAACACATGTTTCAGTTCTTCCTGTAAGATTTCGCGGTATCTGTCCTCCTGTACTTCCGGACTATTCAGATACATATCTGCTGCGATCCTGGCAGCCTGTCGTTTCTTTTTCCCGCCAATATCAAGCGTACCACCCTCAGCCAGATATTTTAACTCCATAAGACATCCAACATACGCGTCTTTCTTCGGTTTTTTTCTGCCATATCTGGCAATCCACAGCTTTTTTCGAAATGCATCCTCTTCTGTTGGATTACTCTCAATATTCTCTTTCAGTAATACCAGACGTTTATCTGCATCCATCTCCCGGTAAAATTCATCTGTCCACGTTTTATCCATTCGCTTTACTCCGATCATCTGTCTAAAAACTCCTCCACATTGCTGCTGTCCACCTGTTGATACTGCGATACATAATATCTGCCTTCCTTCAGTTCCTTTCTCACCTGCTGTTCACCCTTGAACACTTCATATGCAAGCTTCGCAATCTGCAATGCCTGATCCTCTTTGTCGTTATACACGGTTCCCTGCATTTCCCCATCTTTAATTGCTTCCAGTGCATCATCCAACCCATCGATACCGAAAATAACCGGTCTCTGAGAAGGTTCATATCCTGCCTTTCGGTAAGCTTCTACGGCTCCCAATGCCATTTCATCATTATTAGAAAGGATCAATTCAATCCCTTCTCCATATTGACTGATCAGACGGTTCATTCTGTTTTCTGCCTGCCCTCTGTTCCAGTCAGCAAACTGATAACTGAGCTTTTCAAGAGATATGCCCGCATCCAGCACTGTTCTGACAGAATAGTCCGTTCTACTGATCGCATCCTGATGCCCTGCCTCTCCTTCCAGAAGCACATATTGTATCTTTCCATCCTGATTCTTATCTACTTCCGGATGATTCTTAATATATTCTGCTGCTGTCTCACCCTGCATGACACCTGACTGTTCAGCCTTGCATCCCACATAATACAGATATTCCCATTGCATCAGGTCTTCTTTAACCGGTTCCCGATTAAAGAAAACGATTGGGATATCATCCTGCTTTGCCAGTCGAATAATCTTTGCCGGAGCCGTTCTGTCTACCAGATTCACACACAGCACATCGCATCCGGCATCAATCATTTCTTCTATCGTTTCGTCCTGATTTTTCTGATCATTGTCTCCATTCTTAACAGAAACTATAACTTTCACATCTTTGGTACTCATAGCTTTCAGATCTTCTTTTAGCTTATCCGTCAGTGCATTAATAAATGGATCATCCTGTGTATATGTCACCACACCAACCCGAAGTACTTCCCTGTCTGTCTGTATTCTCTGGTTCTGCCGACACCCTGTAACAGCAAATGACATTGTGCTCACAAGAACCAGTATACTTTGTGCCATCCTGCCTTTTTTACTCATAAGAATACAACAACCTTTCCATATCATCATCTGAAAACAGCTCTTCCCCATCAAGCTCTCTGACTCCTGTGTTACAGCTTTCCAACTGGTAGAATCTGTGATTCAATTTTTCAGCAATTTCCTCTACGCTCTTATAACCAATCTCATATCCATCAAGAAGTACCATATCTGTAATATATCCATAATCCAACAATGCGATAGATTTAACACTGCTGCCAATACCGTATATTTCTGCTCCGTAATAAGTGCCGTTTTCCGCCTGTTCCCCAAGTTCAACCAACGCATCGGGATCCAGTACAACCATCGCATCTACCTTCTCCTTCACACTCACCATTTCAGATGCCTTCTTTTCCTTTTGATTGTAATAGTACCAGGCAATCTCACAATCTGTGCCTTCCAGTGCATCATTCAGTCCTCTGACACCGTTGTCACTGATATCACTTTTTCTCCATCCAGCCACTACGCCAATTCGCCGTTGTCCATCTTCCTGCAAGTGCGCCGCCAATGTCTGACCAATTTCATAATAATCCGGCTTAATCACCGGCAGACCAGATGCTTTCTGCTCTTCATCATAGATATCTTCTGTGATCAGCAATATCGGTATGTCTGCACACTCATTCTCCAGCATTTCCTTTGTCTCACTTCCGGGCGACGGACATATAATAAATGCATCTACCTGATTATCCAACTGTTCTCTGATTGCTTCCCGCTCAACATCAGCATCCTCAATCTCATCTGTATTACAAATAATAAGATGAATCTTATTCAGACTTGCTGACTGTTTCATTCCTTCAATCAATGCATCCCAACGTTGATCTCCTGACTCCGGGAGAATGATTGCCACCCTTGGTTCTTCGACATTCTGATTAAATATCTTATATACAAAAAACAGCGTTAAAACAAAAAGAATCACCTCTGCTGCCATAAATCTGAATTTACTCTTCTTCATCCGGCATCCTCCTCTGTCCATATGTTTGCTTTTCTAATTGTTCCGCATTTTCTTTTGTATAAGGAATAGCCGGAATATGAATCACAACTTTCGTCCCTTCATCCAACTCACTGTATACTTCTAGTCCATATTCCGGACCAAACATAAGACTGATTCTGGAATGAACATTGATCACCCCTACCCCGGAACCATGTTTTGGAACTTTACTGTTATCTGTCAGAATATTACTCCTTATGTCTTCCGGCATACCCATTCCATTATCCTCTATGCTGATGTAAATATCTTCACCTTTCTTCTCTCCACGTATAAGGATCTGACCATCATCATCCTCATCCATATTACCTACTCCATAATATATTGCATTTTCCAGAAGCGGTTGAATCACCAGTTTTACAATACAGTAATTTTTAATCTCTTCATCTATCAGAAACTCTACCTTAAATCGTTCTTTATAGCGTACACGCTGAATATTCATATAACTTCTGCTGTGTTGCAATTCGTCTCCAATAGAGATAATCGTCTTTCCCCTGGACAAACTTACGCGAAGAAGTTTTGCAAGCTCTGAGATCATCACAACCGCTTCTTTATTTCTCTGCGCCTCGATCATCCAGGTGATTGATTCCAATGTGTTATAGAGAAAATGTGGGTTAATCTGACTCTGAAGTGCATCCAGCTCACTTTTTCGTCTTTCTGTTTGCTGTTGAATAATCTCTTTCATCAGCGTTTCAATTTGTTCATATGATTTCTGTACCGAATATCCCAGATGACGAATTTCTGCCGATCCACCGATATAAATATCTGGCATTGCTCCGGCTTCATATGCCTTAACAGATTCATCTAACTCTCTGATCGGTCTGGATATCTTTCTGGAAATAAAACGGTTAACCTGAAGCAGCATCATCACCAGAATGAGAATTGTTGTAATAATGTAATATCGGAATTTATTAATACTGGTTTCCTGCACACTCTCCGGCACCACACCGATCAGCTTCCAGCCCGTATACGCAACGCTTCCCACTACTATATTCTCTTTCTGTCCGTCCGTCTTCATCTCATAGATTCCATCCTCATAAGATGCCACTTTATTATTCTTTTCCTTAAAAAGTCCCCTGTTAATCTCCGTCCACCGGGGATGATAAATAATCTCTCCATCTCTGCTGCACAGATAATAATAGATTCCACTCGATGTCTCATTGATCCGCTCCAGCATATCTTCAAGTACCGAATATTTCATATCCACAAGCAACACACCGCTGCCTGATGTACTGCCATCATTAATATCCACCGAACGACTCAAGGACACCACCCGATGATAGCGAAATGTTCCGTCATCAAACAGATTCTGCACATGCGGTGTGGAAAAGTGAATATTTTCTATCTCGGATCTGGCGTTCTGGTACCATTTCTGGTCGGCAACTTTAACATTGTCCTTAACTGTCGCCACTGGTTCTGACTCAATCAGCATCCCATCATATCCATACAGGGCAAGGCTCTGAATCTTATCTACATTCGTTTCATACAGCATACTGAACTGCCTGGTAAATTCCTGACTGGAAATATCATATTCCTGCACAATATTATAATTTGCTGCATCCGAAATCTGTCGAAGATCCAGAAGTGATGAATTCAATCTGTCTATTGTACTTTCTACCGTCATTTCTGTATTCGCCACTGCGCTCTTATCCGATGCCAGTTTAAAACGATGATACAGCAGAAACCCCATAACCGTAACTGTTACAAGAGACAATGTCATCAGTACAGACAGAATAATCGACTGTATATTAAATTTGGCAAAGGTTTTCCTTATTCCGGAATCGTTCTTCATATCTTTCATTCTGTTCTGCCCTCATAGCCAGCTTATTTTTGCAGATACTTTGTTCTGTACTTGGACGGAGATACTCCGAATCTCTTTTTAAACACATAACTGAAATAATTAGCATCCGGATATCCGACTTTCTCCGCAATCGTATAACTCTTATCATTCGTATTTACCATCAGATCTGCCGCAATGTCCATTCTGTAATCTGTCAGATATGTAATAAATGGCTTGCCTGTCTCCTTTTTAAACACCGAGGAAAAATAGGAATTAGATACCCCAAGTACCGAACACACTTCATCCAGTGATATTTCTGCTTCCATATAGCGATTCTTAACCAGATTCTGTGCCTCTGTTACAAGCCTTCTGGATGTACTGTTCCTTGCCTTCTTTAACATATCACTAATCGTCATGGATACTTCTATCAGCCATGCCGCAAGTGTACTTTCATCCATCTCCGGTACTTTTTCATAGTTGCTCTGCATATCTTTGGATATTCCATTAAAATCTATTGAATTATTTACACAGAATCTGTAAAAGCCACTCACAATCTCCATTGTTGCCAAACGATACTGTTCGATCGTATCTGCGTTTTTATGCAATATCTCAATTTCTTTTTTAACCGCCTTTTCAATCTTTTCCTGATTACCTACATGCACTGCCCGAAATAATTCCTGCATCCGGGTCTCTTCTGCCTGTATGGTCAGATTCTGTTCCTTCGGCACAATCTCTCCGATACTGATCGCACGTTTCGTTCCATACAGAACTCTGTAAGACACCGCTTCCCGTGCACCTTCATAAGAAAGATGGATATGAAACAGACTATCACTTGTTCTTCCTATTCCTGCAGTTACAACTGCTCCCATAATCCGATATGCCCATCTGCAGAACCGGTCACACGCATCTGTTAATTCCGCAATTTTCTCTTCCATCTCCAGTTCCACGATCAGGAGTGTATTCCCCAGATATATAAATTCCTGACATTTCCATTCTGTCGCCAGGCGCTCCTTGATTTCCCGTTCAACTGACATTGACAAAAGCACAGGATCTACACCATCCGGCACATGAGTGCTGGATGTATGGAAGATCACACAGCAATACAGCGGACCCTGCATTTCCACTCGGTATGCAGAAAGAAATCTCTGATATTCCTGTTCGCTGATCCGACCTTCTATTAATGACACGAATAAATTTGAACGCAATGCAGGCAATACTTCCTTAAAATAATCTTCCAGCTTACGCACATTTAATTTTTCTTCACGCTCACGATCCAGGGTATCTTTCAACTTTGTCAGACCTGTGGATAATTCCGATGCATTGATCGGTTTCAGCATATATTCCTTAATCTCAAGGTGTACTGCTTCCTGCGCATATTCAAATTCATCAAACCCTGTACACAGCAGAATATAGATATTCGGATAGTCCTTATTCAATCTTCTTGCTAACTCCAGCCCATCCATATATGGCATCTTAATATCCGTCAACACCACATCCGGCTGAAGTTTTTCCACAAGTTCCAGTGCCTTCACTCCGTTTGTCGCACTGCCTACCACTTCAAATCCCAGTTCATCCCAATGGATTAATGCCTGCATCGCATCAATCACTTCCACTTCATCATCTACCAGGATCACTTTGTATTGTTCCATTCTAATACCCCTCTGTCACGCTCCGGACTTCTGTTATCATTATATCAGAAAATAATATGATACTAAACAATCATATCGTAAAAGCCGCCTTTTTCATCTCTATCCGACGAATAAAGGCGGCTTGCTCATTACTGTTTTTCTAATTATTTCTTCTGTACATATTTCAGACAGTCAAGCGTAACCGCTGCAAGAATAATAATTCCTTCAAAAATGAACTGAAGGTTGGTATCAATTCCAAGAATTGTCAAAGAGTATGTAAGTGATGTAAAGATCAGCACACCAGTTACTACACCTGAGATCTTACCGATACCACCGGTAAATGACACACCACCAACCACACAGGCTGCAATGGCATCCATATCCCATCCCTGTCCATAAGCTGCACTTCC
>ERZ773188.3999-NODE-3999-length-11570-cov-5.193574_pt1 | contig 11570 bp, 6 predicted proteins | sample MGYA00581011_ERZ773188 | MGnify/ENA primary metagenome ERZ773188 (study PRJEB29015, sample SAMEA2737798) | human gut metagenome | biome: human gut; feature: human-associated habitat; material: faeces | place: China | collected 2012 ...
TATCAACATTACCGAGCTGAACGCAGAAATCAAGCGCATTGTGGCGCGGGAACAGCTGCTGCGTGACGAGATTGATAAGATTATTGCGGAGATTGAGGAATGAGCTGTTCGGAAATAATCAATACCATGATTTTGGCAGTTTCTATAGGTATTGTCTTATGTTATAAGTGGATTCTTGAACACAGTGTTATTATAGGGCTGACCATTGACTTTGTTTCTTTGATTGTAAGCGTTATCCTTACGATTGCTATTTATAGACTTGAACGACGTCATGAAAAAGAGCATGAAGAAGCTGAAGAAAAAGCAAATAAATTGGCTGTATCGGAATCGGCAAAGGTGTTTTTGATTGATAACGATGAAGAAGTGGAGTATCTCCATCTTTCCGAAATCGCTGCAAAAGTAAAAATAAAACGAAAGCATTGCCGTAATATCACCACCCGTTTTTTGCGCTGTTCTAAAGCTTTGCAGGATGAAATTCTTCGTCAAGCTAATATAGCAAATGTTCAAATATCAATGACTGAAGTTGAAACTGCATTAGAGAAATTGCAGGCAGATTTGGAGAAGTATAATTTCGGTCGAAGCATTCTTTATGATGACGCAAAATATTTTCATCGAGCCATTGAGAAATGGGCTGATACTAAAATTGACAACGTCGATATTTATATATTCGAAGATTTGGAACAAAGTAAGCGACATGGCGAAGATAGCAGAATTCTCTGGCGCGCTTCTGAGCATAGTGCTCCACTTTGGCACTATATGTGGAGTTATTTGCACGCAGAGGAACAGGGACTTGATAAAGCACAAATAGTGCCACCGGTAGATATGGTGTTTCAGCAGTGTAACTTGGAATCCTGCGATGAACAAATGATGACTTTTTGGACAATGCGGATTATTATTGATGCTTGTCACACATTCAGCGACATTAGTCGCTGTGATGATTTTGATGAATCACTGATACAAACGCAAGAGGATATGTACTATTACACACTCGATATACTGTGTAAAGCCTATTCTGCTAAAGGAGACGGTAAAAATGGCTCAACTTGATGGCCTGATAAAGGAACTTTGCCCTAATGGCGTAGAGTATAAAAAATTATCAGATGTCCTAACCATAAGGAATGGCAAGGATTATAAAGGCTTTGCCGAAGGAAGTATACCTGTCTATGGGTCTGGGGGAATAATGACCTATATTGACCACTTTGCTTATGACAAGCCATCTGTTTTGATACCAAGAAAAGGGTCGTTGGATAAGTTATATTATGTGGATGTCCCTTTTTGGACAGTTGACACTATTTTTTATACTGTTATTGATACGAAAATTGTAGAGCCTAAGTACATTTTCTATGTACTTCAAAAAGAACATCTGGAGAAATTGAACAAGGCAGGTGGAGTGCCGAGTCTAACACAAGCCGTTATCTCAAAGGTAAAAATACCTGTTCCGCCGCTGCCGGTGCAGCGCGAAATTGTCCGTATACTGGACAATTTCACAGAGCTTACCACAGAGCTTACCGCAGAGCTTACCGCAAGAAAACAGCAGTATGCGTATTATAGGGATAAGTTATTGGCATTTGGCGATGATGTACCGAAAGATACGTTGGAAAATCTCTGTGACTTTCAATATGGAAAAGGAAATAGTATTCCAACTGCCCCCGGTGAGTATCCTGTCTACGGGTGCAATGGCGTAGTTGGGACAACGAATGTTTTTAATAGCATTGATGCCCCAGTAATTGGACATATAGGTTCAGCAGGAATTGTAAACTGGGGAAAAGGAAAGCACTTTGTAACATACAATGGTACTATCTGCAAGGTTCGGCCAGAAAAAATGATTTCACGGTATGCGTATCATTTGTTGTGTTCACTCCATCTTGAAAGATTTGTAAAGGGGAGTCAGCCGTTTCTCTCTTATAGTGATTTTGCAAAGGAAACTGTATCGGTCCCTCCGCTTAACATACAGCAACGAGTCGTTTCCATTCTCGACCGTTTTGACACCCTCTGCAACGACCTCACCAAGGGTCTGCCTGCCGAAATCGAGGCACGGCAAAAGCAATACGAATACTATCGGGACAAGCTCTTGACATTTAAGGAGTTGGGTGCATGAGCACTTACAATGTAGTTGCTGCCGGCAACGAAAGTACCGTTGTAACAGAATACGAACCGCAAAGCAAGCGTTCTGATGCCTACCAGAGCGAGGCCGCGCTGGAGCAGGCATTTATCAAGATGCTGGAGGAGCAGGGCTATGCCTACCTCCCTATCCATGATAACACTGACCTTGTGGCAAACCTGCGCCGTCAGCTGGAACTGCTGAACAACTATACTTTCACGGATAAAGAGTGGAACTTCTTCTTTAAGGATAAAATCGCCAACGCAAACGATGGCATCAAAGAAAAGACCCGCCGCATCCAAGAGGACAACATTCAGAACTTGACCCGCGAGGACGGCTCCACGGTCAACATTACGCTGCTGGATAAAAAGAACATCCACAACAACCGCTTGCAGGTCATTAACCAGTATGTGGAGAACGGCGGCAACTATGATAACCGCTATGATGTCACGATTCTGGTAAACGGTCTGCCGTTGGTTCATGTGGAATTGAAGCGGCGCGGTGTGCCTATCAAGGAGGCATTCAACCAAATCAACCGTTACCAGCGGGACAGCTTTTGGGCTGGTAGCGGTCTGTATGAGTATGTACAGATTTTCGTTATCTCCAACGGCACGAACACAAAATACTACTCCAATACGACCCGCGACAGCCATATTAAAGAGAGCGCCGGAACGACCCGAAAGAGCGGCAAAAAGACAAGCAACAGCTTTGAATTTACGTCCTTTTGGGCTGATGGGAAAAACCGCGTTATTCCCGACTTGGTGGACTTTACCCGCACGTTCTTTGCCCGCCATACGCTGTTGAACATCCTGACGAAGTATTGCGTCTTTACGTCCGAAGACCTGCTGCTGGTGATGCGTCCATACCAGATTGCGGCAACCGAGCGTATTTTGTCCCGCATTGAGGTTTCGACCAACTACAAGCAGACGGGAACACTGGCGGCAGGTGGGTACATCTGGCACACCACGGGCAGCGGCAAAACGCTGACATCTTTCAAAACGGCGCAGCTGGCCTCTAACCTCCCCTACATTGATAAAGTTCTGTTCGTGGTAGACCGCAAGGATTTGGACTACCAGACCATGAAAGAATATGACCGCTTTGAAAAAGGAGCGGCCAACGGCAACACCTCCACGCAGGTGCTGCAGCGCCAGTTGGAAGACCGGGACGCCAAGGGCAACCCGCATACTTATAAAATCATCATCACAACGATTCAAAAGCTGGCGTTGTTTGTTGCCCGCAATAAGGGACATGAGATTTTCCAAAAGCATGTTGTCTTGATTTTTGACGAGTGCCATCGCAGCCAGTTTGGCGATATGCACGAGGACATCACAAAATATTTTAAGAACTACCACCTGTTTGGCTTTACAGGCACGCCGATTTTTGCGGCCAACGCCAGTACGCGCGGCAAACCTACGCTGAAAACCACCCCGCAGGCGTTTGGTGGTGAGCCTGATGCCAACGGCAAAAAAGTCCTGCCGCTGCATACCTATACGATTGTTGACGCTATCAACGATAACAATGTTCTGCCGTTCCGTATTGACTATGTGGATACGGTCAACCGCAAGGCGGGCGTCGGCGATAAGCAGGTCAAGGCCATCGACACCGAAAAAGCACTTGCTGACCCGCGCCGCGTAAAGGAAATCGTCAAATATATCTTAGAGCATTTCGACCAGAAGACAAAACGCAACGGTAAAACGTATTCTTTCCGTGCGCTGCGCAACATTGAAGCGGTAGCCACCGATAAGACGCGCGGGCAGGTTGCAGAAGTCAAGGACAGTGTGCGTCTGTCGGGCTTTAACTCCATCTTTGCGGTCAGCTCGATTGCGATGGCAAAGGCGTACTATCTGGAATTTAAGCGCCAGATGCAGGACTTGCCCGAAGCAAAGCGCCTGCGCGTGGCAACGATTTTCAGCTACGCCCCCAACGAGGACGTGGAAGATGCAAACGGCATGCTGGGCGAGGAAAATTCCGATGATACCAGCCAGCTTGATGCAAGCTCGCGGGACTTTTTGGAGTCTGCAATCAAGGATTATAATGCACTTTTTAAGACGCATTATGACACCTCGGCCGACAGATTCCAGAACTATTATAAAGACCTTTCCCTGCGCATGAAAAACCGCGAGGTTGACATCCTGATTGTCGTAAATATGTTCCTGACGGGCTTTGACGCTACCACGCTAAATACGCTCTGGGTGGATAAAAACCTTGTCATGCACGGCTTGATACAGGCGTTCTCGCGCACAAACCGTATCTTAAACTCCGTAAAGACATACGGCAACATTGTCTGCTTCCGCAATCTGGAAAAGGAAACCAATGACGCTTTAGCGCTATTCGGAGACCGCGAAGCCGGAAGTGTCGTTCTGCTGAAAAACTATAAAGCCTATTATGAGGGCTATGACGAGGACGGCAAGCACCACGAAGGCTACGAAGAACTGATTGCCAAACTGCAAGATAAATTCCCGCTGGGTCAGCCTATTGTCGGGGAGCAAAATAAAAAAGACTTCATCGCACTGTTTGGCGCAATTCTGCGAATGCGGAATATCCTTACCTCGTTTGACGATTTCGCGGGCAATGAGCTGCTTGCCCCGCGTGATATGCAGGACTACCAAAGCCGCTATCTTGACCTTTATCATGAAATGCGACCTCCAAAATCAGATAAGGAAGTTATCAATGACGATATAGTTTTTGAGATGGAGCTTATCCGTCAGGTGGAAATCAATATTGACTATATCCTTATGCTGGTTGCCAAGTATCACGATAGCAACTGCGAGGATAAAGAAATCCTTGTTGACATCCGCAAGGCCGTGGATTCCAGTATACAGCTGCGCAGCAAGAAAGACCTGATTGAAGACTTTATCGCAACCGTCAATACGGCCACCAAGGTAGATGACGACTGGATAAAGTTCGTCACCGAGCAAAAGAAAACCGACCTTGATACACTTATCGCGGAGGAAAAGCTCAAGCCGGATGAAACGCGCAAGTTTGTGGATAACTCTTTCCGTGACGGCATATTAAAGACTACCGGCACAGATGTTGACCGCATCCTGCCGCCGGTATCACGTTTTGGCGGCGGCAACCGAACGGCTAAAAAGGATGGCATTATTGCAAAATTGCAAGCGTTCTTTGACAAATACTTCGGGCTTGTGTAAATATTTCAATTTAGTTGCCGTTTGTGCGAAATTGTGGTATAATATATATGTAAACTCAATAAGTGTCTAAAGACTTAAAGAGTGTACTTTAAAACCAAATATCCAATATTCTGAATAGTAAAGCTCATCAAGAGCCAGTACAGAAATTACGACATTATCCCTGCGGGGATAGTGTAAGTAACGTTTGTGCTGGCTCTTTTTTTGTACCTTGGAAATAAAATAATACGCAGCATCGGCAACCCTAAGATGGCTGACAATCGCAAAATGGTTGCAACGTGTCAAGGTTCTACTTGCCGGAAGATACAAACTTCCGATGTCGAGGAAAACGCTTACGGTAACTGGGCGTTCAGTCCAGAACAAAAGGAACTTACCCACTGCCGCGACTTTACGGGATGGTCTGGATGTTCCCCTCCACAAGAAACATTTCACTCGGACAAAAGAACACCCCGCCTGAGTATAGTGTTTATGTGAAAGCCACAAACTGCTGACGGCGGAGTGGGTACGTTCCCCAAGCCGCAGCAGTAAGGTAAAGGCAGTCACTAACCCCCATAGAGATTACTTATAGTTTCCTATTTATCTCGCGGAGCGCGAAATAATAGGAACAAATAAGAGGCTCATTATCAACTCTTATTTTTTCCTATCTCTCCGCGAAGCGTGAAATTATAGGAGATAATAAGAGGTCTGTTGTCAATTCTTATTTTTTCCTATTTTGCCCGCGAAGCGTGAACTTATAGGAGCAAATAAGAGGCAACCGACAGGCAGCAGAAATTCTACAGGTTGGCTGCATGTTTCCCGCGACATTTCTTATTTTATCAATGACATTTCATGAAATGAATTAACATTGAACAGATAAGAAGAGAGACTTGGCATTTGTGAACGGCAGGAATATGAAATATAGCGATATATAATCAAATATTTCATATGGAAACATTTTCCAATAATACGCAAAGTATCACGGAATCACCCCTAAAGTATCAAAGGAGCAATACAATGAAAAAAACGAATAAGCAAAATATTGAGACTATCGTGCTGAAAAATTCCAAAACGGGCGAGACATTAAAGTTCCAGCACGAACAACACAAGGCAGAGTACGGCGCAAAACACTTTTGGAAGGCGGACAAAAAATTCTTTGAGTTGCTTTCAACATTTTCTGCGGCAGAAAGTAAGGTACTGGCATATATCCTGCAAAAGACGCAGCCCACAAAAAATGAATTTATTGGAGCCTGTAAGACCATTGCCAGAAAGCTGAATTGCGATGTTACAACAGTTCGGAGCACTTTTAAAAAGATGACCGAAAAGGATATGCTGGCAAAGACCGACAACGAGCGGATTTGGATGCTCAATCCGAGATTGTTGGTAAAGGGCGATATTATTGTTCAGGCGCGGTTGATGTCAAAGTATGATACATTGCTTAAACGCCCATTAAGCAATTTGATTATTACCGATGATGAGGGCAATGACCCGGTGTTCTTGCCGATAGAATACCCAACGCCGGAAAGTTTGGGTAATGTCAAAAGTGACTTTTTTAGGGTGTTTGATTCATTTTTTGAGACGGTTTCCGGCCTTGGCGGCAAGGAATCCGAGGTGTTGTACTTCCTCGTGTGCGCAATGCAGACCAGTAACAATACATATATCGGACCGATGAAAGAAATTGCAGTAAATGTAAATTGCTCGAAAGCCACCGTACAGAGGGCAATGGATACGCTCGCAGATAAAGGCTTTGCGGCAATGGAACTTGATTGTGTTTGGCGGATTAACCCCTCTATGGTTATTAAGGGAAACCGCCGCAAGGAAAAGGTACTTACGGACGAGTTCCTTGTGGTTCAAAAGGAGTATGACGAGAAGCGGAAATCCCGTAAGAATGGCAAAAAGCGGGAGGATGCTACGGGAAAAGAGAAAGCAGTGGCATAGAATATACTGATAAATAAAAGTAAACAAGCAGATTCCTACGGACTACAGGAATCTGCTTGCTTTTATAGATGAGTCATTACTATACACTTTACTGCAAGAGGCCGAGCTTTGTTAATTCTCCGTATATGCTTTTTTCTACGAGAGCAAGAGAGGTGAAATCTCCGATATATCCGATGGGGATGTTGCGGCGGTCTGCAAGGTCTTTAATGGGATTGTACTCTTTATGTCCCATAGAATCCGTTTTAAAGAGTACGGCATCAGCAGCTTCAAGCGGCTGGTTAGCTAATACAGCCTTATCATGAGGAATTACCACTGCACCGGGGTACTTTTGCGAGAATTTGCTCATAATGTTTTGGTGGCCTCCAATAAAGACTATCTTCTTATTAGTAAATATTGCAGCAAGCATATCAGCATAGTTGATTTCGGGTTCCACTTTGTCAGGAGCATACTTGGGTGATTCTGGAGCAGGCAATATGTGGCGGAGTTCTTCGTTCTCTGCTTTCAGCAAAGAAATCTCTTTCCGCAACACATCAATTTTACTTTGCTGGGATTCGACTTTAGACTGGATAGCTGCATAACGGTTACGGGCTTCAGCTGCGGCTTTCTCGGCAGCGTTGGCGCGGACAGTTAAGGAGTCAAGAGCTTCTTTCTGTGACTGAATAAGTGCCTTGTCCCGCTCAATCTGCCTATTGCACTTTTTGAGTTCAGCATTGAGCTTTACGCCTTGTGGGTTAAAAAAATAATTGTTTAAATTGTTCAAAGATTGACAACGGTACTGCTTGCAAAGATAGTGATAATAAGTTGCATTGAACAAGGCGTAGTCAAATTCTTGCCGTAGCCTTTTTGCCTGCTCGACATCATTAGAATCATACTCATTGGAACTGTCGCCATCGCAACTTGCCCAAATTTCTTCAAGGGGAAGCTGTTCTTCGTCAAGGTGAACAGCATTGTATGCAACGGAAGCAATAGCCATAATGTCAGCTTTGGTAAGGACAAATTCCTCAAGCGAGCCACCATTAAGCATACCATCATTGGAGAGTGTCCCGCCAAATGACTTTAGATTGATTTCCCATCTGCTTGCGATTTCGTTGTTGTACAGGCTGAATTTTTTCCCATTGCTGGGACGGCGTATATCAGTTAAAAGGATATTTTTTAAATTCTTGTCATGAAATCTATCTTTTACTGTTGTATGCATTAAATATGCGAAACGGGAACTTTTCTTTGCAGGAGGGACGATTGCAGTGCGAACATCGCTTTCGACAAAAGTACGTATAACAGCCTCTTCAAAAGATTTGTTAGGGGCAACGCTTAGGAAATAAGCAAAAGCAAACGCTCTTGTTTCATCATTTATTTGCCCAGATTGAATATCGAGTGAGGCGATAGCACCGTTTTCTGCACATTTTTTCAGTACATCAATGAAAAGACTGTAAATTTCAGTTTGGAGAAGATGTAACTTAATGATTTTAGGACTATTGGAATATGCGGTAACCATTGTAGCTAAGAAGTTTTTATCATGCTTGCTACCACAACACAAAAACGCGGCCATACCAACTGTAACGGTTTGCATTTGAGTGCCCCCAAGGCCAAGGAGATATTGCAATTCATATTTTCCCATACAGATGTCTTTTATGTATTTAGTGGTGGCATCATAATTGTCTTTGCGATAATTGTTTATAAGGTCAACACATTCGGGAACTATGGATGCAGCAGTGGCCATCATTTCAGCATACTGCTCAACGATTTTTTCAAAGTCACTTTTTGCCATTATAATGTCAACTCCTTTAGATAATGGGATGACTCCAATTATTCATATTATAACGGATAATTAGAACAGATGACAGATGAAAGAAAAGTTCAAAAGTGATTTCTCTGCCGAAAATGCAGTTGAAAATTTGTGCATATTGGATATGTATGTGATATAACTTGCTATTTGACCCATCGTGCTACGGTTTTGGCATCAGTGCCGTACAGATGCGCTATATGGTACATGCAGGCTCCTGATTGATACATTACTTTCATCTCGGCCTTATAGTCTGGCACGGCATCGGGTGCGTGCAGCAGGTCATAGAGAGTCAGTCTCAGCAGAACGGCAAGTTGCAGAACATATCGCGGCGCAACGGACTTGTTGCATAGTGTGGCGTGCAGCTGCTTTGCGGATATGTCAGTCGCAGGAACATAACTGCCATATAGGTTTAAAAGTGCATTTTCGATTTTGGTGGCGTATGTACGTCCCCCGGTCAGGGAGCGCCAGCCACGGGAACGTAATGCGCAGTCAAGGACGGCGTGGTAAACAGAGCCGTCACGATAATCAAAACTTGAATCTAAAGTATCATGCAATAATGAATCTAACGCCAGCAGACAGCCCGGTACGGGTTCTGCTGACTGCTTTTTTAGCTGCACAGTGAATGATGCGGGAAATAGTTCTTGCTGTCGTGTGCTATTGTATGCGACATCGGTATCGACTAGCCAGCAGCGATGCTTGGTGCAAATTTGCATATCCGGCAGTTGGTGGCTACGATGCCAATATGGCTCACCATATAGTTGCAAGTCCTCTTGATAGCAGACGGGGCAATAGCGCATTACGGAGCAATGATTTCCGTTGGCTTGTGAAATGCCCATCCGATGTACGGTTAAAGGATTGCCATTGACAACATAGGCATAGGTGGAACGCTTACGCTGCGTAGGGAAAAATCGCGCGTAATACGGGAAAAATGTATGCTGCATTACAACATCCTTTGCAGACAAGAACCCTTGCGGAGGCTGTGCCAACAGCGTATTTATAGCTCCGCAGAGCATGAGGCTCGGAGCACTGAAATTATCCCCATATAGCTGCCGCATGGTATGCTTGGCGCAGGAATTTCCACTGTGAACATAGTAGCGGCAAATGACGCTGTACCAAAGTTCATCTGGATATGGCGAGGGAAAGAAGCTAATCATATTGCAACCTCGCCCTTGATATACTCTGCATAAGCAGATACGGGCAATTCGCCGCTCTTTTTGGCTTTTTTGAGCAACATCCGTATATCATTTCCAACAATCTTGGAGGGGGCTGCGGAACCTACGGATACCTCCGGCGTGGTCTTTGCCTGCCGCTTAACAACGGGTTTGGCGGAAAGCTCGCTTATGTATTCTGACACCATCCCCAAGTTCCTTAAAAATGCACTTTCAAAAACTTCTAAATCCAGCTTTTCACGTCCGTCAAGGATGACTTGCTTTTGGGCATTATATAGCAACTTGGCGAGTATATCCGGGATGCCCTGTGTCTTGCGATACAGCCAGTTTGCAAGCTCGGGTGTCAGGTCGGTGGCATACTGTGTGTACTGGTAATGCCACAGCCCATGCAGGAGTAACGAAAATTCCTTGTCATTGGGCAGCCGGTCATAGACAAGCCCCGTAGTACGCCGTGCAGCGCGAAACTCCTGCTGCAATACCTGCAAAACGCGCGGTGTTCCGACCATGCAGACACTTACCCCTGCCCCATTGATTAGGTGGACGAGAAAATTCAAAAAACGCATACCGCCATCGCTTTTACGATAGGCAATGTTCTGTAGCTCGTCTATCACCAGCAATCCGATATGGTTGACCCGCACAATTTGATTTAGTTGGCTGACAAGGACGTCAATGCTCAACCTGCGCGATAGGGCATCCTTTTGGTAGCAGGTTCCAATCAAACTGTCGATTTGCAGGTAAATATCCAGTATCAGCGCTTTAATGGACGCATCGTGCGGGGTCTGCACAACCAAGTACGGGATTTGGTGGCAGTAGAACTTTTGCCCATGATACTCGGTGTGCTCAATGACCTGCGGGTATAACGATAATACACGTTGCAAGGCGGTTGACTTGCCAAGACCCGACACACCGACAACGGAAAAAGAATTGCCGCCGCCAATAGATGCGGCAAGGGCATTACCGTGCATCAGTGAGTAACCGTTCTGCATTGCGGCGGCTTCGCTCTGAACTGAATATTGCCCATAGCAATGCTGCATGGCGGTGTAGATTTCGCAGTATAAATCAATCGTCATGGATAGGGGCTGGTAAAACTCGTATAGAGAGGACAACAGCTGCAAACGCTCCCCGGTGCTGCGGTCACGGTCACTATCGCTATAGGGCGGGATGACCGCCAGAGCGTGAATCAAGTCTTTGCCGGACAGCATCGGAGGCAAGGCTTCAATAAAAGGATTATTGTCGTAGAGCGGATTTGCAATATAATCAGCGTGCATCGAAATCGTCCTCCTGTTGCTCGGCCAGTAAATCCATTAGAGATACGCTTTCTTGCTTGCGGGCTGTGCTGCGGTTTCGTTGTATCTGCTTGCTGATATTGCTGCGGTCTGGCATTGTGCGTTCGGAGCGGTCAGCAATGGCTTGTATATCGCTCATAAGGTCAAGCTGTGCCTGCAATTCCTGCTTCT
>ERZ773188.4002-NODE-4002-length-11555-cov-2.605391_pt1 | contig 11555 bp, 11 predicted proteins | sample MGYA00581011_ERZ773188 | MGnify/ENA primary metagenome ERZ773188 (study PRJEB29015, sample SAMEA2737798) | human gut metagenome | biome: human gut; feature: human-associated habitat; material: faeces | place: China | collected 2012 ...
GGTATGACAACATGTACGAAGAGTACAGGAAGAAAAACGAAGCAGACACCGCCAAGAAGAAACAGCAGACCACAGAGGACTACGACTCCAAGCTGAAAGAGGCATATATATCCCGGATGCAGAACGAGAAGAACCTCAACGAGAATCTGAAAAAATCCGGCATACGTGGCGGTGCGACAGAAACATCGCATCTGAAACTTGCCACAAACTACCAGAATACACGAAATGACATTGGCAAGGAGAAATCCCGTGCATTGCAGGATATCGACTCGCAGGCAACGGATAACCTTTTCAACTATAAACAGACGACAGATCAGGCGAAAATCAACTATACCGAACAGAGAGAGGCAGAAGAAAGACAGCTTGCACAGAATCAGCAGGCGGATAATAAAGCTGCTGCTCTTGACCTTTTGCAGGCGAAGTATGGCGCTTATTATGACACAGGCTCTTTGCAGAGAGCTTACAGTTCTGCAAAAACAGATCAGGAAAGGGCAATCATTCAAGCTCGAATCAACTATCTGACAACATATGCAAAAGGCTACTAGGAGTAAGAGAGGAAGTAAGATATGGCTAAGAAGAAAACGTCATTTGCATCCATTATGCGCCAAGTCGCAAAACAGACGAAAAAAACTGCTTTCAAAAAAAGTGTTCAGAGAGCCGCAAATAAGAAAAAAGAATCCTCTAATAGGAATGATGTGGCACAGGCTGCCCAAGCTGCGGCACGGGCGGCACAGGAAGCGGCTAAAAGAGCGGCGGCGGAAAAAGAGAGGAAACGTCAGGCGGCACAGAAGGTAGCCCAAGCCTCTTTAAAGCTCACCAAAATGCGTAATGCGCAGAAAAAAGCAGCGGCAAATCAGCAGAAAAACAAGACGTGGAGGGATAATCTGCGTGCTGACGGTAAGCAAGCTGTAGCAAAGGCGAAAAAGATAGACGCTCTCGGTGCAAAGGTAAAGACGAAATCATATAAAACGAATACTGGAATGGCAAGAGGGCTTGCGAAGGTGGCAGGCTACTCCAAAGCATACGGAGACGCATATAAAGACCTTAGTAACGAAAAAAAGCATGGGAAGCTCACAGACAGCCAGAAGAAGCAGGCTATCAAGGAATATGTCATGCCGGAAGCAAAGGCTAAGGTCGATAAAGCTGTTGATAAGGCACTTCCTAAAACACTGAAATACCGGAATCTTACGAGCGATGAGTATTTAAGATTGCAGAACGCCGAGCGGATGCCAAGTGTGGAGGCTAAGAACGCCGCACTCGGGAAAAACCTTGCCAAGACCGTAGGAAGTCTGAACACTGCGGCACTGAAAAAGGGCAAGTTCGCATCCGGTGCCATGGAAGGATTGAACCCTCTTCCGGTATCTTTGGATAGAATGGGATCCGGCACATACTCCAATGGAGAAAAGGTGCAGAACAGGAAATCTAAGGACTCAACGGTGTATAAGGCTGGATACATGGCAGGACAGGTGGGCTCATTTTTCCTTGGCGGTGGACTTGGTGCCGGTGAAAGTGGAATCGCAAAGGGACTGCTCAAAAATATGGGCACAAAGCAAGCATCTAAAGCACTTGCGAAAAACGGAGCGAAAACAGGACTCAAGATAGCCGGTAAAGGTACTGCAAAGAGACTTGTGCGTGGACAGCTCGACGATGCGTCCAGAGCGATGATTTCCGCCGCGGCGAAGAATGCGTCCAAGACCGCAGGGAAAAGCGGCACAACAGCAACCAAACGCTTTGTAGCCGGTCGTGTGGCTGATGCGGCAGTATCTTCTCCGCTCAATGCTTCTGATGCTATCAAGTCCGCCACGGACGAAAACGGCAATGTGCACTGGGGAGAGGCAGGGAAAGCTTTTGCATTAAATACCGGATTAGACCTGTTGGTCGGTGGTGGTATCGACGTAGGGACAAAAGCTGTAAGCAAACTGACATCCAAAGATTTGCAGAAGACAGTGAAGATTTTAGCAAAGCAGAAGTCCGGTATTGAATTGACGCCGGCAGAGACTAAGTTCTTGCAGAAAGCCATAGCACAGGCGAAGAATACTGTAGTAGAGAGAGCCGGACAGAGAGCAGTAGACGAACTTCGGGCAAAGCAGGAAAAACCGTTTACAGCCCTGCCAGAAGTGAAGTCTCTCACAGCGGCAGACGTAGCAAAGCGTGACGCAAACAATGCGGAACGTATTGCAAACTTAAAAGCAGAAGACATTCCGGCTACAACGAGAGCCGTTTCGCAGGAAGACATTCTGAATTACTTTAATGCGAAGTCATTTGATGATTTAACACCGGCACAGTTTGATGAAGCAGTACAGCTTCTGGATAACTATAATGCAGTAAAGGAACGTTCCGGAGCGAGTGCGCCTGCACCTAAGAGAACCATGAAGGACGTTTCAAAAAGGAATGTTAAAGCTATCGCGAATGAAAGCCCGGAATTAAAGGAACACATTCAGGACGAAGCAAGGATAATGCTTAGAGACCTTAATGAGAGTGTGAAAGGCGAAAAGACTTTTTCACCTGTTGTAAATGAGAACAACGGATACTCCGGCGGATATTTTGGTACTTCCAGAATGACTACCGACGATATAGCATTCCTGCGTGACGAGTACAAGTATAGTTATAAGCAGATTGAAAAAGGGCTAAATGATATTATAGAAGGCGGTTCTAAGGCTGACAATGCTGTTTCAAAGAGAATCGAGCTGCTTCTTGATGAACGGCTGCGTAATGGGTATACAGATATTCTCGGAGAAAAAGTTCCGGCAAACGAAGCGTATATCAGCAAACGTGTGGGTAAAGAAGTATCAGACACCACCGTTAAAAACTTCAATGAAGCAATCGACGCAGGGGCATATAATGTAAAATCTGCTGAACCGATTGCAAAATCCGAAGAAGCAAGGCAGATGGTGAAAGCCAACGATGAAGCGATCGTGCGTCACATTGACTCCATGCGGAAAAACGGCTTCACAGATGATGATATTCTGGATCAGCTGCAGAAGATGGGAACAAGCCCGCAGAAGGCTATGGATATGGTAGAGAACACGCCTGTATCCAAGGTGCAGAGAGAGACCATAGCTAAAATCGAAAAAGATCCGAAAGCACAGGAAAACTGGATGGCAGAGTCTAAGGCAGCTTACGACAATGCTGACAAAGTCGTTATGGCAAAGACTGCCGGGGAACAGATAAAGAAAGAAAATCCGCCAGCATCTGATATTATGAAAGACGTTCGCAAAGTAGCTTCTGATGGTGAGATGGGACGTAACGCCAAGAAAACAAGAAAGCTCTTTATTGAAGGGAATGATGAACTGGAAGCCATATTTGATGAAAAGGCGGCAGATGGCGTATTCGGCAAAGCAAAGGGATACACACAGGCAGATGCTAAGGAATTTGTTGCAAGAGAAATTGACGATGATTTCATGCGCTGTTATAAGAACTTCCTTGATACTGACACGCTGAATGGACTCCCGGATAAGGATGCTCACGTTGCTTTTGCAAGAGCACGGGCACTTTCCGAAGAACTTTCCAAACGGTTTGAAGCCGGAGACAAAGCTGCAGCAGAACAGATGATGAACGTACTGGAAAAGGCAAACGAGTTGGCATCTTTCAGCGGACGCGCCCTCAATGCCGCAAAACTTCTGGTAAAGACTACGCCGGAAGGAAGGGTGCGAATGGCACTCAAAGATATTGACCGGCTGAACAGTAGATACAGCAGTCGTTTGAAAAACGGGAAACTGGAACTAACAGAGGATCAGGCACAGCGCATCTTAAATGCAAGCGACGATGAAATCACAGATGTGATGGATGAAATCAACCGGGAAATCTGGGATAAGATACCGGCAACACTCTTTGAAAAGTTCAATGAAATCAGACACCTGTCCATGCTCGGCAACCTGAAAACTCATGAGCGAAATCTAGTGGGTAACTATATGTTCAAGGCGGTAAGAAGTCTATCTGACGGCATGGAAGTGGTCATGAATAAAATGGCAAAGAGCCACATTGAAAAACTCGGCGGCGAAGTTGACATGGTAAAGGTTGACCGGAAGATAATCAAGGAAAACAAAGAGCTTTTAGATAAAGAATTTAAGGAAGCCTATGATAATTCCGGAAGCATCAACCGATATATCGAGTCCACACGCCCAGAAGGAGTAACCGCAGTAGAGTGGAAGGCTCTGCGGTGGATGGTGAATAAGAATTACAATCTCTTAGAAAAAGAAGATATGCTTACGTTCATCCCAGAATTTAAGAAGAACTACGTCAGAAAGTGCGAGTCTAAGGGATGGGATATTAAGAATCTCACAGCGGAGCAGAAGAATGAAGCGAGAAACTATGCTTTGTTTAAAGCTGAATATGCGACTTTCCGAGACACGACACAATTCAGTTCTTGGCTCACAGGATTGAAGCAGAAAACAGAGGGAGCAAAAGGGAAAACACGTCTTGGCACTGCCGGATACAGGCTTGCCAATGCCGCTCTTGAATCCTCTGTACCGTTTGTAAAAACCCCAGTTAATGTATTCAGGCGAAGTGTTGACTTTTCCCCGATATCGCTTATCAGAGCAACAACAAAACTGGTTAAGCAAGAAGACCCTGAATTATTCAAACAGGGGCTTCATGACCTTGCCACCGGGCTTACTGGGACAGGTGTTTTCGGGTTAGGAATGTATCTGGCGGAAAGCGGAGTCATTACCGTAAAGGCTGGCAATGTGTCCGGAGACGCATATTATGACCGTGATATGGGATTTCAGGACTACTCACTGAACATTCACTTCCCGAACGGCAAGGAATACTCTTGGACGATAGACTGGGCTTCCCCGATGCAAAGTTCATTGTTTATGGGAGCGCAAGTGTGGAATGAAATAACTGCTGATGGGTGGCAGCCTATGGCTGTCTGGAATTGTCTTACTGCTATGACGGGTCCTATGCTTGACATGTCGTTTATGTCGGGGACAAAGGATACCGTCGAAAACTTCATTGACCAGGCATACCGTCAGGGCAATGGCGAAGCTGATTGGAGCGGAGCAGCGTTCCAGGCGTTGTTTGGTTCTGTACCACAGGGGTATCTTAATGGATTTGTTCCACAGGTGTCCTCGCAGTTAGCGGGAGCACTCGACAGCAAAATGAGAGATACACGCTCCACCAAGGAAAACCCTGTTTCCAAGTCATGGGATTCGTGGCGCAGGAAGATGATAAATCGTGTTCCTGGGCTTAGAAATAAACTGCTGAACCCAAAGGTTGACCGGTTCGGAAACGACGTCGAAAATGGCAATAACGTTGTCACAAGACTGCTGCAGTCTTTTGTGAATCCTTCCAATGTCAAGGAAATCAAGTTCACAAAAATGGACAAGGAGATCATTGCAATTTATAATCATATGGAAGAGGGGAACGACAAGAAGTTTTTCTTCTACAACTTCACCGGAAACCCAAGCTACGATCTTGGCAATGGTAAGCGCATGACCTACGATGAAGCGTACAAATTCGGCAAAGAAAGCCGGAGACAGCAGGCAAGTGGCATCAAGGATATGATCGATGCAAAATCGTACAAAAATATGACTTGGAAAATGAAATCATCCGAAGTCAACGATGCGCACTGGATCGGGCAGACTTGCGCTGACCTGAAAACCTATGGTGCTAAGTTTGCCGCAAATCGTATCGCGAAGAATGAAGAAAACGACAAAGAAGCACGCAGAGCAAACAAAATGCTTGGCGGTACGGACAAAGAGTTTGTTGACTTTTACATTCAGAAGGAAAAACTGATTGCTAGATCACACGCTTCTGATTATTATATCAAGGCAATGGCAGTCGCTTTGTCCGGAAACGACAAAATGGCTACAGCTTATGGGATCCATACAGATAAAGTAAAGGCGGCAAAAGAGTATCTTAACTCTGGCGGCAACAGAAAAGAATTCACTAATGCCTCATGTAATATCGCATCTGGCATAAACAAGGCGGGAGTTTCAACATCCACTGCGAATAAAGCTGTTTCCGCTGCAGGTTTTAACATCAAGGAGCGTACATACCGTGCACTTGGGTTGAGTGAACAGAAAGCCAACATGGGAGTGGGACTGAAAAATTTCGGATACACCTTTAAGTCTTTGACGGAGCATAAGTTTATGTCAGTGTATCAGTGCGACGAAGACGGTAACGGCAGTCTGAACAAAAAGGAACTTGTAAAGTACATAGATAGTCTGGGGCTTTCCTCTAAGGCAGAAAAAGCCTGCCTGTTTGAATACCTCAAGGGATCTTCTGCAAAGAATCCTTACGGACGTATCCCAAACTATCTTAGCTTTGACAAGCTGGATAAAGTCAGCTCCGGCAGAGGCAGAGGCGGCTATGGTAGAAGTGGTCGTCGTCGTTCCGGACGTTCTGGAAGTGCTTCTACCTCCACCAAGAAGACCAACATGCCGTCATGGGAAAGCTATGTAAAGGACGCACTGTCCAATAGTGGTAAAGTGAGTGCCGTTAATCTGAAAGACTGGGATTCTCCTATTGATTCCAGTTTCAAGAGCAAGACGGCAAAGATACGTAAGAAAACCACAGCGAGAATGTAAGGAGAAAACAAATGAGTAACCACATAGAGACGAGGCGCAAGCTTCGTCGTATATGTGGAGTGCAAGAGTTTGAAAAATTATTGGAGCAATGTGTTTTAACAGATGATGAAAAAGAGATTTTAAGACTCCACTATTTAAAAGGGAAAAACTTTGGCTATATTGGCGATATGCTTGGATATTGTGAAGGAACCATAAAGGCAAAGCATCGGCGATGTCTGGAAAAACTGAATAACTTTTTATAGACTTTTGAGAACCTTTCGGATTACTTCCGGAGGGTTCTTTTTTTTTATAATAAAAATAAGAAAGGGGAAGGAAAATGAATTACCAGCAATACGGACAGCCAATGGGGCGAATGTATCCGCAATACACACCGCAGACACCGTCGGTGATGCCACCACAGCAAAACTTTATGACGTGTCAGCCAGTTTCATCCATCGAAGAGGTAAAAGCCGCCAGAATCGCTCTTGATGGCACAAAATGTGTGTTTATGGACGTAACGAACGGCAAAATCTATACAAAATGTATCAATCTGGACGGAGTTGCGGAGATAACGGCGTATTCTCCGGAACCGATACAGTCACCGGAAGATAAAATAGACGAACGTCTTAGAAAAGTGGAGAGTGCGATCATAGCGCTAAAGGGGGAAATAGAGAATGTTCAATCCAAATCAGATAATGCAAATGTTTGCTCCTGTAATGGGAACGCAGAATCCAATGCAAGCGATGATGCAGAGCTTCGGGAATAATCCTAATTTCTCACGAGCAATGCAGATGATGCAGGGCAAGACACCACCGCAAATGGAACAGGTGGTTAGAAACATATGCAATCAGACAGGAGTCAACTTTGACGAGCTGATGGGAGCTTTCAGTCGCATGGGCGGCTTTAAGTAATAAAAATGAAAGGGGGATAACTCATGGACAATGGAGTACAGCCGGTATTCGATATGAATAATCGGGACAGTGACGGAATGTATGGCGGTGGCTATATGTGGGTCATGATGCTGTTTTTCCTGCTTGCATGGGGCGGCAATGGCTTCGGTGGGTGGAATAACAATAGCAGACAGTGTGCTACCACGGAAGACGTGCAGAACCAGTTCAACTTTGCGGCATTAGAACGTCAGATGAACGAGGGCGTAGCGGCTACCAGACAGGCAGGCTATGACGTGTCTACAATCATCAAGGATCAGGCGTATAATGCACTACAGGATCTGAACCAGATTGGAGCAAGTGTAGCACAGCTCGGATATCAGCAGTCTCAGTGTTGTTGCGAAACCAACAGAAACATTGATTCTGTGAAATTCGAGAACGCACAGAACACATGCACAATCACGAACGCAATCCACGCAGAAGGAGAAGCAACAAGGGCACTCATCACACAGAATGAAATGCAGGCTCTTAGAGACAAGCTTGCCGACGAAAAGTTAGCTAACAGTCAGTGTGCACAGAATGCGTACCTAATTGGACAGTTACAGCCGGTAGCAAAACCTGCGTACATCACAGCAAGTCCGTACACAGCAAACAGTTGTTGCGGAAACTATGCAAACATTTAGTCAGTTTGACAAGGGGTATGGGGGCGGTGTTTTACCGCCCCCTTTTTAATGAAAGGAGAACATAATGAGTTGTAAATCAGCACTGTACGCTGTAAATACTACAGCAGGAACTTCTATACCGGTAGGAAGCGCACTTCCGCTTACGCAGATTATCCGGAGGTTTGGAAATGGAGCAAACCTGAACGGTAATGCAATCACACTCTTTGACAGGGGTTATTATGAAGTGAACGCTACAATCACAGTCACAGCTTCGGCAGCAGGCGCAGTAACAGCATCACTGTATAAAGATGGAGCACTTGTTCCGGGAGCTACCGGCACAGTAACAGCGGCGGCAAATGATGTTGTTACAATCCCGTTAGCATGTCTTGTCAGAGTCGCTTGCTGTGGAGAATCAAGAGCAAATCTGACGGTGGTAATCAGCGGTCAGGAAGTCACTACAAATAATGCGGCTGTGACAGTAACAAAACTGTAACGGAGGTGATACCGTGAAAGGGTTAAAAGAAGTTACTGACATCATCTATGAGGGCGATGATAAATGTAAGATGCGAGAAGCGAATGAAATTTATTATTCCGCCGCTGATTATGTCAGACAGAACAATCCGGACGTGTACCGCAGTCTTATAAATCGTGCGGAAGAAATTCTTTATAATTTTGACTTGGCATGGGCACAGGAGAAAGTACACGGCATGACTCCGGTAGGCGAGCGGTGGACATATGAAGACGTTGTGAATTTTGTGAAATCCAAAGGAATAGAAGACCATTTTAAAGAGTTTTATCTGGCAATGAATATGTATTATAACGACTCCAAGGATACTGGACAGAAATATGCAGGTGACTCTCCAGACTTCTATTTCGACTTGGCACAGGACTTCCTGAACGACGAGGACGCACCACCGTATAAGGTTGCAAAATACTTCACTATGGTATAGGGATGGTAGCCTCTAAGTAACGTGACAGAACTGTCATGTACGTTAGAGTCTTTCCTGACCGATAAAAAAGACTTGCTTCGGGTAAAGCCCCTCAACCTCGATTGAATCAATGATACTCATCCACAGAGCCTTGCGGCTTTCCCGTGGCAAGTCAGCGTACAAGGTGGCAAATCGCTTGTCTGACAGGAGTTTTATGGACTCTTCGGGGATTGGAAGGTCGTTGCTGTTTGCACACTTTATAGCGGCAATTTGAGCCGTTATTTCGTTTGCCTTTTTCGTGTACTCACTGTCAGAGATGTTGCCCATCATGTATATGTTGTTTAATCGAGAGAGCCTGTCCTCCAACTTCCGGGGGTCAGGCTTTTTTTTCGCTTTGTTCTGTTCTTTGTATGAAATCAGGTATTGCTCAAGCATCGAGCCTATATTTTCAAGGAGAAAGCTTTCTATGCGTTCTTCGGTTATGGTATGGACAAACGTACACTTATTCATATAATGATGACGACATCGGTATCCGAGGGTTTTCTTGTTCATGGTACAGCTCACCATAGTTCTTCCGCATACAGGGCATTTGATAAGCCCTGCGAACAGATATACTTTTTTCCGCTTGGTGCTCCGTGTACGCTTGGCGAAGATAGCTAGTATGCGAGCGTGTTGTTCCTTTGTGATGTATGCCGGACAATAGTCTGGCACTCCACGATATTCTCCCGTATAAAAAGGATTTTTCAGTCTGCGTGGTATTGCGTTTTCGGCAAGACTTCTCCCATACTTGGCATTGATATATTTACTGGTAGCTCCGCCGGATCCAGTGGCGAAGAACGTTTCAAACATATCTTCGCATTCTGCCTGTGTTTCCGGGTCCTTGACGATTCGTTTCACTCCGTCAATCGTTTCGATTTTGTAACCGAACGGCTGATTGCCAGTGATAGGCTCACGATTTCTGACTTTGCCAGCCTGAACGAATTTGACACGCTCGCTGGCATTGGCGGCTTCGTCTTCTGCTACGGTAAGCTTGATGTTAAGCCCCAGTTTACCGGTTCTGGTGGTCGTGTCGTACTTCTCGACGACGCACTCCCATTTCACGCCGTATTGGTCTAGGATTGCCTGCGTGAGGTAATAGTCTCCAACATTTCGATACCACCTGTCTAACTTGAGGAATACGATAATATCTATCTTTCCTTTTTTAACATCGGAAAGCATACGTTGAAACTCATGCCTGCGCTGCGGATTTTTGGAAGAAGACACTCCCTCATCTGCATAAAGGTCTACTATGGTGTATCCCTTTTCCTTAGCGTACTGCATCAGAGCGTGCCTTTGCTCTGGCAGAGAGAAACCGTTTCTTTTTTGTTCATCAGAAGATACTCTGATATAAAGTGCACATCTCATACTATCACCACCTTGTTTGTACCTCTGTTTCCTATTTATTCTTCTTTGTACCCATATAATATGAGCCTCCGGCTATTGCAACTCCAATAAGAAGAAGCGTGAAGATATCGTATTCGACCGGAGTATCAGACGGAGCACTTGTTTTCTCATATTCTTCGGAACGGTTTTGGTCGTCCTCTAGGTCTGAATAATCATCCATTGAAACAACATCGTATGCCGCGGGGTCTTCGTGAACCTGTTCATACACGTAATCATAAAGTTCATCTTCTGTAAATGTATATGTTTCTTCTGCCAATACCATGGAGGGGCAAAGAATAACCGAGAAAGCCATAACAACCACAACAAGATATTTTTTCATAACTTCTTCCTCTCTTTCACAAAAACAGTTTTCTTGTCGCAAAATAGCAAGCGGTAGCCTGCCGTTCTGCAAGGGTAATGATATATAATTATCACACAATCCTTAGAAGGGAGTGTGCAATATGCTGAACGAAATTATTGAGATTTTAGAAAAACTGCCTGACGAAGAACTTTACTACATCCTAAAGTATGTACAGGCACTTTATGAAGAAAACTAATCTTCAATGTCTCTCACAGTCAAGTCATGAACCATGTTCCGGACGAACTGCTTCATGGCTTCGCTGAGAGAGTAATATTCTTCTATAGTAATAAGTAGCTCTGAATCTTTAGTTATTCTTGCGACCAGAGCGGCTTTTTCTTCTGTAAGTTTCGGTTGCCATTCGTCTTTTACCTCTGCATATATGTAGGAAAGCGGCACGTTGAAGAACTGTGCAAGCGTAACGCATTGCTCGAATGTGGGATCTGTGCCGTTTTTTTCCCACTGACTAATAGCAGACCTTGAAACACCAAGGGCGTTAGCCATTGCCGATTTTGTTTGGTTCTGTTCCTTTAAAAGTGAAAATACTATCTTATTTCTTGTGCCCATACTAGCCCCCTCAAAAAAAGTTAAGACAACTTTACAAAAAAGTATTGACATGTTAAGAGAGCTTAACTATAATAAAAGCATGAGTTAAGACCGCTTAACAAATTATGTAATTAAGTATCCTTAACATAATTATATATATTAAGTTAAGTAAAGTCAATCATTTTTAGAGAAGGGAGGCTATTTTGAACAAGATTCAGTTTAAAGCAGAAGTAAAAAAGCAA
>ERZ773188.4005-NODE-4005-length-11542-cov-3.726386_pt1 | contig 11542 bp, 9 predicted proteins | sample MGYA00581011_ERZ773188 | MGnify/ENA primary metagenome ERZ773188 (study PRJEB29015, sample SAMEA2737798) | human gut metagenome | biome: human gut; feature: human-associated habitat; material: faeces | place: China | collected 2012 ...
CTTCTTACGGTATGACAGATACACTCGGACGTATGCACTCTGATGCACAGTTCGCTGGATCTTCATCTGTACCGGCTCACGTTGAGATGATGGGACTTATCGGAGCAGGAAACAACCCGATGGTTGGTATGACTGTTGCTGTAGCAGTTGCTGTTGAGGAAGCTGCAAAGGCTGGTAAATTCTAAGAATTTATTTCTGGATAATGTTTTAATTTAATATAAAATCAAGGAGTAAAAACAAAATAGTTTTTACTTCTTGATTTTTTTAGTTGATATCTAAATATTTATCATAAGAACTATGTTTATTTGATAGATTTTGTTATACTTAAAAGGAATGAAAACTGTTGGATAATATAGCGTTTATAAGAAATGAGGTGTACGTATGGCATTAGTACAGAACCGTATTTTCACAATAGAAGATATTTATAATCTTCCAGAAGGAGAAAGAGCTGAATTAATTGATGGTCAGATTTATATGATGGCACCACCATCTCGACGTCACCAAGAAATAATTGGTTCTCTTTATCGAAAAATTGCAGATTATATTGATATGAAAAGAGGGGCATGCAAAGTATATCTTGCGCCATTTGCGGTATTTTTGAATAACAATAATGTTAATTATGTAGAACCGGATATTTCTATAATATGTGATAAAAATAAACTTGACGATAAAGGATGTAATGGAGCTCCAGATTGGATTATTGAAATCGTGTCTCCTAGCAGTAAAAGAATGGATTATTATATTAAATTGTTTAAATATCGAACTGCTGGAGTAAGAGAATACTGGATTGTTGATCCAATCAGAGAGATGATTCTGGTATATGATTTTGAGAATGATGATTACGAACAGTATTCATTTTCAGAAATAGTTAAAGTTCGAATATACGACGATTTCGAAATTAATTTTACTACAATCTAGAATATACGAGGCATTACACATGAAGATAAAGATGGTAGACATTGCAAGGCATCTTGGTGTTTCCAAAGCAACGGTATCGCTTGCAGTAAATGGAAAACCGGGAGTGAATGAAGAAACCAGAAGGATGGTTTTGGAATGTCTGGAAGAAATGAAGAAGAATAATGGAGTGATTCCGGTAAAAGAGAATATCGTTACAGTGTCTGACCATCCGGTGAATCAGATGATCAAAGTAGTGATTGTTAATCACAACAAAGGTGCTGCGTGTAATTCGGAGACAGATCTCTGGTCAGATGTACTTGCTACATTTGATTCTGAAGCAAGAAGACTTGGATATCTTTATGGAGTGACGTATTTAAATGATGACATTACGCAAACAGAAGCAGTAATTACGGAATGTAATATGGATTTTGTTGCAGGAATTATTCTTTTTGGAACCGAATTAAAAGAAGAAGATCAAAACCTGCTTGAAAGAATCAAAAAACCATTGGTTCTTTATGACTGTGAACTTCCAGATAGTCGGTATAGCAGTGTATGTGCAGACAATAGACAAATGCTAAAAAGTGCTGTGGATTATCTGTACAAGGAAGGTGTATCAGATATTTATTATTTCTGTACAGGGAAAGATAATTATAATTATCGAGTTCGTAAAAAAGCATTTTTAAATACAAAGTCTAACGAAGATACTGCATCTGAAAAACATATTCTTGATCTTGGAGATGAAATTCCAAGGATAACGGAGACTTTGTTAGACTGGTTGAGAAAAAATCCGCTTCCGCAAGGAATTTTATTTGAAAATCAACAGATTTCAATCGGTGCATTGACGGCACTTCGAAAGTATGGAGTGAACATCCCACAGGAAGTGAAAGTTGTCGGATTTGGTATGATTCCTGACTATATATACCAGGATCTAAAGTTGGTACAAATGAGAATATCTGACGCAGAAGGTGTTCTTCTTGCAATGGATTTACTGGATAAAAAGATTCGTCAGTACTCAAGGTCTAAAGTTAAGATATACACAGAAGCAGAAATGATTGTAAGTTAAAATAATCGTAAGATAAAAGAACGGAAAAAAACAAATTGGAGGAACAGAAGATGAATGAATATTTTCCACATTTATTTGAACCAATTAAGATTGGAAAGACAACGGTAAAGAACAGAATCTTTATGCCGCCGATTTCCACAAACATGGCAGATAAAGGCTATGTAACAGACGCACTGGTTGAGCATTACTCAGCAAGAGCGAAGGGGGGAGTCGGACTGATTGTTACAGAAGTTACGACTGTAGAGCCAGTATATACATATTTACCGGGAGATATGTCTATCTATGATGATTCTTATATTCCAGGTTGGAAGAAACTGGTAGATGCAGTACATCAGTATGATACGAAGATTTTAGCACAGTTGTTCCATCCGGCTTACATGGCATTCCCGATTCCGGGAACACCGCAGCTGATCGCCCCTTCTAATGTTGGACCTTATTATGCAAAATCAGCTCCGAGAGCTGTAACTGTTGAAGAATTGCATGTACTTGTTCAGCAGTTCGGGGAGGCAGCACGCCGTTTCCAGATTGCAGGTGGAGACGGAGTTGAGATCCAGTGTGCACATGCACATGGACTGCTTGGCGGATTCCTTACACCTCTTTATAACAAGAGAACAGATGAATACGGCGGAGACATTAACGGACGTCTCAGACTGACACTTGAAGTAATTGCGAAGATCCGCGAACTTTGCGGCGATGATTTCATCATTGATGTTCGTATTTCAGGAGATGAGTACAGTGAAGGTGGTCTGACACTGAACGACATGATCTATGTATCCAAACAGCTTGAGAAAACAGGTGTTGATTTCATCCATGTTTCCGGAGGAAATACGATCAAGAGAGGAAGTTCCATGCCTGCACCTGGTACATCACCGGCACCGCATGCACACGCAAGTGAGAAAATCAGAAAGCATGTAAATATTCCGGTATCTACAGTTGCAAGAATCAATGAGCCATGGATAGCGGAAGAACTTATCGCAAACGGAAAGACAGATATCTGTATGATCGGTCGTCCGAACCTGTGTGACAGTGAATTTGTTAATAAAGCTGCAGAAGGAAAAACAGATGATATCCGTCCATGTATCGGATGTGGACGCTGCCTGACAGGAATCATGTTTGGTAATCCGATCAGCTGTACAGTGAATCCATCTGTAGAGTCTGACGAGATCAAAGAAGCAGATGAGAAGAAGAAAGTTCTTGTGATCGGTGCAGGTCCGGCAGGAATGGAAGCAGCTTACGTTGCTAAGAAACGCGGACATGAAGTTATTCTCTGCGAAAAAAGCGGAGAGTTCGGAGGCCTTTTAAGACTGGCAGCAGTTCCAATCGCTAAACAGGAACTTTGTAAAGTAATTAAGTTTATGGCACGTCGTCTGAAGAACGAAGGAATCGAAGTCCGCATGAACTGTGAAGTAACTCCGGAGATGCTTGCAGGAGAATTCAAGGATTATGAAGTTGTCTGTTCTACAGGGGCAGTTCCGAAGGAAATTCCTCCATTCAAAGTGTTCAAGCAGACAATGACAGCCGATGACGTCCTTGCCGGAAGAAAATACCCGGGAAGAAAGATCGTTATTCTCGGGGGCGGATCTGTCGGATGTGAAACTGCAGATTATCTTGCACCATTGATTGATGACATGTTCCCTGCAAACCGTGACATCACAGTGATTGAGATGACACCGTCACTGATGCCGGGAGAAGGCGGCGCAGCTAAGAGTCAGCTGACAATGAGACTCAAGAGAAAAGGTGTAAAGATTGAACTGAACAGTCAGGTGACGAAGGTTGATGAGACTACGATCACTTATGAGAAAGACGGACAGGAGTATCATATCACAGATGCGGATACACTGATTTTTGCAGTTGGTTATGCACCGAACAAAGTAGAGAATACAGAAGAGAGAGTTCATTTTATCGGAGACTGTGATAAAGTCGGAACTCTGAAAGATGCAATTGCTGCAGGACATAAACTAGCAGAAGAATTATAATTGTTAAAAGAGATGTCAGTAAATGCTGACAAAAATTATGCATGAAGTCTAAAGTATGTTAATTTGAAAGATATTAAAAATAAAGCAGAACGGAGAAAAAAGATGGGGAATAAATTATCAGAACCGATTAAGGTCGGAAATCTTACTTTTAAAAACAGAATCATGTTTCCACCGCTTACAACAGGTTATGAAGAAAGAGACGGATCGATTGGGGCGAGAAGTCTGAACTTCTATGAAAGACTTGCAAAAGGTGGAGCAGCGTATGTTGTTATCGGAGATGTAGCTCCTGTAAGAACAGCTTCACCGACACCAAAGCTTTATGACGACAGCCAGATTCCTGTATATAAAAATCTGGCAGACACATTACATAAGTATGACTGTAAGCTTGCACTTCAGTTGTTCCATCCGGAGTATGATGTTCCTGGTGTCGGACGCATGATCATGGAAGCAGGTATTGCAAGACAGGCTGAGGCAAAAGCACAGGCAGAGGGAAATGCGGAAGAAGCAAAGAAACAGATGGAAGAATGCGACAGACTTACGAAAGGCGCTTATGCAAAACTTCATCATGATATGCAGCATTTTGTAACAGAGGCAACTGTTGAGCAGTTAGAAGATATTAAAAACAGTATCGCTGCATGTGCAGCAAAGGCGCAGAAAGCAGGAATCGATGCGATTGAAGTACATGGAGATCGTCTTCTTGGTTCTCTTTGCTCTAAGATTCTGAACCATAGAGAAGATCAGTACGGAGGAAGTCTTGAGAACCGTACAAGATATGCACTTGAAGTAGTAGCAGCAATCAAAGAAGCTGCACCGGATCTTATGATTGAGTATAAACTGCCAATCATTACAGTAAATCCTGATGGATCACTTCGTGGAAAAGGCGGACTTGAGGCAGAAGAAGGAATCCGGTTTGCAAAGATGCTTGATGAGGCTGGAATCGATATGATTCAGGTTGCTCAGGCGAACCATACAGGAAACATGGGAGATACAATCCCGCCGATGGGAGATGTTCCGTATAACTGGACACTTCCGGTAGCCAGAGAAGTGAAAAAACTGGTATCCATTCCGGTTGCAACAGTTGGTCGTGTTGTCAGCTTAGAAGCAGGAGAGAAGATCCTCGAAGACGGAGATGCCGATATCGTAGCTTATGGACGTTCCATGCTTGCAGATGCAGATATTGCCAATAAATCTATATCCGGAGAGTGCATCAGAGAATGCTTGAACTGTAATAAAGGATGCGTAGATGCAATTCAGGGACGTAAATACATTTCCTGCGTATTAAATGCAGAGAACGGAAACGAAGGAACTATATTTATCAAACCTGCAGACGAGAAGAAAAAGGTTGCAGTTGTAGGTGCAGGAATCGCCGGACTTGAGGCAGCAAGAGTTGCAGCAAAACGCGGGCATGAAGTAACGGTATTTGAAAAATCAGATAAGATTGGTGGACAGATCCATCTGGCAGCAGTTCCACCGAGAAAGAGCGAGATTTTAAGATCTATTGAATATTATGAGAAGATTCTACCAGAACTTTCTGTAGATGTGAAATTAAATACAGAAGTAGATTGTGAAGAGCTGAATAAGTTTGATCATGTAATTCTTGCCATTGGTGCGCATAACATGGATCTTCCAATGTCTGTTACAGACAGCAATGTTGTTTCTGCCTGGGATGTTCTTGCAGGATGCGAAGTGAGTGGAGCATGTGCAGTACTTGGCGGAGGATTAGTTGGAACTGAAACAGCAGAATTTCTTGCACAGAAAGGTCTGAAAGTAAGCATTGTCGAGATGCTGGATCAGATTGCAACAGGAGAATCCGAGACAGTAATGCCACTGATCAAAAAAGACTTTGAAGAACACGATGTAAAAGAGTATGTGAATACAAGAGTGAATTCCATCGAGAATAATGTGATTCATGCTGTGAATACAAAAGACGAGTCAGAGGTTACAATTGAAGCTGATACAATTGTGAATGCACTCGGGTCTAAGAAGAATCTCTTCGACGACAGTAAGCTGACAGTTCCATTTGTATATGTTGGAGACTGCAGCGGTGAGAGAACAGCAGATATCTCAGCAGCAATCCGCAGCGGATATCAGGCAGGAAATGAAATCTGAGAATTTTTAAGTTTTATTCAGTGAGAAAATAAGTAAAATACAGGGTGATGCTGTAAACAGAAAATCTGTAGACAGTATCACCCTGTTTCAGTTATAATAAAATAAAATTTTTGTTATAAAAAATGATAATGGAGCAAGGCTATGATAAACAAAGAACTATTTTATAAAGTAACATTAATTGATTGCAACGGAAAAGAATTGGAAGTTGCTAAATTCCTGCAGATTTTAACAGGAATGGAAAAAACAGAAACAAGAAGAATTGTAGCGAGTCTGCCATGTGTTCTTTATGAAGAACTTGACGGAGAGGCTTGCTCTTATATTGAGGAAGCACTAGATTTTTATACTGCAAAATACAAATTAGAACCAGTAGGTGATGAAAATGAAGTATATGAAGAGAATGCATTTGTCTATCCTTCAAAACAGGTGATCGCGCTTGGAAGTATGGTTGATTACATCGGAAAGAGGTCAGAGTTTGTAAGCATCGCGAGAAAATATGACTTCCCGAAGAATGTGAGCCTGAATGATACGCCATTCTTAGTAAAAGATGGTTTGGCAGAAGAACAGGCAGTGAACCTGCGGCAGGATCTTCGCAATATGGGAATGTTTGCGCTGATTATGAGAAGTGGGGCAGAAGTCCAGCAGGTGAAGAAGAGGGGATTTTTAGCAGGGATGTTTGCACGTTGAGATGAATTAAAGGGTTGTTTGATACAGTCAGCTGTGAGTAGTGATTATATAGCCGATTTCTTACAGAAAATTCAATTAGATTTTATTGACACTTTTGTAGAGAAGGACTACAATATCTTTAGATTGTTAATTTAATAACATACAAATAAAGAGTTTAGGAGGCAGACAAAAATGGCAAATATTTTATGTAGTCCGAGCAAATATGTTCAAGGTGCAGGTGAGATGAAAAAGCTGGGTGAATATGCTCAGAAGTATGGTAAAAAAGCACTTGTACTGATCACAGAGTCGGGGTATAAACGTATTGAAGACGTTCTCAAAGTTGGATTTGAAGGATATGATATTGAACCAGTGTATGAGTATTTCAACAGAGAATGTAGCAAGACAGAAATTAATCGTTTGGTAGCCGTTATGAATGAAAAGGGCTGTGATGTTGTTATTGGTATTGGCGGAGGAAAGATCCTTGATACTGCGAAAGCAGTTGCTTATTACAAAGAAGTGCCGGTACTGATCTGTCCGACAATTGCATCTACAGATGCGCCATGCAGTGCACTTTCTGTTATTTATACTGATGAAGGCGTATTCGAAGAATACTTATTCCTCCCAGCTAATCCAAACATGGTTCTGATGGACACAGAAATCATTGCAAAATCACCAGTCAGACTGACAGTTTCCGGAATGGGTGATGCACTTGCAACTTATTTTGAAGCAAGAGCCTGTCAGGCTAGCGAAGCAACAACTTGTGCTGGTGGAAATGTTACTATGGCAGCGATGTCACTCGCAAAACTGTGCTTTGATACATTGATGAATGAAGGTGTGAAGGCAAAACTTGCTCTGGAAGCAGGAGCCTGTACAAAAGCTGTTGAGAAGGTAATTGAAGCTAATACATTGCTTAGTGGAATCGGATTTGAGAGTGGCGGTCTTGCAGGAGCACATGCAATCCATAATGGATTCACAGTTTTGGACGAGTGTCATCATATGTATCATGGAGAGAAAGTTGCATTTGGAACAATCACACAGCTTGTTCTGGAAGACATTCCGGCAGAAGAACTGGAAAACATTATAGATTGGTGTATTGAACTGGGACTTCCTGTTACATTAAAAGAACTTGGTATTACAGAAGTGACAGACGAGAAGCTTATGGCAGTTGCGACAGCAGCCTGTGCAGAGAATGATACACTTCATAACATGCCATTTGAGGTGACACCTGAGACTGTATGCGCAGCAATTAAGGCAGCAGATGCTTACGGAAGATATTTCCTGGGAGAATAGAATATGGGAAATAGGACACCATTTCGTTAAAATAGAAAAACCAATTTGACAAACTGATTTTCTGTGGTATAATTTTCATGCTGTGAAAAACAGCCGACAGTTCATTTGTACCTTCCTGTCGAAAAACAAAACCAGGGCTAGTTAAGAAGATTCTAGGCTCTGCGTGCAAAGAAGTACGCAGAGCTTTTTATATTATTCAGGAAATACTTTCCCATATATATAAAACGCTCCGCTTAGGATACACAGCTCTTAAAAGGTACATACATTTCAAATACAGGAGAGTTGAAATATGTATTATTTGCAAACAAAAGCCAGTTTTGACGCAGCACATTTTCTCTGGAAATACGAGGGGAAATGCAGAAATATCCACGGACATCGTTGGAATATTGTCGCAAAAATCAAAAGTCAGAAGCTGGAGCAAGAAGGACAGACACGGGGAATGGTAGTAGATTTTGGTAATCTGAAAAAGGATCTGAAAAAGCTTTGTGATTCCTTTGACCATAGTCTGATTTACGAAGTGGGATCTCTGAAAGCAGAAACAGTAGCTGCGCTTCAGAATGAGGACTTTCATCTGGAGAAAGTTTCTTTTCGTCCTACGGCAGAGAATTTCGCATATTATTTCTACAAGAAATTAACAGAACTTGGATACGGGGTTCATTGTGTGGAAGTATATGAAACACCGAATAATTGCGCGGTTTATGAGGAAGAGTAGATGAAAGTAGTAGAAAAATTCACCAGTATTAATGGGGAAGGCACACGGGCGGGAGAATTGGCAGTCTTTGTTCGTTTCAAAGGATGCAATCTGCGCTGTAGCTATTGTGATACTATGTGGGCCAATGAACCGGATTGCCCATATGAAGAGGAAACCCCGGAAGAGATTTTAAATTATGTTTTAGGAACCGGTATTCGCAACGTGACACTTACAGGTGGAGAACCGTTGCTGCAAAAAGACATCAGAGAATTGATCCACCTTCTTTTACAAGCCGGTTTACAAGTCGAAATTGAGACAAATGGCGCAGTTGATTTGTCTGCATTTTGTGAAGAACGACCGGTATTTACAATGGATTATAAGTTACCGTCAAGCGGGTGCGAAGAATATATGATAACAGAGAACATGGAACTGCTTGGAAAAGATGATACTGTAAAATTTGTATGTGGCAGCCAGAAAGATCTGTTAAAAGCATTGGACGTGATTCAGACTTATGATCTGACAAACAGGTGTCATGTGTATCTTAGTCCTGTTTTTGGATCCATAGAACCAGTGCAGATCGTAGAATTTATGCTGAAACATCGGTTGAATGGTGTGCGTCTGCAGATTCAGATGCATAAAGTAATCTGGGATCCAAATGAACGGGGCGTATAAATAAGTAGTGAGGTGATGGAGATGAAAGCATTAGTTCTCTTTAGTGGAGGAATCGATTCAACAACGGCATTAGGACTGGCAATCAAAAAGTACGGGAAAGACCAGGTGATTGCACTCTCGGTTTCCTATGGACAGAAGCACGATAAAGAAATCAGGGCTGCAATAGCAGTTGCCGAATATTATGGCGTGGAGCATCTGTTCCTGGATTTAAGCAAGATATTTCAATATAGCAACTGTTCACTGCTTCAACAGTCCACGGAAGAAATTCCCGAGGAGAGTTACGCAGAGCAGATTTCAAAAACAAATGGCGATAAGCCTGTAAGCACATATGTACCGTTCCGAAATGGGTTATTTCTTTCTTCGGCAGCAAGTATCGCACTGAGCAAGGAATGTGGAGTGATTTATTATGGAGCTCATGCAGATGATTCTGCCGGTTTTGCTTATCCAGATTGCTCACCGGTATTCAATCAGGCAATGAATGAAGCAATCTGGGAAGGCTCCGGACATCAGCTGAAAATAGAAGCTCCTTTTGTAAATGTATCCAAAGCCGAAGTAGTACGGATTGGATTAGAACTGGGAGTTCCGTATGAATTGACATGGTCCTGTTACGAAGGTGGAGAGAAGCCTTGCGGAAAATGCGGAACATGCATTGATCGCGCAGCAGCATTTCAGGCGAATCACGTAGAAGACCCTGCGTTGAGATAGAGGAGAAAGCAATGAGAGAAAAAGAAAATTTAACATTATTGGGAAATCAGCAAACAGAATACCGTATGGATTATGATCCGTCTGTATTGGAGGCATTTCAGAATAAACATCCTGAAAACGATTACTTCGTCAAGTTCAACTGCCCGGAATTCACAAGTCTGTGCCCAATCACCGGACAGCCAGATTTTGCAACGATCACGATTTCCTATGTTCCGGACGAACGTCTTGTGGAGAGTAAATCCTTGAAATTGTATTTGTTCTCATTCCGAAACCATGGAGATTTTCATGAAGATGTGATCAATATAATTATGAAAGATCTTGTCAAGCTTCTTGAACCAAAATATATAGAAGTCTGGGGGAAATTCCTTCCACGTGGAGGTTTGTCCATCGATCCGTATTGTAATTATGGAAAGCCAGGTACCAACTGGGAGCAGGTTGCCTGGAATCGTATGAGTAATCATGATATGTTTCCAGAGAAAATTGATAATCGGTAAGATAACGGTAGTGTGCAACAAATAGAAGATGGAAAGAAATTTTCAGGAGATTTCCGCATATCGGATTTACAAAGAACACTCATCAACGTGATAAATTCATCTTTGGTAATCTTACTGTACTTCTCTAAGCATTTTTATGTTATTATGAAAACAGAATCACCACAAGAGAAAATCATGAGGGAGAAAATATATGGGCACACTATATACAAGACTATCATCAATAACTAGTGAGATGTCACCAGAATCAATAGAACATCATATTGCTCGAGTTATGCTGGAACATATTCATCAATTGAATAACATTTCCATAGGTGCTATGGCTGATTTATGTTCTGTTTCTAAATCTACAATCTCCAAATTCGTTAAGCAATTAGGATTTGAGGATTACAAAGAATTTAAAGCAGAAGCATACAGTAGAGGGAAAAGAGAAGTTTACATAAAAGATTTAAATACGATAAATATTACAGATTATATATTGCAAAAAGGAACGGAAGAATATCTGGATGTGCTGTTTTCAGATATTCGCTATTTATTTTTCAATACTGACTCTAAAAAAATAGAACATTTGGTCACGTTGATTCATGATTATGAAGAAGTAGCCGCATTTGGAGAAGGATATTCAGAGACTGCTGCATTGAATTTTCAACATAAAATGTCTTTTTACCAGAAGTTCATTTACACAACTACAAATGACAGAAAACAAGTAGAGTATATTAGTCATGCAAAAGAAAATACACTACTGCTTATTTTTTCAAATTCCGGAAGGTATATTAGTGAGTATACGCATCTGACAGATGCTCCATCAAAGAAGTGTTTTGAAGAAACAAAAGCAAAAGTAGTTCTGTTTACTTCAAACAGCGAAATGGAGAAAGACCCTCGAGTTGATCTATGTATTGATTGGGAATATAAAGATTTAGTCCAAAACCATCCTGTTTTATATCAGCTGTTAATTGAACGAATTGCAATTGCGTATCAAAATAAA
>ERZ773188.4019-NODE-4019-length-11507-cov-7.573262_pt1 | contig 11507 bp, 7 predicted proteins | sample MGYA00581011_ERZ773188 | MGnify/ENA primary metagenome ERZ773188 (study PRJEB29015, sample SAMEA2737798) | human gut metagenome | biome: human gut; feature: human-associated habitat; material: faeces | place: China | collected 2012 ...
TAACAGCGGCTTATAGCCGCAGAGCAAACTACCGGCTAAGCCGGTAGTTATGATTTGGCTTATCTAATCTCTTTTGGACACCGTGCCGGAGCTTGAAGACGTGCCGGAGGTATCGGAGCTTCCCGTGTATGAGTTAATATATATTTTAACGGGAGCTTGCGGGCTTACCTGCGTGCCGTATTTTGGCTCCTGCTCAAGCACGGTGCCGGGCTCGCGGTCCTCGTCGTATTTCTCAAGCACCTCAATGTTATCGTATAAAAAGCCTTGCTTTAAAAGCTCGATTTTTGCGCTCATTTCGTCAAGACCTTTAACGTTGGCAATTTTTACTTCCTTAGGACCTAAGCTTATTGTAAGCTCTATTTTTGTATCCCTTACTACGTTTGTTCCCTCTGCCAATGATTGGGCGCATATCTGACCGCGTGCAAATTTATCGCTGCATTCATACGCCTTTATTACGAATTGGAACCTTTCGTATTCCTCGTTATCAACAAGATCGGCATAATATTTGCCCGTAAGCTGGGGAACGGCAAACAATACGTCGGAAACGGCGGCGCCGCTGTCTATAGAGCCTACCGAGTCTACCGACGGCGCATTATCCGACGCGCTGACGCTTAAATCAGACGATGATTTGTTTTTGCCGAAAATATCCTTTTTAAGAACCGTAACAACAAGTGCGGCTATTATAAGAAATACCGCGGCTGTTGCCGCCGACGATATTATAACGTATTTGGCGGTGCCGCCCTTCTTTTCCTTTTCGGCGGTTTTGCGTTCGGATTTACTTTCGCGCGGCTTGCGGTCGCTTTGCTTTGCTTCGGCGGTTTCGGCGTATACAAGCTCGTTTTTAAAATCTTCAACGGTTTGCGTGCGGTTTTGCGGCATAACCTGAAGACCGTTTGCAAGCGCGGATAAAACGTGGCGCGGCAATTCCTCGGCAAATTTTGCGGGGATAGTCATAGAATCGTTTTTAATTCTATCCTTGGCTCCCGGCGGTACAATACCCGTAAGCGCGTTAAATAAAACCGCGCTAAGTCCGTATACGTCCGTATATGCGTCGGGTAAAAGCTTGCACAGCCCCTGCTGCTCTGCCGCGGCAAAGCCCGTATACAGCTTTGCTTCAAGCTCGCCGCCCTCCGTTCTGAGCTTTTTCACGGAATATCCGGATATGCGCAGCTTACCGTCCCTGCCTACAAGCACTGTTTCGGGCGATATTCCGCCGTGGATAATTCCCGCGTCGTTCATACCCTTTACGGTATCGATAAGCGGCAGGAAAAGAGGCCTTGCCTGTTCCCATTTTAATGTGCCGCCGTTTTTTTGCAAAAATTCGGCAAGCGTTATTGAAGGAATATTCGGCATAACGGCATAAACAGTGCCGTTTTCCTCAAACACATCGTTTATCGGCATAAGAGAGGGAAGAGCGGAGCCTGATATAAAGCGGTTAATATCAAGAAACTCCATTAACCCCTCGTTAAAGGTATATTCGCCGCCCTTTATTATGAAAACGGAGCCGTCGGTATTTCTTATGCCGAAGCCTAACGGAAAATACTCCTTTATTCTTACGGCGGTATCGGTGGTTTTATCCCAGCCGATATACACGGTTTCGGCGCCGTTTCGGCTTTTTGCCTGACCTATAAGATAACGGTCGCAAAGCAGAGCGCCTGTCGGTAGACAGTCCTGCGGATTTACAGAAGACGAATCATATCCGCAAACGGGGCAAATTTTTTCACCGCCGTTATCGTTCATACAGCCGGGGCATAATCTGTCGGTGTTAAGCATAGGTTTCCTCCGAGAATAATATATCACTTATTATTTTACCATATCTGTCAAGTACCCCGCAGTTTCGCCGTATTTTATATGCCGCCGCACCCTTCGGTTATCTATCGTCATTCGCTCCTTAATGCCGTTACAGGATCCTTTTTAGCCGCTATTTTAGAGGGGAAGAGACCGGCGATAAGCGTTAGCAGCATACTTATTATAATAAGCGCCGCGGCACCTGCAACGGGCAGTACGGCAAGACCCGAAATATCGGTTATTGCGCCTATAATTGCATTTATGGGTATAAGCAGCAGCAGTGTTATAAGAATACCTATAACGCCGGCAGAAAAGCCCACTATAAGCGTTTCGGCGTTGAATACCCTTGATACGTCGCGCTTTGAAGCGCCCATTGCTCTTAAAATGCCTATTTCCTTGGTGCGTTCAAGCACCGAAATATAGGTTATAATTCCTATCATAATAGAGGAAACAATAAGCGATATGCTTACAAAGGCAATTAAAATATAGCTTATTGCGTTTATAATGGTGGTTACCGAGGAAAGCATAAGCCCTATATAATCGGTATATGTGATTTTTTCGTTTTCGGCGGCGGCAGAGTTATAATCGTCTATAAGCTCGGCTACGGTTTCCTTTGCCTCAAAGTCCTTAGGATATATATTTATTACCGAGGGGCGCTTTAAATCCGATACGCCCATAAGGCTTAAGTTTCCTTCATATGTGGCGGAGGAATTTTTTGCTTTTATCGCGCTGTTAAAGCGCTCGGCTATTTGCTCGTTTGTCATTCCGGCGGCAGTCATTTGCTCTGTGTACGCCGCGTATTCCGCATGCTCATTTTCCGGAAGAGCCGCAATATAAGCCATAAGCTCTTCATAGGTCATATTTTCATTTGCTGCAAACGGCAGACCTGTTAGAACATCGGTATCAGGCGAAGCCTTTTGCGCCTTTACGATCTCGCTGTCGTTGACCTTGTTTATCAGGTGCTCCATAAGCTCCGATTTATAGCCTACAAAGCCTGCGGTGTCGTTGGCGACAGAGCCTTCCGCGGGACGTATTATACCTACAACGGTTATATCCTCGCCGAGCTTTTCAAGCTGAGACTGAACGAATAATTCGTCGTCGGTCTTGTTTACCCAGGTGCCGTTTTCGCTTTTTTCAAAATAATCGGTATTGCAAAGCAGCTTGAACTTAAGATTTAAAATATCGTCATAGCTGTAGGTTATCTCTTCGGTAGGCTCGATTTTTTCCCCGTTTTGAGCCTTTTTCATCATTTCTTCAAGCTCTTTAACATCTTTAAGCCCAAGCGAATAAAGGGTGTAATCGCTTATCTGATTGTTTTTGTCAACCGCAAGCACTATTTCGTTGTATTTTTCGGGCATACGTCCCGCAATAACGTCGTACTGCTTTTCTAAAAATTCGCTGTTATCGAAAAGGCGCGTCCAAACCTCGGTATTGGAAAAGGAGGACATACCCGAATATTGCTGAGACTGCGCCGCGCTTTCGCCGAAAACGGTGGTAAACACGGTGTTCGGGTTTACGCGGTTTCCCTTTTCATCGTAAATATTCATAACGGTTGAATATTTATATTCAATTTCGCTTGTATTGCTTTCAAATTCGGGTGTTTTTTCAATGTGCGCCTTTAACAGCTCCAAATTGTTTTCCGAAATGCCGTTTACCATAGTGGTCATCATTTCGGTCATTATGTTGTTGCTGTAAATTTTGTTCGGGTCACGGTTTTCAGGGGCTTCGTTTTTACCCATAAGATCCTTTACAAGGCGGCTTACGTCCATACCTGCCTGCTCAATGGTTATGGGGTAGCTTGAAAGAGTATCTTCCTCTACCTTTTGGATATAGGCGTTAACCCCGTTTGAAAGCGAGAGTATAAGCGCTATTCCTATAATACCTATCGACCCTGCAAAAGAGGTTAAAAATGTGCGCGCTTTTTTGGTCATAAGGTTGTTAAGCGAAAGCGAAAGCGCCGTTAAAAACGACATTGAAGGGCGCTTGCCTTCGGCTTTTTCGGCTTTTACCGTTTCTTCGCCGCCGTAGGGGTCGGAATCATCCGTAATGTTTCCGTCAAGCAGCTTTACTATTCGCGTTGAATACTGCTTTGCAAGTTCTGGGTTATGGGTTACCATAATTACAAGTCGGTCCTTTGAAATTTCCTTTAAAAGCTCCATTATCTGAACCGAGGTCTCGCTGTCAAGCGCGCCGGTAGGCTCGTCTGCAAGCAGTATTTCGGGGTCGTTTACAAGCGCGCGCGCAATAGCTACGCGCTGCATCTGCCCGCCGGACATCTGATTTGGCTTTTTGCCGAGCTGATCGCCGAGCCCTACCTTTTTAAGGGCGTCTTCGGCTCTTTTGCGCCTTTCCTGCTTTGATACGCCCGAAAGGGTAAGCGCCAGCTCTACGTTTGAAAGCACGGTCTGGTGTGGAATGAGGTTGTAGCTTTGAAAGATAAAGCCTACGGAGTGGTTTCTGTAATTATCCCAGTCCCTGTCTTTATATGTTTTTGTGGATTTTCCGTTTATAAACAGGTCGCCGTCCGTATAGCGGTCAAGGCCGCCTATAATATTCAAAAGCGTGGTTTTGCCGCAGCCCGAATGACCGAGTATCGATACAAATTCACTTTTTCTGAATTCAATGCTGACGCCCTTAAGCGCGTGTACGGCGGTATCGCCCGTAATATAATCCTTTTTGATATTTTGTAATTTAAGCATACGTTAACCTCCAAGTTATCAGGAATTATATTCCCAAAATATAAATAGAATATGAATGTTTAAAAAATATTTGATAAATACATAAAGTGGTGTTATAATTAAGTGAATATATTGTCCGAAAGGTTATGAAGTATGGAAAAGGCTTTTAAAAAACTGACCGTGTTTTTATCGGGTCTTCTTATAATAACAACGGTTTTTCTTATTTTCGTTATTCCGACTTATATTAAATCCGAACGCAAAATAGACTTTTTTTCTTCTAATCAGATAGTTTCAAACATAAAAAATATGGAGCTTAATATGACCTCCATAATATATGTGCAGAACAATAAGGGCGAGTGGGTTGAATATCAGCGTCTGCACGGAACCGAAAACCGCATATGGGTAAGTATTGATAAAATGCCTAAATACTTAGGTCAGGCTTTTATTGCAATAGAGGATCAGCATTTTTATGAAAACTGCGGTGTTGACTGGAAACGAACCGCAGGCGCCGTGGCAAACAGGCTTTTAAAGTTTAACTCAACCGAGTTCGGCGGATCCACAATAACACAGCAGTTAATCAAGAACATAACTAACGACCGCGATAAAGACGCTATGCGTAAATTCCGCGAAATAGTAAGAGCTTTGCTTATAACGCGAAAGCTTTCAAAAACCGAAATACTTGAAGCATACTTAAATACAATACCGCTTGCAAACGGTATCTGCGGCGTGCAGGTTGCGGCAAACTATTATTTTAACAAAGATGTAAGCGAGCTTACCCTTACCGAAAGCGCGGCGCTTGCGGCAATAACAAATAATCCCACAAAATATAATCCCTTAACCGAAAACGGAGCGGAGCAAAACGAAAAACGCCGCCGCCTTGTGCTTGATGAAATGTTAGAGCTTGGGAATATCACCTACGATGAGTACGATAAAGCGTATAACGAAAAGCTTAAGCTTGACGATTCGCAGGAGGACGACTATGAAATAGAAATAAACAGCTATTTTGTAGACGCGCTTATAGATCAGGTTATAAACGATTTAGCGGAAAAATATAATCTTGATACAAAGCTTGCCTCAACAATGTTTTATAACGGCGGCTTTAAAATATATTCAACCCTAAAGCCCGAAATACAAAGCGCGATGGAAAAGGTTTATACCGATATTAAAAACTATTTTCCGCAAACAGCGCCTAATTTACAGGGCGAAAAGGTACACGCTCAGTCCGCTATGACGGTTATGGATTATAACGGGCATATAGTGGGCATAGTAGGCGGCGCCGGCGAAAAAACAACCAACAGGGGACTTAACCGCGCCACCGATTCGCCGCGTCAGCCCGGTTCTACAATGAAGCCGCTCGGCGTTTATGCGCTGGCGGTTGATAAGGATATAGTAAAGTACACCTCAAGCGTGCTTGATAAACCGATAGAAAAGTATTATAAGGACGGCAAAAGCGGGCCTAAGGAATGGTACGGATATTATAAGGGCACGGTATCGCTTAACTATGCCATAAGAAAATCAATGAATACCGTTCCCGTAAGGCTTTTGCAGGAGGTCGGAATAGATACTTCCTACGATTTTCTTGTGAATAAGCTTAACTGCAAGCATTTGGTGCCGGAGGATAAAAACCTTGCGGCTTTGGCGCTCGGCGGTACGCATTACGGGCTTACCACAACCGAGTCCGCCGCGGCATATGCGATATTCGGCAATCAGGGCGTGTACCACAGCCCCACTACTTATTATAAAATAGAACGCGCAAACGGCGAAACGGTTTTTGATTACGACGAAACGGGAACGCAGGTTATAGCGCCCTCTTCGGCTACGATAATGAATCACCTTTTGCAGGAGGTTGTTTACGGCAGAGAGGGCACGGGCGGCGGCATTGCAGGCTTTAACTATAAAATGAAGGCATATGCTAAAACAGGTACGTCGAGCGAATCAAAGGACCTTTGGATGGTTGCGGGAACGCCTTATTATGTAGGCTCGGTATGGTACGGATTTGATATTCAAAGCGAAGTAAGCGGCGGCGCCAGCGCGGCTAAGATATGGAAAGCGGTAATGACCGAGGTGCATAAGGATCTTGAAAAAAAGGAATTTACCGACAGCGGCGACGTTGTAAAAAAAGGCTCAGGCTATTATAAAAAGGGCGTTAAGGTGGATGTTCCGTCTTATACGGCGCCGGTTTCAAGCGAGCCGTCGTCTTCGTCGGAGCAATCGTCCTCTGCCGTAACCTCATCAGCAGAGTCGTCTTCGGCAGAGTCTTCCTCTGCTTCATCGGATAATACCGTAACTTCTTCATCTTCTTCATCGGGCGGTTCTTCGTCTTCGGGTAGCTCGTCCGATGCATCGTCAAGCACTCCGTCTCAAAGCGAGCCGTCCTCCTCGTCCTCTCCGTCCTCCTCTTCTGAGCCTGAGGGAGAGAACTGATATGGCTGAATTAAAGGTTATAGCCCGAATTTACACCGATTTTCCCGAAAAATTCGGTTTGCCGAGACAAAGCGGAGTAATAAGCGAGCTTGGGGGCAAAATAGTTTTTGAACCGTCTTACCGTGATTTTTCTGCGGTTAAAGAGCTTTGCGAATTCTCACACATATGGCTTATCTGGGGCTTTTCCATGTCAAGTAAAGCGGAATGGTCGCCTACGGTCCGTCCGCCGAGGCTCGGCGGTAACGAAAGGGTGGGGGTGTTTGCAACCCGCTCGCCTTACAGACCGAACCCGTTGGCGCTTTCGGCTGTAAAGCTGGAAAAGGTTACGAATGATGAAAATTCAGGCCCCGTGCTTTATGTTTCGGGCATTGATATGGCAAACGGCACTCCGATATACGATATAAAGCCGTATATTGCCTATGCCGATTCGGTACCGAACGCGGTATGCGGCTTTGCTGATAAACCGTACAATAAGTCGCTTAAGGTTGTTTTACCCGACTTACCCGATTGTCCGCTTAAAAAGGAAAAGCTGGCGGGACTTTGCAAAACGCTTGAATTGGATCCGAGACCGCGCTACCATAACGACCCTATGCGTGTGTACGGCCTTGAATTTTCGGGCTGCGAGGTAAAATTTAAGGTGGAAAACGACGTTCTTACGGTTATAAGTATTACCGAAGCTAAAGATTAAAAAATCAAACATTTTTTGTTGAAAAATGTAATGTATTGTATGATATAGCTATATATATTTATAATATTTCAAAACATACGTAAAAAATGCTATAATAATTTCAACAAAAGGCAGAAATGCCTAAAAAGAAAACGGAGGAATTTATTATGGCAAGATTTACTTTACCGAGAGACGTATATTTCGGCGAGAACGCAATGGAAAACCTTAAGACTCTTAAAGGTAAAAAGGCAATCGTTGTAGTGGGCGGCGGCTCGATGAAGCGCTTTGGCTTTCTTGACAAGGCGGTAGGCTATCTTAAAGAAGCCGGCTTTGAGGTTGAGCTGTTTGAGGGTGTTGAACCCGATCCTTCGGTAGAAACCGTTATGCGCGGCGCCGAGGCTATGAGAAAATTTGAGCCTGACTGGATTGTTGCGATAGGCGGCGGCTCCCCGATAGACGCGGCAAAGGCGATGTGGGCGTTTTATGAATACCCGGAGGTTACCTTTGAATCGCTTTGCGTACCCTTCAATTTCCCTGAGCTTAGAACAAAGGCTAAATTCTGCGCTATTTCTTCTACGTCGGGCACTGCGACGGAGGTTACGGCCTTCTCTGTTATAACCGATTACGCAAAGGGTATTAAATATCCGCTTGCAGACTTTAATATTACGCCGGACGTGGCAATTGTTGACCCTGAGCTTGCGCAGACAATGCCGCAAAAGCTTGTAGCCCACACGGGTATGGACGCGCTTACACACGCGATCGAGGCGTATGTGTCAACGGTTGCAAGCCATTATACCGACGCACTTGCTATGAAGGCTATCGAGATGGTTACGGCTTATCTGCCTTCTTCTTATAAGGGTAACCGCGAATCGCGCGCCGCTATGCACGACGCACAGTGCCTTGCGGGTATGGCTTTCTCTAACGCGCTGCTCGGTATAGTACACTCTATGGCTCATAAAACGGGCGCGGCTTTCCAAGAGGGCAGTATGAAGGACAGACATCTGCCGCACGGCTGTGCAAACGCAATTTATCTGCCTTATGTTATCAAGTATAACGCGCACGACCAAAGAGCCGCCGAAAGATATGCCGATATTGCAAGAATGCTCGGTCTTTCCGGCAACAGCAACAAGGGTCTTATTGAAAGCCTTTGCGGTCTTATCGACAAAATGAACGACGAGCTTAATATTCCGCATACCTTAAAGGAATTCGGCGTAGACGAGGCTGAGTTTAACGCTAAGGTTGACGAAATAGCCGTTAACGCCGTTGGCGACGCCTGCACAGGCTCTAATCCGCGCGCTATCGACCCCGAAACTATGGCTAAGCTCTTTAAATGCACATATTACGGTACAGAGGTAGACTTCTGATAAACCGTGAATAAATTAAAGGAATGATAGTAAGAAATGTTTAAAATCGTAAACAAACGCAGTCTTAATCCTACGGTTACGCTTATGGATATTGAAGCGCCGCTTGTTGCCAAAAAGGCAGAGGCGGGTCAGTTCATTATCCTGCGTACCGACGACGACGGCGAGCGCATACCGCTTACCGTTGCAGGCTTCGACCGTGAAAAGGGAACCGTAAGGATCATCTTTCAGATAGTGGGGGCAACAACCGAAAAGCTTAACCACAAAAATACAGGTGATTATCTTGCCGATTTTGCAGGACCTCTCGGTAAACCCACCGAAACCGAGGGACTGCGTAAGGTTTGCGTTGTGGGCGGCGGCGTAGGCTGCGCAATAGCGTTGCCTATTGCCGAAAAGCTGCATAGCGAGGGCTGCGAGGTACACACCGTTGTAGGCTTCAGAAACAAAGACCTTGTAATTCTTGAAGACGAATTCAGCGCCTGCTCCGATAAGCTTACGATAATGACCGACGACGGCTCGTACGGCACAAAGGGCGTTGTTACCGCTCCGCTTAAGGAAGCTATTGAGTCCGGCGAAAATTACGACGAGGTAATTGCCATAGGTCCGCTTATTATGATGAAATTCGTTGTGGCGACCACCAAGCCCGCAGGGGTTAAAACGGTGGTTTCAATGAACCCGATTATGATAGACGGAACGGGAATGTGCGGCGGCTGCCGCCTGACCGTAGGCGGAAAAACAAAATTCGCCTGTGTTGACGGACCCGATTTCGACGGCTTTGAGGTGGATTTTGACGAGGCTATGAAGCGCGGCGCTATGTACCGCGACTTTGAACGCCACGCATATGAGGAAACCTGCAATTTGTTTAAAAAGGAGGCGCGGTAAAATGGCTGTAAATATGGATCCCAAAAAGCACGAAATGCCAGTGCAGGCACCCGACGTGCGCAATCATAATTTTTCAGAGGTAGCTTTAGGCTACAGCGAGGAAACCGCGCTTGAAGAGGCGGCGCGCTGTCTTAACTGCAAGCATATGCCCTGCGTTACGGGCTGCCCCGTTAATATTCACATTCCCGCCTTTATCGAAAAGGTTAAAGAGGGCGATTTTGAGGGCGCTTATAAGGTTATAAACGAATCCTCAAGTCTTCCCGCAGTTTGCGGAAGAGTATGTCCGCAGGAAACCCAGTGCGAATCAAAATGCGTTCGCGGAATAAAGGGCGAGCCGGTAGGAATAGGCAGGCTTGAGCGCTTTGTTGCCGACTGGCATAACGAGCATGCTGCCGAAAACGTTAATAAACCGGAATTTAACGGCCATAAGGTTGCGGTTGTGGGTTCGGGTCCTTCGGGGCTTACCTGCGCGGGCGATCTTGCAAAGAAAGGCTACAAGGTTTCGGTCTTCGAGGCACTGCACACCGCGGGCGGCGTGCTTGTATACGGTATACCGGAGTTCCGTTTGCCGAAATCAATAGTTAAAAAAGAGGTAGACACCCTTAAAGCGCTCGGCGTTGAGATAGATACCGATGTGATTATCGGCAAGACCGTAACGGTTGACGAGCTTTTTGATATGGGCTACGAGGCTGTGTTTATCGGTTCGGGCGCGGGGCTTCCGCGTTTTATGGGCATTGAGGGCGAAGCGCTTTGCGGCGTTTACTCCGCAAATGAGTTTTTAACCCGAAACAACCTTATGAAATCGTATAAAGAGGGCAGCGCAACGCCTGTAATGCACGCAAAGAAGGCTGTTATTGTGGGCGGCGGAAACGTTGCTATGGACGCTGCGCGTACCGCAAAGCGTCTCGGAGCGGACGTTACCGTTGTGTACCGCCGCACCGAAAAGGAGCTTCCCGCGCGCCGTGAAGAGGTTGAGCACGCTATGGAAGAGGGAATTGAGTTTAAATTCCTTACCAACCCCGTTAAGATCGAGGGCGAGGAAGGCTGGGTTAAAAGCATTCTTTGCCAGCAGATGGAGCTTTCCGAGCCGGACGAATCGGGACGCGCGCGCCCTGTACCGATTGAGGGCAGCGAGTATGAGATCGACGCCGACTGCGTTATAATGTCGATAGGCACATCGCCGAATCCTCTTATTAAATCCACCACAAAGGGGCTTGAAGTAAACAAGCGCGGCGGAATAATAGTAAACGAGGAAACCGGCGCCACCTCTAAAGAGGGCGTTTATGCCGGCGGCGACGCGGTTACTGGAGCCGCAACCGTTATTCTTGCAATGGGCGCGGGCAAAACCGCGGCTAAGGCGATAGACGAATACATTTCTTCAAAATAAATAGAATTATAGGAGCTTTTGCTACTGCTTATCGGATATTGCTTTTAATTCCGAAAAGGCGGATCAAAAGCCCCCTTTTATTGTGCAGTAAAATATGGCGGTAATCTGTCCTCTCGCCTCCTTGTCATTGCGAACGCCGTAAGGCGTGTGGCAATCCGTTTCCTTTTTTTGAAGGGTATTACGGATTCTTTCGTGCTCCGCACTCAGAATGACAAGTCTTTTAGTTGCCACGAATACCGTGTGGTGTGTGCAGTAAGCTGTCGCTCTGTCATTGCGGTGCGGGTGTCCGGTGGACACCTCTGCGAAGCAGAAGCACCGAC
>ERZ773188.4022-NODE-4022-length-11503-cov-3.041492_pt1 | contig 11503 bp, 9 predicted proteins | sample MGYA00581011_ERZ773188 | MGnify/ENA primary metagenome ERZ773188 (study PRJEB29015, sample SAMEA2737798) | human gut metagenome | biome: human gut; feature: human-associated habitat; material: faeces | place: China | collected 2012 ...
TTGCGATTTTTGCGAGGCGGGTCATCTCACCGAAATCACTGATTCCCATTTCCAGAACTGCGATCTCATCCTCGTCACGAAGACGGAAAACAGTGAGAGGAAGACCTAACTCATTGTTAAAGTTTCCCTGTGTTTTCAGGGTACGGTATTTCTCTTTCAGGACAGAGGCAATTACCTCTTTTGTACTTGTTTTTCCCACACTTCCGGTAATTCCAACAACCGGAATCTGAAGCTGCTGCAGGTAAAATTCTGCAATGTCCTTTACAGCCTGAAGGGAAGATTCTACCTTGATATATGGGAAATCAGCATTCTCCAGGATTCTCTCAGATAAGGTAGCAAGCGCACCTGCCTCCATCACCTGGGGAATAAATTTATGGGCATCTACACGTTCGCCTACGATGGGAACAAATAAGGTTCCGGCTTCTGCTTTCCGGCTGTCTGTTGTAATAGAGGAAACCTCCTGCTCCAGCTTGTCAGACGGTCCGGAATAAACACCGCCGCAGACCTTGGTCAGGTTTTCCAGGGTAAGATTTTTCATTTTATTTAATCCTTTTTATATTTAATATAAACATTCGGTATATTATTCGTACTTCTTTAAAGAAATCCGGATCAGTTCCTCGCAAAGCGTCGGATAATCCATTCCCAGTACCTTCGCCTCCTGAGGAATCAGACTGGTAGGAGTCATTCCCGGAAGGGTATTTGCTTCCAGACAGTACATATCTCCGTTCTCTTTCATCATGAAATCCAGACGGCTGTAGCCAGTAAGTCCCAGTGCTTTCGCTGCCTTCACTGCATTCTCCTGCATTTTTGCTGTGAGCTCCGGAGAAATCTCAGCCGGGCAGGTCTCTACAGTAGAGCCAGCCTGATATTTGTTCTTGTAGTCATAGAATCCCTGGATCGGAGCAATCTCGATGATCGGATACGCCTTGTCATCCACAACTGCAACAGAAAATTCACGGCCTTTGATATACTCCTCCACAACAATATCCGCGCCATACTGGCATGCATCTGTAAGAGCCTCTTCGTATTCTTTCTGATCATTTACAATATAAACACCTACGCTGGAACCGCCGCAGCTTGTTTTTACAACTACCGGGAATTCCAGTCCATGCTTAGCAATGTCTTTCTCCAGATTGTCTCTTGTCATGGTAAATCCGCCTGGGGTAGGAACATGGTTCATCAGGAAAACTTCCTTGGTGATACGCTTATCCATTGCCATGGCGCTGCTGAGATAACCGGTTCCTGTGTAACAGATTCCCAGCAGGTCAAAGGTAGCCTGCACCTTTCCATCCTCACCATTTGCGCCGTGAAGTCCAAGGAACACAATGTCACATTTTTCACAAAGTTCCAGAACATTTGGTCCGAAAAAGCTTCTGCGTTTTTTCTCCATCTCCTTGATCTGCGGATTGAAGCTGCTCATATACTCTGCTGCTTTTTCCACATCATATTCAGCCGGGAAAGGATTCTCCCAGTCTACATTCTCAACTCCACAGAAAATATCTACAAGTATTGCCTCATGACCTTTCTGGCGCAGTGCACCGCAGATTCCGGTACCGGATACAATGGAAATCTCTCTCTCCGTACTGGTTCCTCCAGCCAAAACTACTATCTTCATAATCTTATATCTCCTTTTTTGTTCGTAAACGTAACTGTTCAGTTCCTTCACAGTTACACGCTTTGCCATGCACAGAAATCATGCATTCGCATGATTTCGCGCTGATTTTCCGTGGGGCGTGCAGATTGCGGAAATGATTTTTCAAACAGACTCTAGTTTTCCCGAAACACCTCGCGGAATATTCTCTACTGAATAGTTACTCATACACAACCACCGGCATGCCAACCTCAATATTTGCATAAATCTCGGCCGCCTTGTCATATGGAACATTTACACATCCATGGGAGCCTTCCCACAGATAAAGATTTCCTCCAAACTCAGACCGCCAGGAAGCGTCGTGGATTCCCACATTTCCTGCAAAAGGCATCCAATAGGTCACATTTGCCTCATAATCCTCTCCTGTAAGCACAGCCGGAGATTCCTTGGCATCCAGTGCATAACAGCCTGTAGGAGTGCCACAGCCTTCAATATCCGGATTTCCGCTTACAATAGGTGTGTCCACGATCGGAGTTCCCTTCTGGTAAAAAACAAGACGCTGGTTTGTCAGATCTATCTCCACGTAGGTGGAACCAATATCATTGGTTCCGCGACTATAGCCTGAATACAGATAAACAGGCTCACGAACCTGGGTAACACCGCTTTCGATAGCAGCGATCAGCGCTTTTACTTCTTCGTCCTGATCGATCACCCAGCCGTAATCGCCGCCTTTAATTTCCACCTGGCGATTATCGTAAGTCAGAAAAGTCCTGGTCTGTCCCATAGTATCATATTTCAGCCCAAGGTCTGCCACATACTGCCGCACCAGATTTTCATCCAGTATCACATTGCCATCCTCATTATAACCGAACCAGTTCTTGATCAGGGTACAGTCCACAGTCTCAGTACGATCAGCAAAGTCATAAGTTATGATCACCTTGACAAGCTGGTTCATTTTTTCACAATTGGCTTTCAGCTGTTCATCTGTGCTGTATACCGAAGGCTTCCGGTAGCAGCTCTCGTTCTCCAGATTTACAGAAGTTTTTCCCCGGAGCATGGCTGCGGAAATCACTTCCTCCGTCTTAGTGCGATCCAGAGCATTTCCCATTACTTCCGGAATGATTTCAAAAGTATCTCCGGTATCCTGGATCTGGGCATCCACAGGCTGGACTACATTCTCTGGCTGCATGCATTTCAGATTATCAACAGCCTGCCCCATGAGCTCCACATTATAGCTGAGGGATTCTGAAATATCATAATTCTTATCCTGGTTAAAAGCAAGAAACCAGGTAAAACGGTCCTGATCTTTGATCAACTGCTTCACAATTCCAGTAGACACATAGGAAAGCCCCACATCCTGGGCAGAAATTGCTTCCTGACCGTTTTTCATGGTCTCCACAGCAAGAACATAAGCGCCTACACGCTGGTTCAGAAGGTCCTCGGTATCTTCTGAAGCCATATAGGAACAATTAAAGCCATTTACCATAGATCCTGGAAGAAAATGACTGGAAAAGTAGTACACGCCATATCCATAGGCTCCTGCTGTAAGAAGCAGCAGCAAAACCACAAGTAAAATAACAATCGTTCTTCCTGCGCCTGCTTTTTCCTTATTTTTTGCCATAAATTCCTCCCTGCTTATGATGAATTCTTATTGCCTTTACACGACCACATCTTCTGTTTAACCTTATGTAGGAAATAAACTCCATAGTCGGCATTTATTTCTATCTTCCAAATGCAGACGGGTAAAGACAATAAAAAGCAGATGATTACTGTTCACAGATAACAGTAGATTACTCTGCCTCTTTTTATATGCCAGATCAGGTACTTTTCCTGATCTGGCATGGTTACATTCTATGCGCAAATTTCCGATTTCAGAGCCTGTTTGAAAATAGCGGCTCACCTTTTACGGAAAGGTTACCGTTCACAGCAACACGCTTTTAGCCGAGAAGTTTTTCTACACTGACAAGTTTCACACAAAGTACGAATACCTGTGCTGCTTTGCCAAGATCCTCAAGTGTAGGGAAGGATGGTGCAATACGGATGTTGGAGTCTTTCGGATCCTTGCCGTATGGATAAGTAGCACCTGCGCCAGTAAGGATAACACCAGCCTCTTTTGCTCTGGCTACAATTGCCTTTGCACAGCCATCCAGGGAATCAAAAGAGATGAAATATCCGCCGTGTGGCTTTGTCCACTCACCGATTCCAAGCCCGGAAAGTTCTTTGTCAAGCGTATCCAGAACCAGCTCGAATTTCGGGCGGAGGATATCTGCGTGTTTTCTCATGTGGGCGTGAAGTCCGTCAAGATCCTTGAAAAATCTTACGTGACGGAGCTGGTTCAGTTTATCATGACCGATGGTCTGAACCTGCATATATTTGCGGAAATCATCCAGGTTTGCCTTGGAAGCTGCAACGGCAGCGATTCCGGAGCCTGGGAAGCTTACCTTGGAAGTGGATGTAAATTTATAAACAAGATCAGGGTTACCAGCTTTTGCACACTCACCAAGAATTTCAACCAGGAAATCCTGATTATCATCATAGAGATGATGAATGCTGTATGCATTATCCCAGTAAATACGGAAGTCCGGTGCTGCCGGTTTCAGTCTTGCAAAACGCTCTACGGTTTCTTTGGAGTAAGTGTAACCCTGTGGGTTGGAGTATTTCGGAACACACCAGATTCCCTTGATTGCTGCATCTTCACTTACCAGCTTCTCTACCATGTCCATATCCGGTCCCTGTGGAGTCATCGGAACATTGATCATCTCGATTCCGAAAAATTCGGTGATCTTGAAGTGACGGTCATAACCTGGTACCGGACAGAGGAATTTCACCTTGTCAAGCTTGCACCATGGAGTATTTCCCATTACACCCTGAGTCATGGAACGTGCGATACTGTCGAACATAACGTTCAGGCTTGAATTTCCATATATGATAATGTGTTCCGGATCTACCTCAGACATTTCTCCAAGAAGACGCTTGGCTTCCGGAATACCGTCGATCACACCGTAGTTACGGCAATCTACTCCAGTCTCGCATTTCAGATCTGAATCGCCCTTCAGAACGTCCATCATTTCCATAGAAAGTTCCAGCTGTGCATTGCTTGGCTTTCCTCTTGACATATCAAGGGCAAGTCCCTGTGCCTTGATCTCTTTAAATTCTTTGTCCAGCTCTTTTTTCAGTGCCAGAAGCTCTTCATGATTCATTTCGGTATATTTTTTCATAAATTCCTCCTTCGGCAATTGCCTGTTTGGTGTATCCTCCTCGTATATCTTTTCCATTTTAGTATGCTAAATTGTCGGTTGTCAAGTGTTTGGCTCTATTTTATATAAAATCCCCCTTAAACTGCTTCCCATCTTCCAGAAGCACCGCATGGCAATACCAGCCCATTTGACTTCACCGGAAGACCAATTTCCTGGGAATCTACATGTCCCTTATACTTCTTCATCTCTGTTGCCAGCATATAAGTAAGTACAGCCGGAGCAAGTCCGGTGGTGTAGGAATTGATCAGGAAAAACAGGGGATCATCGCTGAGAATCTTTGTGCAAAGCTTCACCAGGGGATGAATGGCATCCTCAATTTTCCAGATCTCGCCTTTTGGTCCTCTTCCATAGGAAGGCGGATCCATGATAATTGCGTCATAGTGATTCCCCCGGCGGATTTCACGCTCTACGAACTTCACACAGTCATCTACCAGCCAGCGGATTGGTGCATCAGCAAGACCACTTGCTGCCGCATTCTCTTTCGCCCAGGTAACCATTCCCTTAGAGGCATCTACGTGTGTAACGGATGCACCTGCGGCTGCCGCCGCAAGAGTTGCACCACCTGTATAAGCAAACAGATTCAGAACCTTGATCGGTCTGCCAGCCTTGCGGATCTTGTCTCCAAACCAGTCCCAGTTTGCTGCCTGCTCCGGGAAAAGACCGGTGTGCTTGAAGCTGAATGGTTTCAGATGGAACGTAAGATTCTTGTAATGAAGATCCCACTGCTGGGGCAGATCAAAGAACTCCCATTCACCGCCTCCCTTGGAGCTGCGGTGATAGTGTGCGTTCATCTTGCGCCATCCTGGCTCTGTCTTCGGTGTATCCCAGATTACCTGCGGATCCGGACGGACAAGGAGATATTTTCCCCATCTCTCCAGTTTCTCGCCGCAGGAAGTGTCAATTACTTCGTATTCTTTCCAGCCATTTGCTATCCACATTTTATTTTTACCTCATTTTCTATTATTTCGCACAAAAGTCCTAAATGTCATCCATGAATCATATCTGTATAAGTAAAATCATGAATCATTTATAGCACGAATGCGGACAACCCCTGGGAATCGCCACAAACGCAATGTAACTGACTTTCATTTCGCCTAATATCAAACAACAAATTTATGATAGCAGAAAACTGTACCCACGTCAATTTTGTTCATCTTCTTCCCTAAAAAAGTGCCCAAAAATCCGCCTCACTTTTTTCGGATTTTTCCCATTGAACCACATATTTTTTCGCACTATAATCACATTAAAAAGGAGCGTGATTCAAATGTCAGAAAAGACTACCGATAATAAACTTCCTTACACCTGTACCTCCGCCTACGACCGCAACGCCTGCAAGGGCTGCGTCTGTTCCACCTGCTATGAACAGGAATTCTGCGACAGGTGCAGCAGCTGCGAAAATCAGTCGAAGCGCAAGGAGCGCTGCAATGCTTATGAGGGTGCATACAATTATTAGTCCTCTGTTTTTTTCTCCTCATGCACAAAAAGTCTGAGTACAGATGCCGTTTCAAGCGACATACTATACTCAGACTTTATTATGAAATCATTCTTTCTGCATATTCCTGCAGCAAACTATCAGCATCTGGCTTTTTCTGCCTTTTCCTTCTGTCTCTCATCCCACAGCTGATCTGCTCTCTCTTTCCAGCAGGCTGCATATTTATCACATTTGCCGCAAAGATGCTCTGCACTCTCCGGTGACTGAAGATCAGTTGATTTCGCGCCGGTCTCTGCAACTAATTTACGCAGGATCTCCGGATTCTCCAGCATTGGACATGGACGAAGCATGTTCTCGTTGAAAGGCTGGTTATCATGATAAGCCTGGAAAATCGGGCTCTTCAGTGCGTCCAGAAGAGAAGTATCTTTGATATTGCAGTTTGAATAATGGATGAATACACAAGGCTCCACATCACCATTTGCATTAATATGCAGATAATGTCTTCCACCTGCAATACATCCATGTACAAATTCAGCATCATTCTGGAAATCCAGCGTAAAGATTGCTTTTGTGCTTCTGAATTTACGAATTGCATGATACATTTCTTCTCGCTGGTCCGGTGTAAGAAGAAGCTCCGGTGAAGCATCATTTCCAACTGGCATGTAATGGAAGAACCATGCAAATAATGCACCACAGTCAATCAGCTTGTCAAAATATTCCTCACTGCTTACACTGTCTACGTTCATGCCTGTATAGCAGGTGGAAACTCCAAATGGAAGACCTCTGTCCTTCAACAGTTTCATTGCATGCATAACCTTCTGATAGATTCCCTCTCCACGGCGTCCGTCGTTGGCTTCCTCGGAACCTTCCAGACTGAATGCCGGAACGAAGTTCTTTACTCTTAAGATTTCATCACAGAATTCCTCATCGAAAAGTGTCCCGTTTGAGAAGGAAAGGAACTCACAATCCGGATGCATCTCACAAAGTTTAATAAGATCCTTCTTACGTACAGTAGGTTCACCACCGGTATAAATATACATGTAAACACCAAGCTCTTTACCCTGTCTGATAATGGAGTCAATGGTCTCCAGATCCAGGTTCAGCTTGTGACCATACTCTGCTGCCCAGCATCCTGTGCAATGCAGATTACAGGCACTTGTAGGATCCAGAAGGATTGCCCACGGAACATTGCAATTGTTCTGTGCAGCAACCTCTTCCTGTCTTGCACTTCCCTTTAAGCTGGCATTTACAATAAAGTTCTGGAAAAATACTTTTCGAACACCTGGATCCAGCTGATACAGGTTCATGATCAGCTTATACCAGTTGCTGTCTGTGTCCTGGATTGCATTACGAATGGCATCTCTCTGACCTTTATACCAGTCCTGCGGAGTGAATTTATCTACCAGCTCCATCAGCTTCGGAATGTTTGTCTCCGGATCCTTTTCCAGATATTCTAATGCTTTTGTTACAGCACCTTCCATAGCGGCCTGTTTTGCTTTATCAATCAGTTTCATAATGCTCCTCCTTTAAATTTCTCTGAATTCATCTTCCCAGACTACATTTTCATTCTCACGGATTTTCACAGTGTATACTACCACGCAAAGCTTCAGTATTCCCTCCAGCAGAAATGCCACGCCTGTAAAAATCACAGTCAGCTTTGCACCTCCTGCCGGATCAACAAGAAGAAGCATTCCAAATATTCCGGTTGCTACTGCAATAAGCAAAACTGCCCACCAGAGCTTCAAACCGAATTTTTTCGCTTCCACTGACATTTGGATCCGAAGCAATGCATCGGTCAGAATCACAAGACCGAAAATCACGAAAATCAGTCTTAATATGGCTTCCCTTCTCACCAGAATCAGAATTCCAACTGCAATCATGAGAATTCCGAAGCCAAGGTCAAATTGAAAAGCCAGACAGTAAAAATCTCTGGAAAAATAGCCGATAATCTTAATGATCCGATCTGCAATAAACAGAATTCCTGCAAGCACGCAGATTATTTTCATCGCTTTTTCTGGAACAGCCATCAAAAAAATTCCCAAAGCACAGAAAACAACTGCCATCACTATATATCCATTTCGTGCTATTTTCAAAGTTCCTGACGAATTCATTCTGATTCTCCTTTCTGCTTTTCATGGATTTATTATAGTAAGATAAATTTCAAAAAGGAACGGACAAAAAAAGGACTGTGTCTGAAATTCAGACACAATCCTGTATTTGCCTAAAAGCTTACCGCATTTCCATTCTCCGAGGAAAAAAGCAGATTTACAAATTCCCTATACGATTTTCAGATAAACAGGTTTGGTTCCTGCCGCCTTTTCCAATGTTTTCTCAAAAGTATTTTCATAGAGTTCACGCAGCTTCTCTGCATATTCTGTCAGATCATAAGACATCCTGTGATCCATCCAGTCCAGAATCACTCCGATCATTACACATTTATAAAAATGCATGAGCACCTTCATATCTTCTTTTTCCATAATTTCTTCTTTAAAATTATGTACGATATACTGCTTTATAACATACTGGCACATTTTATCCAGTGCACTGGTAAACGTTTCTCTCTGCACGGAACAGTAAATATGGAGCATGGCCTTCTTGTTCTCTCCGATCAGCTTCACCAGTACCTCAAGGCATTCCAGCATAGAATCCACTTCCACCGGATGTTCAAAAGCGTTGTCTACTTCCCGAAGAAGAGCTGATTCCACAACATCAGAAATATCGCGGAAATGATAATAGAAAGTATTCCGGTTCACACCGCAGCGCTCCACAATATCCTTCACTGTAATTTTCGCAAGAGGTTTCTCATTAAGCAGTTCAAACAAAGTCCTGATAATAATTTCTTTCGTAAAACCAGACATTTTCTCACCTATCATCTTGAAATGAAACCGGACAAAAGCCTAATCGGCTATGTTTCCAGCTTGTTAAGTTATTATCACAGATTATGCCACAAACCAATTTAAAATGCAAGGACAACGCGCCCTTGCATCTACATTAGTTTCCCCTGTTCTGATAAAACATCAATTTCTGGAACTGATTCATTTCTTCGGATACGTCCCGGACAGCTCCATAAAACATCTTATGTCCATCCTGTTCTCTCAGGAAAAATGCTTTGATATTTATCCATATATACTGACCGTCTTCTCTTCTGCGGCGCACAGTTCCCTCTGCACCTTCAGCCAGTCTCTGGAAAGACCGCTGGAAAATATTCTGCATTTTTTTCCTGTCATCCGGGTGTATTGCCTCCATGACCTGAACATTCTCTGCCAGATCCACAGGATCCTGTCCAACCAGCAGACAGTATTTATCATTTACCTGCAGCAATTCCACATTGTCACAATATACATCATAAATGGCAATTGGCCCAAGAATATTATTCAGTATGCTGTCACTTGCCAGCTCAGACTGAAACAGATCCTTGAAACGCACATGCTCAATTTTTCGTGCCTGAATCCCCCGGTAATCCACATTATTCTCATCATTGAGAAGTACTTTTATTTCTTCAACCGGAAGAGGCTTGTAGAAGAAATAGCCCTGACCATAAATACAGCCCATATTCAGCAGATAGTTGATCTGGTCTTCCGTCTCAACTCCCTCTGCAATCATGCGAAGTCCCATAATATTTGCCATTCTGGTAACAGCCTCAAGAATTCCCATTCCCTTGTCCATGGTATTCTCATCCATTTTCAGGAACTTCATGTCAATCTTCAGAACATCTACATTTACATCCTTCAGCATATTCAAAGAAGAATATCCGCTTCCAAAATCATCCATCAGAACGGTAAAACCTGCATTTCGCAGTGCCTCTGCCACACTGGTGATTACCTTATATTCTTCTACATAAGCACTTTCTGTAATCTCCAGCTCTACATATTCCGGCGGAAGCCCATATTTGCGAACCAGATTTTTAAAATGCTCTACTACATCAATTGCATAAATATCCACACTGGATACATTGACAGAAATAGGAATTACCTTGTGTCCGCTTTTTATCCAGTCCTGCAGCGTCTGGCAAACCTGCTCCCACACCTTCATGTCCAGTTCTGTGATCAGTCCGTTACTCTCCATAACCGGAATAAAATATCCAGGTGCCACAATTCCCTTCTCAGGATGCTTCCAGCGCACCAGAGATTCCAGTCCGACGATCTTACCTGTGTTCAGATTACATTTCGGCTGAAGATAGTAGATAAACTCATCTCTTTCCAGACCGGCCTGCACTTCAGCAAGGAGCACATGATTATTCTCCAGGCGTGTCTTCATATCTGAGCTGTAATAAGCACAGCGTACAGCATAATTTCCCTTTACTGTCTCCTGCGCAAGAATTGCCCGGTCATACATCTGTGAAGCACTGAGACTGATATCATCAATTACATAAAAACCAAAAGCAGGAAGGAATCCGGTATGTCCACCGTATGCACGCACAAATCCGGTAATACGGCATTTTAGATTTTCGAGAACTTTTTCATCATTTGGAAGAACAATTACAAAGTCATCCCCACCCATATATCCGGCAATCCCGCCAAATTCCTGACGCATTTTATTAAGATGCGCCCCGATTTCTCTCAGAAGCTTGTCACCTGCTACCTGACCATACCATTCGTTAAAAAGCTTAAAATGTTCAATATCAATGGCTACCAGACAGTATTTCCCTGCCGCAGTTTCATTTACTCTGAGAAAAGTTTCTGTCTGTGTAAAAAAAGGATTTCTGGCAAATAAGCCTGTAAGCTTATTCTTCTCAGTCTTGCCCGGGTTTCTCCGCTCCATAATCTCCTTCTTCATATTTACAAAACGGCAAAGATTATCCATATCTTCCTCGTAAATATCCTTTGCCAAAATCACATGACAGTTCCTTGCTCCCGGCCACTCGACCTCTCCGGCATTGATTTTCAGCCATTTCCCCTGATCTTCATTATAAAACAAATCGGTCTTCCGGTTCGGATGTGCCAACGGGCAATTACGACAGGGCTTCTCTCTTCCCCGAAACTTCTCATAACAGATCTCGCCAGGCTCAAAATCCGAAAACTGTTTCGCCAGTGCTTTACTCATATACTGAATTCGATATGACTCATCTACTATGTATGTAATTGTCTCAGTTCTCTTCTCCTGTCTCATACGCGTCCTTTTCCATTTCTGAATGTAAATCCAACGATTAAAACTATTAAAAATATTATAAGCTATTCCTTTTCAATACGCAACATGTCAACTCGCGAAAGTTTTTCTGTTTTT
>ERZ773188.4023-NODE-4023-length-11502-cov-2.957019_pt1 | contig 11502 bp, 10 predicted proteins | sample MGYA00581011_ERZ773188 | MGnify/ENA primary metagenome ERZ773188 (study PRJEB29015, sample SAMEA2737798) | human gut metagenome | biome: human gut; feature: human-associated habitat; material: faeces | place: China | collected 2012 ...
TCTGCTATCTCCGTTTATTGTACTATTCACGATCCCGCTTGCCTTTACTGGTGGTTTGTTAGGACTTTTGATCACGGGAGAACAATTATCCGTAATGGCATTGATGGGCTTTTTGGTCTTAGAGGGTGTCGTTGTAAATAACGGTATTGTTTTTGTGGACTATGTCAATAAACTCCGCTTAAATGGCTGGGAAAAGAAAGAAGCATTGATCGAAACCGGAAAGACACGTATGCGTCCGATTATGATGACTGCTTTGACAACAATTCTTGCTATGTCAACATTGGCATTCAGTAAAGATTCTACAGCCGGTATGAGCCGCGGAATGGCGATCGTAACGATCGGAGGCTTGCTGTATGCAACTTTGATGACATTGTTTATCGTTCCGGTATTTTATGATATCTTATATCGTCGCAAGTTAAAGAAAGTAGATCTTGGCGATGAAGAATTATTGACAATGTCGGATGATGAGTTGTATTAAAAAGAAAAATAAAAAGTGTAATATGTTTTGCAAAATCCCCCTTTTTGCTCGGATTAAGAATGTCCGGTAAAAAGGGGGTTTTTATGTGTTATTCTGATAGAAAAATGTTGAAGAATAAAAAAGGAAATATAAGCCATACTGTTAGAAACATGAAAATGGAAAGAAAAAGAATTACAAAATGAGATAGGAAAAAATGGTTGATTTCTTAACGATAGTAAAGAATACAACTCACAAACAGATTGCAATAGAAAGGAGAAGGCAATGGCAAAAAAACAGGTTGGCAAACAAACGATTCGTTTTTTGCACCCTCCGGTTATTCAGGGGGCAGCTTCTGTTGTAGGAAAGAAAGAAGGAGAAGGACCTTACGGAGAATGGTTTGACTGTATAGAAAAAGATCCAAAGATGGGTGGAGATTCCTGGGAAGAAGCCGAAGGTAAATTTCAAGAAAAAGCAGCAAAGCTTGCAATAGAACATGCCGGTTTGCAACAAAAAGAGATCCGTTACATTGTAGCAGGAGATCTGTTAGGACAGTTAATGGCATCTTCTTTTGGACTGCTTTCTTTGCAAATTCCGTTGTTTGGTGTTTATGGAGCATGTTCGACAATGGGCGAATCCATGGGCATTGCCGCAATGATCGTAGAGGGTGGCTTTGCCGATCATGTCCTTGCATTGACATCAAGTCATTTTGCAAGTGCAGAAAAGCAATTTCGTTTTCCGCTTGGCTATGGCAATCAGCGTCCGAAAGCATCAACATGGACAGCGACCGGAAGCGGTGCGGTTGTTATTTCGAAGTCTGTTTTAGAGGAAGAAAAAGAATCGCATAAGATAGGTCAAAATTATTCCAAAGAAGCATTAAAAGAAAAAGGAAAAGTGCATATTGAAGGAATTACAACCGGTAAAGTAGTTGATTTTGGCATAAAAGACAGTATGAATATGGGAGCATGTATGGCACCGGCAGCAGCAGAAGTCATCGCACAGAATCTGCATGATCTGGGTGTCAAACCGGATTATTATGACAAGATCATAACCGGTGATCTTGGAAAAGTCGGAAAAGATATCGTATTGGATTATCTCAAAGCAAAAGGTTTTGATATCAGTAAACAATACATGGACTGTGGAATTGAAATTTATGGAGAAGAACAACAGGTTCATGCAGGCGGAAGCGGCTGTGGATGCAGTGCGGTCATGCTGACAGGCTACATTTTAAAAATGCTCGAAAAAAAGAAATGGCACAGAATTCTTTTTGTACCGACCGGAGCATTGTTATCACAAGTCAGCTATAACGAAGGCAACAGCGTGCCCGGCACAGCACATGCCGTCATATTAACAAGCTGCTAACACATCCCTCTACACTTATAACGCAGATCCTTTCTCCTAAACGGCATCAAAATGTAATGCTTTTCTTTGCGATTCTATTTTTGTTTCCTTTTGAAGCACTGTTTCGCTTACTAAGGATATCTAAGATTTTTTGCTTTTTTGCTCTTATTATGGGCGCTCTCATCTGATATAGGGGCAAGGCCTGGCTGATGTACATTGCTGTCTGGGAATCTCAAAGCCCGTCGCCACTTGCACTTCAAAAAACGTCTTTGCTTTTTGAAGTGCTATGTGTGCGCTACGTGGCTTTGCGAAGCGGGAGCGTGTCCCAAACAACAATGCTACTCAGGCTGAGTCGCCCCTATAGTTATGACCCGCGCCCAATAAGCAAAAAAGCTAAAAAATCAGATATCCTAACTAAGCGTCGTGTCATTTCAAAAGGGAAACAAAAAATAGAACCTGCAAATATTTACAGATATGTTTGATGCCGTTTAGGATAAGGATCCTGCGGATATAGAAAGTGCGGGATGTGGTTAGCCAAGAAAGAAGGAGGAAGAAGAATGCATTATGTTTGGGCTTTTTTAGTCGGAGGTGCGATCTGTGCGTTGGTGCAGATTTTGATGGATAATACGAAGCTGATGCCGGGAAGGATCATGGTGATCTTGGTCTGTACCGGAGTAGTGTTAGGTGCGATCGGTGTATATGAGCCATTTGCAAAATGGGCAGGTGCAGGGGCGACTGTGCCATTACTGGGTTTCGGAAATACATTATTTAAAGGGATGAAAGAAGCAATCGACAGCGAGGGATTTATCGGACTTTTTAAAGGCGGTTTTACTGCTTGTGCGGTTGGTGTAAGTGCAGCATTGCTTTTTGGTTATATTGCATCATTGTTCTTTAAACCAAAGATGAAATGATAATTATTACGAAAAAAGTCAGAAAAAAGTCGATTGTTGTAGGACAATTTATATGAAAAAAAAGAAGAAAAACAAATATAATATACAATTCATACAAAAATAGAAAAAGCCCTTGAAAAATATGGAAACAAGCTATAAACTTTTTATGATGAATACTGTAAAGTGCTTAGAGAAAACATGGGTATTTAAAAAGCATAAAAAACAGTAGAAGATAAAAAAGAGTTTATAATTTCAGGGTAAAGGAGAAGTATTTATGAGTCGAGGAAAGAATAGTAGAAGAACACAGAAAAATCTTGCAAAGACAACTGTTGTTGCACAGGAAAAGAAGGTAGAAGAAAAGACAGCAGCGGAGACTGTAAAAGAAACAGTACAGCCGGTTAAAAAAGAAGAAGTGAAACCGGTAGCAGAGAAGACAGAAACTGTTAAGACAGAGCCGGTAAAAGCTACAGTAAAAACAGAAAAAAAAGTACAGCCAAAAGAGTCAAAACCTGTAGCGAAGGTAGCGGAAAAACCGGTAGCAAAGACAACAGCAAAAGAAACAAAAGCAACTGCTAAAACAACGAAAAAGACAACGGCGAAAAAGACAACAGCTAGGAAAGCAGCGAAAAAACCGGTTGAAAAAATAACAGAAGTTTATTTTGAATATAACGGCGAACAAATCTTATCAGAGGAACTTGTAGGCCGTATTCAGGAAGCATATAAGAATGAAGGACATCGCATTTCTTCAATCAAAACACTTCGTGTATATATTAATCCGGATGAAAGAAAAGCATACTATGTTATCAATGATAAAGCAGAAGGAAAGTTTGTAGAATTCTAATCTGTCTGATACATAGTAAGCTAATTGTCTGGCTGTGAATAAATGAAACAAAAAATGCACTCTTTTGGAGAATCCGGAAGAGTGCATTTTTCGTTCTTTATTGAGAGCCGGGGTAAAAACGTATTTTTTAAAACACATGCTAAAGTGCTGTCACACTTTGATTTATAATTAGACAAATTAGCATAACTGCATCAAAATTTGTGCAAAATGGATAGTGAATGTTTCAAAATTGTAAATAAGACATGAATAAATTGTGGAAATAGACGAAAATTACATGGATTATACAAAAAAAACTTGATAATTATGACAAATATGTTACTATAAGAGAGTAGCATTTACATATAGAAATCTAAAACACAGGGGTGTTATTACGAATGATTGTATTTTTAATAGGGGTGTTAAAAATACAGACAAGTATAATGAAATTCGTAATGCATCTTTTTCTTTTTGGGTTTCACAAAGAAAGGAGAAGGTATTTTATGCGATTACGCAAAAAAGTTTTAGCAGTTCTTTTGACTGCAGCGATGTTAGTTACTTCTGCATCGTGTCCACAAACAAACACAAAGACAGTAAAAGCGGCAGGAGGTTCATTTAACAACCTGAACCAGAGCCGGATGACAGCAGCAATGGGGGCTGGATGGAATCTGGGTAACCAGTTGGAGTCGGCTGTTGGCGGTACACCGGAAGAAACAAAATGGGGTAATCCAACGATCACAGAAGATCTGATCCTTGCTGTAAAGGATGCCGGATTCAAGTCTATTCGAATTCCTGTATCATATTTGAGCAAGATTGGAAATGATTCCAATTACACGATCGATTCCGCTTGGCTTGACAGAGTACAGCAGGTTGTTGATATGTGTGTAGACAATGGCTTATATGCAATTGTCAATATGCATGGAGACGGATATACTTCAATTGATGGTGGCTGGCTGCTTTGCGGCAACGCAGACCAGACAGCGATAAAGAAGAAATACGCTGCATGCTGGAAACAGATTGCAACAAGATTTAAAGATTATGATGAGCATTTAGTATTCGAGTCAATGAATGAAGAGTTTGACGGAACTTATGGAAATCCAAGTTCAAGTGCATATGCTAATATTAATGCATACAACCAGATTTTCGTAGATACCGTTCGTCAGACAGGCGGAAACAATGATATGAGATGATTATTGATCCCTGGGTGGAATACAAATATTAACTATACAGCAGATGATTATGGATTTAAACTTCCTACAGATAATTATTTGTTAAGTAAGATTGGATCCGGTGAAAAGAGAATCATGGTTTCTGTTCATTACTATGATCCTTGGGAATTCTGCGGAACAGAATCCGGCGCAGTAACACAGTGGGGTGATACTGCTACAAACAGTTCTAAAGTAGCAAGCTGGGGTGATGAAACTTATATGAAATCCCAGTTTAAGAAAATGCATGATAAATTTGTTGCAAAAGGATATCCGGTTGTGATCGGTGAATATGGTTCGATTGACAAATCAAACTATGATTCGGCAAGCACAGCCAATAGAAAAGAATTTGCACAAAAAGTTTGTTACTATTCTGATATGTATGGATTGATTCCTGTATATTGGGATAATGGTTACAATGGTGAATATGGCTTTGGACTTTTTGATCGCTATACCTATAAAGTAACACAGCAGTCTGTCATTGATGGAATCATGGAGATCTATGGTGATACTTCAGAGGCAACCGCAACAGGAATTACATTGGACAAAACATCACTTACCTTAGCAGTTGGAGGTGGAAAGCAGACACTTACTGCTACATTAACACCAGCAGACAGCAAGGATAAGATTACATGGACATCAAGCGATGAAGATGTAGCAACAGTTAATTCCAAGGGACAGGTTAGTGCTGTTTCTACAGGAACCTGCACGATCACAGCAAGCGTTCCGAACGGATACAAAGCAACTTGTAAAGTAACGGTTCCAAGACCAACAAGCATTCGTGCAAAGATGTATCTGTTAGAAACTTCAAGCTGGAAATCAGTTATCAGTGATGATGTAGCAGAAATTACATCAGCCGGTGGAGAGTATTCTGTTTCATTAAAAGCAACAGAGGAGCAGTTAAAGAATATTGGTTCTTTATATATCCGTGATATCAGCGTAGGGGAAGAAGATGCATCTGCATTTGACTATGCTAAGATCAAAGTAAAATCATTTACTTTAAATGGCAAGACATACAGCATGAAGAACGATACTTTTACTTATGATACAAGCTTAAGTAAAGGTTCAGAAGACGGACTTTCTAATCCGATCTTTAACTTCTCATTCATTAATGTATGGGCAAATACACATGTAAATGATGTAACGGTACAGAATTGGAATTATATTGCATATTTCAATAATGCATCTTATCAGACAGAAAATACGTTAACGATCAACTTTAGTGTATCAGATATCAAAGGTGGCTCTACAGGTGGAGAAGCAACAACGGCACCAACAACAGAACCAACAGTGGCACCAACGGTAGCACCAACAACGGCACCGACAGTAAAACCAACGGTAGCACCTACGGTAGTACCGACAGTAAAACCAACGGTAGCGCCAACAACAGCACCGGCAACCGGTTCAAAAGTACTTTGCACCAATGAGACAAACAAATACGAAACATGGGATGCAAGCTGGTTGACAAAAGCAGCAGATGATGATGTGATCACATTACAGTATACCTGTACAGATGCATCACATGGTAACTGGGGTGTGATGTCATGGGGAGCTTCCGTAGATGGCGGTTGGAATTCCGGCACATCATATAATGCAGCAAGTAATCCAACAGACGTTGTAACTGCTACTTGTACTGCAGCAGAGTTAAAAGATGCATTAAAGATTAAAAAGTCATCAACGGTTTCATATATTTGTCTGTATACATGGAATGGTGGTAAGATCGTAAGTCTTTCTATCTCAGACCGTACAGCAAAACCAACAGTAGCACCGACAACAGTGCCTACAACAGCACCAACAGTAGCACCAACAGTAGCACCAACAGTAGCGCCTACAACAGCACCAACAGTGGCACCAACAGTTGCACCAACAGTGGCACCGACAGTAGCGCCAACAGTTGCACCAACAGTAGCACCAACAGTGGCACCGACAACAGCACCGGATGCCGGAACTTTACAGGGTGATATCAAAGTAACAGGTGACTGGGGAACAGGCGGACTTGCTACAATCACTATTAAAAATACAACAGGTAAGACGTTTTCCGATGGATGGACGGTATCATTTGATTGTGATCGTTCGATCAAAAACTGCTGGAGTGGTACATTAACAAATGTAGGAACAAACAGTTACACGATCAGCAATCCGGGATGGGACAGCTATCTTGCGTCAGGAGCTACGATCACATTGAATGTAGAACTTGGTTCAGGTACAGCAACTCCTACCGTATCAAATATTTCATTAAAATAATCAAATGTTTAGATGGCTTTTGAATGATGAACTCCTAAATATAACTCATCTGCATACAGGGCAGGAAAAAGTCAGATAATATGAATAAGAAAAAGAGAGGTGGCATACGAAAGAGTATGTCGCCTCTCTTTGTGTTGTTTCATAAGAAAATGAACTTGTCAGATCCCTATGAAAAAGAGATGATATTGATCAAAAAGAAAAACTATCTTCCTGACATTTCTTCTTCCTGACGTTTGATCATCTGACGAACCATCTCACCACCGACAGAACCGTTCTGTGCAGAAGTAAGGTCACCGTTGTAACCCTGTTTGAGAGGCACACCTAACTCGTTTGCAACTTCCATTTTGAACTTGTCCATAGCTGCTTTTGCCTGTGGTACTTCCATTCTTGAACTCTGATTATTTGTCATAATTTTTTCCTCCTTTTTTAGCGATTTGATTCTTTTCGACGAATCACGAAAAGATTGATATCGCGTTGATTGACGGGATAAGAAATTTCTTATCTGATACTAGTATGTGATAGAACAGAAAAAATATGTTGGTAGTTTTTGGAGAAAAGGTTGAAAAAAAATTATAATGTGATACAATATTCTTGTATGATTATTGTTAAAAATAATAACTGCGTTATTACTAATGCGCAAATACATAAAACGTATGGAGGATACTAAAATGAAACATATCAAAACAATCAATAAGGCAAACTTAAGCGCAACAGCAAAAAAAGGTGGCTGTGGAAAATGTCAGGCATCATGTCAGTCAGCATGTAAGACATCTTGTACAGTAGGTAACCAGAAGTGTGCAAACGAGGAAAATAAATAATTCCGGTTAGGTTTGACATTTTTTATTTTCTAAGATATGGAACATAAGAACCATATCGCATGATACGAAAAGAATACGATAGCTGTTATGAGAGTTGCTCATAACAGCTATTCTAATATAGATTAAATTGCCAAATTGTCTGTCCTGTATAGTGGGTTCGTTGTGCAGGCTGTTCAAAGTATATTTTGCAATTTGATCAGATAGAGAAATGAGGTAAAAATGATTCATAAATTTAAAGCAAAAGATATTTGTATTTTATTAGATACCAATAGCGGTGGAGTGCATGTGATCGATGATGTTACATTTGATCTGTTAGATCATGCAGAACCGCCATTTGAAAAAGAATGTCCTAAAAATGTTATGGATATTTTAAAAGAAAATTATACAGAAGAAGAGATAAAGGAAGCATATGCGGATATTTTAGAATTGTACGATAACAAATTGTTATATAGTGATGATGTCTACGGCGATTATTCTAAGACAGTTGTAGAATCACCGATCAAAGCGATGTGTTTGCATATTTCGCATGACTGTAATCTTCGCTGTAAGTATTGTTTTGCATCGACCGGTGACTTTGGAAAAGGACGTAAACTGATGCCGTTTGAGGTTGGAAAAGCTGCGATAGATTTCCTGCTTGAAAAGTCAGTGGGAAGAGAAAATCTTGAAGTTGATTTCTTTGGCGGAGAGCCATTGATGAACTTTGATGTTGTTAAGCAGATCGTTGAGTATGCAAGAAGCAAAGAAGAGGAATATCATAAGAATTTCCGTTTCACCATTACGACAAATGGTATGCTTCTTGATGATGATACGATCGATTATATCAATAAAGAGATGTATAATGTTGTTCTTTCAATCGATGGCCGTAAAGAAGTTAATGACCGTATGCGCGTCCGTGTAGATGGAAGCGGATGTTATGACAGAATTCTTCCGAAATTTAAAAAGTTAGTAGATGGACGTGGTGACAAGGAATATTATGTCAGAGGAACGTATACAAAGTATAATCTTGATTTCTCGGAAGATGTTATGCATTTGTATGAAGCCGGTTTTGACGAAATTTCCGTTGAACCGGTTATTGAATCGCCGGAAGAAGCTTATGCCATTACGGAAGAAGATCTGGATCAGATTTATGCGGAATATGATAAATTAGTAGACCGGATCGGTGCGATCAGGAAAAGCGGAAAGCATATCAATTTCTTCCATTTCATGATCGATCTGGATCAGGGACCATGCGTGATCAAAAGACTTCGTGGCTGCGGAAGCGGTAATGAATATGTATCGATCACACCGGATGGAGATATTTATCCATGTCATCAGTTTGTAGGTCATGATGAATATAAAATGGGGAATATCGAAGAAGGTACCTTTAACAATGATATCAAAAAGGAATTTGCAGGATGTCATGTTTATTCGAAGCCTGCCTGTCAGGAATGCTGGGCAAGATTTTATTGCAGCGGTGGATGCAATGCGAATAACTTTGTATTCAATGGTGATATCCATAAAGCATATGAGCTGTCTTGCAAGATTCAGAGAAAGCGTATTGAATGTGCAATTCTGATGAAAGTATTAGAACAATTAGAAGCATAATTCACAAAAGACAGAGCATTACGCATTGGCACTGTCAAAATTCACAAAATGCGTAGAAAAGAGGAGAATTATGGAAAAACATAATAATGTCAAAGGGAAACTGATCGGTGGGATTTTAGCGGTTGTGCTTCCGTTTCTGATCATACAGGGAGTCATTTATGAGTTGCTTCAGTATGGAGTGATCAAGACGGCAATTGCATTTGTATTAAATGCAATTGTTGCGGCAATCGCATTTTTTATTATATACAACATTTTTAAAGTTTTACTGCTTCCGTTTCAGGCTGCCATCACCGGAGAACAATCCGAAAAAACTCGGTGGTTGCTAAAAAGATGGAAAAATTATCTTCAAGAGATGATGAGATTGGCAAAGTAGCAAGAGAAATTCAGTCCAATGTTGAAACATTTGCGGAAACGATCAGTGCGATCCGCATCGCAACTTCAGAATTAGAGGAAGTTTCCGGTGAATTTGCACAGATGTTTGAAAATATGAATGAAGTAGCGGATAGTACCAATAGTGCAGTAGAAATAATCACAGATAATACATCGATCCAGGCAGACAAAGTAAGTGATATCAAGAAGATGACAGAGCAGATCAGTGAGGGTGTGGATCATATCTTAAATAATGTGGAATCATTAAAGCAAAGTGTAGATACGGTATTAGATTGCAATCATGCTGCATCCGAGATCATGAAAGAACTTGTAGATATCAGTGAAGAAAGCGGACATGCAATGGAAGAAGTTGGCACACAGACAACACGTACCAACGAGTCTGCACAGGAGATCCAGAAGGTGACAGGTATTATTGCCGGCATTTCCAATCAGACAAATCTTCTTGCACTGAATGCAAGTATTGAAGCAGCCAGAGCAGGTGAGAATGGAAAAGGTTTTGCTGTTGTAGCAGAACAGATTCGTGAGCTGGCTGACCAGTCCAGAGAATCAACAGAACATATCAGCGAGATCGTTAACGGTCTGATTGCAAATTCAAATACAAGTGTAGAGATTACCAAGAAAGTATCCGAAGCTTTTGAAAAGCAGGATGAGAAGATTAAAGATACAGAGTCTGTTTTCGGTACATTAAATTCTGAGATCAAGAGAGTCGGTTCTGCAATCGATGAGATAGATCGGGAGGTATCTGATCTTGATGAGCATAAGAATGTGATCGCAGAAGGTGTTGAAAACCTTGCACAATTTGCTCAGGAAAATGCAGAGAGCGGACGTGTTACAAAGGAAAATATGGACAATCTTGGAAAGGTTATGCAGCAGTGTAAGATTTCGACAAAGAAGATTGGTTCTGTATCAGAAAAACTGGTAGAAAAGATTAAAAACTTAAAATCAGAAGGAATGAAAAAACTTCACTAATGATTTCGAGGTGTCAAAAGTACGTTGCTAAGATTGGCGGATGTGATTGTTGTTAGTATGTTTTATATCTAAAGCAAAAGGAACAGCCGGAAGATAATGTATTTTTTGACACCTTGCTTTATTTTGACAGAAAAGAGTGGTATATATGGAAAGAGAATTACAGATAGGAGAATTTTACAGACATTTTAAAGGAAATGTATATCAGATAAGAGAGATTGCAAAAGATAGTGAAACATTAGACAAAATTGTAGTTTACCAGGGAATGTATCCGCCATATGAATGCTGGGTGAGAAATTATGAAAATTTTATGGCACCGGTTGATACGGGAAAATATCCAAATGCCTCACAGAAGTATCGTTTTGAACGAATTATGCCGGAGGGATTACAATCCGATATACAAAAGAGACAGATAGAATGTTCATTGCAGGAAGATGGGGATAAAAATGAGCAGGCAGCCAGTGTTTTGACAAATAAATTGCAAAAGAAGGAACCTACAGAAAAATCTTTGCATACAGAAGATATAAAACAGCCGGCGAATAGTTTGAAAGAATTTTCAAAGGAAGAACTTCATGACATCTTTCTGGAAGGAAGGGCGGAAAAATTCCTTGAGGATAAAATGAGTGCTAAAGAGATTGGAACAATGGGGATGATGCAGCTTCTGGATGCAGAAAGCTTTCATCAGAAAAGAGAAATCTTTAAAGGTTTAAAAAAATATCTGACAAAAAATCTGCTTATGAATATAGCGGTTGCATTAGACATTGTATTAGAGGATGGAACAGCAGAAGAACAA
>ERZ773188.4030-NODE-4030-length-11475-cov-7.014974_pt1 | contig 11475 bp, 9 predicted proteins | sample MGYA00581011_ERZ773188 | MGnify/ENA primary metagenome ERZ773188 (study PRJEB29015, sample SAMEA2737798) | human gut metagenome | biome: human gut; feature: human-associated habitat; material: faeces | place: China | collected 2012 ...
GGTAGGACTTTTAGAAGAGGCTGCAAAGGCCGCAATTGTTGCAGTTTTCCTGTTCAGAGATAAAAAGTGCAAATATATTTTAAACGGCCTGCTTATAGGAGCGGCGGTAGGCGCCGGCTTTGCCGCTTTTGAAACTGCAGGTTATATTTTAAGATACGGTGCAAGCTACGGTCTTGCCACAATGCTCGGAACCATTAAAGTACGCGGATTTTTAGCCCCCGGCGGTCATGTTGCGTGGGCGGCTATCGAGGGCGCGGCGCTTATGTTTGTTAAAGGCTTTGACAGGCTTGACAAAAAGCACCTTAACGATAAAAGATTTTTGCTTATCTGCCTTATTCCGATAGTTCTGCACGGAATATGGGATATGCCTATCAACTTGCCGTTCTACGGCGTACCGATCATAATGACGGTTCTTGCCTGGTTAGTAATAATTTACTTTATAAACTTAGGTCTAAAGCAGGTGGACGAGGCTAAAAAGCTTCATATTGCAGAAAGCACGCAAAGCGAAGAATAAATTACGGCTCCCCGAAAATATCGGGGAGCCGTAATTTTAAAAAAGCCGGATTTTTTTGTCATTTCGGCCGCTAAGCGTTAAAAATCATATTTATTTAAAAAAAAAACGGATTGCCGCGCGCCCGTCGGCGCTCGCAATGACAAAATGGTCTGTCATTCTGAGTGACGTTGCGAGCGCCTGCGGTGCAGGGAGAAGCGAGCAACGGCGGGCGCCGCGGTCAAAAGTTGTTCGCGCTCCAAGCGAATAACAACTTTTGGGCACCGCAAGAGTGGTGAGCGCGAAAGAATCCGTATTCTCCCCTTAAAAATGGAACAGATTGCCGCGGGGCTTAAAGCCCCCCGCAATAACAGCCTTATCGGCAAAAACGGCTCCCCGAAAATATCGGGGAGCCGTTGTTATTTACATATATTTCCGTTTTGATTCGCACACCGCAGTTATAAACTCACGGTCAAGCTTTGTAAGCTTATAGCCGGTTCTGTAAATCAGCACGTCTTCGTAAAGCTTTTCGTTATCCATGCAGTCCTTCTGAACAAGACCGTAGCGCTCATACAGATCCTCCGGCACGGGCGATACCCACATAAAGGTTGTAGGCACATTTTCAAGCAGCCTGAACTGACTGCCGCGTTCAAATATATAAATGTGCTTATCCACGTGCTTTGAAAGCTCTTCCTTTTTTACGTCTATAAGCGGCAGCGATGGTACGTATGGGTCGGCATGCGTTATTTCAATATACGGCTCAAGGTCCTTTACCCTGATTTCCTTCTTACCTGCTAAGGGGTGATTTTTTGAAACCAACAGCTTATACTTAAATTCCGTAATCAGCTCCGCCGTTAAATGCTTTTCTTCAAAAAGAGAGCGGTAATACTTTGAAAAGGTTTCTTTAAACCTTACAATACCTAAATTATATTCGCCCTTAACAATGTTATTTATTGTTCGCCAGGAATTTGTTTCCTTATAAAATATATCGGCTGGAATGTCGGTTTTAATGCTTTTTGCAAATTCGGCAAAGGCGTACGATATATAGCTCGCGCGCGGAACCGATACCGCAAGGCGCTGTTTCGGCGCCATATGATTATTATAAATATCCTCTACTTCTTCAACCTGACCGATGATCCGCCTTGCATACTGCAAAAATTCTTCGCCTTCGGGCGTTACGGTTATTCCCTTTGAAGTGCGGTTAAATATTGTTATATGCAGGTTTTCCTCAAGCTCCTTTATCGCGCGCGATAAATTGGGCTGACCCATATAAAGATTTTCCGCCGCGCGGCTTATGGACTTTGTATTGGCAATTTCCACCGCATATTTAAGATGAAGTAAATTCATTAAATCCCAGCATTTCTATTATTTTCTTGCATAGCGCTATATAATTTTATAATAACTCGGCAATATTGTCAATGCTTAAATATTATTAAATAAAAGTGTAATAATACTATAAGGTGATTATATGATTATTACAATAACAAGAACCATAGTGCTGTATATTTTCGTAACGCTCGGAATAAGGCTTATGGGAAAAAGACAGATCGGAGAAATGCAGCCGAACGAGCTTGTGATAACGCTTTTAATTTCCGAAATAGCTGCAATACCGCTTCAGGATACCTCGCAGCCGATATTAAACGGCGTTGTTGCAATATTTATGCTTGTTATTCTTGAAATTATTATTTCCGTTATTACAATGAAAAGTCTCTATGTGCGCAAAATTATGAACGGAAAATCCGCCGTTATTATTAAAAACGGGGTTATAGACCAAAATATGATGCGGCAGGTACGAATGACTGTGCTTGACCTTGTGGAGCTTCTGCGCGGTCAGGACGTTTTTGATATTTCAACCGTGGCATATGCCGTGCTTGAGGTAAACGGTAATCTAAGCGTGCTTTTAAAATCCTCCGAGCAGCCCGTAACGGTAAAGGATATTGATATTAAAAAGGAAAAAGCAACGCTGCCGCTGCCCGTTATAAGCGACGGCAAAATTATAAGGGAATCGCTTGACGCGCTTGAAATAAGCGAGGAAGATATTAAAAGCACGGTAAAGAAAAACAGCACCGATATTAAAGATGTTTTTCTTATGACTATGGACGGATACGGCGAGACAAGCTTAATTAAAATGAGGGATAAACAATGAAAAGACTGATAAGCGCCGCCATACTTTTTGTTTTTGTAATTGCCGCATACTCCGTAAGCTTATGGTATATAACCGACGCCTGCAAGGAAACAAAGACGCTGATAGATGAATGCGAGGAAGCCTACAAAAACGGCGGCGACGCATACGACAAGGCGGAAGAGCTTAAAAGGCTGTGGGATAAAAAGGAAGGCCCCCTTTCATTTTTTGTAACGCACGACAGCATAGACGAAATAGAGCTTGCTATAAGCGAGCTTTGCGTTTACAGCAAGGCAGAGGAAGAAAACGATTTTAAGGAACGCATAGAAAACATTAAAATGCTGCTGCATCAGGTGAGCGAGGATACTACCTTCAGTATGCACAGCGTCTTTTAGTGCATAAATATGCATTATTAAAAATTTTATGCATATAATCTGCATATTAACCAATACGTGCATTATATAACGCGAATTTATGCACATATTTGCAGAATATTTAATATTTATGCATTTTTGTATTGACAACAGCAGTTAATGGTGGTATACTCACATTAGTTTAAAAATTAAAAACAAATTTTAAAGGAGACGTTTTAAATGAAATTCACAACAAAGCTTATCAGCGGTATTGCCGCTTTAGCTATTGCGGCAGTTTGCTGCGGCTGCGGCGGTAACGGAAAAACAACATCAGAGGCAAATAAATCAGGCGACAGCCTTACTGCAAAGGCAGGCACTCTTACGATGGCTACCAATGCAGAGTTTCCGCCTTATGAATACAAAGACGGTGAAACTATTATCGGTATAGACGCTGAGGTTGCAAAGCTTATTGCGGATAAGTTAGGCTTAAAGCTTGAAATTGCCGACGTTGACTTTGACTCGATAATTCCGGGCGTTCAAACCGGCAAATACGATATGGGTATGGCGGGTATGACCGTTACAGATGAAAGAAAGCAAAAGGTTAACTTCTCCGATTCTTATGCAAAGGGTATTCAGGTTGTAATCGTTAAGGAAGGCAGCGATATAAAGTCAAAAGACGATCTTGAGGGCAAGAAGATAGGCACTCAGCAGGGCACTACCGGTTATATTTATGCTTCCGATACTCCCGAAAACGGCGGCTACGGTGAAGAAAACGTTATAGGTTATGCAAACGGTTCAGTAGCAATTGAAGCGCTTAAGAGCGGCAAGGTTGACTGCGTTATAATTGATAACGAGCCTGCAAAGGCTTATATTGCGGCTAACAGCGGTCTTAAAATTCTTGATACCGAATTTACTAACGAGGATTACGCTATCTGCTTCTCAAAGAAAAACCCCGAACTTCAAAAGAAGGTTAACGACGCGCTTAACGAGCTTAAGGCAAGCGGCGAATTCCAGAAGGTTGTTGACAAATATATAAAAGCTGACTGATTAAGGTTTTTAATTAAGGGCGGTTTATAACCGCCCTGTTTTTGATATATGAAAGGAGATGCTTTATTTGCCGATAACACTTAATGTCTTCAATAACATTATCACTTCAATTAAGGAAATGTTTTTGCATTTGGCGGACGAATTCAAATTTGTATTTATTAACGGAAACCGCTACAAGCAAATGATTACCGGTTTTCAAAACACGCTTAAAATCACTTTCGGCGCGCTTATTATCGGTATTGTAATCGGTATAATTGTTGCCGCCGTTCGCTCTACATACGATAAAAATGCGGATAAAATGCGCAAAAAAGGCGGTATTGGGTATATACTGCTTTCAATACTTAACTTTATAGCAAAGCTTTACCTTACCGTAATACGCGGCACGCCTGTTGTTGTGCAGTTAATGATAGCCTACTTTATTATTTTTGTTTCGGTGCGCGACGGCGTTCCGATAGGAATTTTAGCATTCGGCATTAACTCCGGCGCATATGTTGCAGAAATATTCCGCGGCGGAATAATGTCTGTTGATAACGGGCAGTTCGAAGCGGGCAGAAGCCTTGGTCTTAATTATATTCAAACTATGGCTCACATTATTATACCGCAGATGTTTAAGGCGGTGCTCCCTACCCTGTGTAACGAATTTATAGCCCTTTTAAAGGAAACCTCTGTTGCGGGTTACGTTGGCGTTGTAGATTTAACTAAGGCAGGAAACGCTATTGCCGGCCGCACATATTCATACTTTATGCCGCTTATTACAGTAGCTTTGGTTTACCTTATAATTGTTATGATACTTACAAAGCTTGTAAGCATACTTGAAAGGAGGCTGAGAAGCAGTGAGCGCTGATGATGTTTTAATAAAAGCAGAAGGTCTTGAAAAATCCTTCGGTAAGATAGAGGTTTTAAAAGGCATAAACACCGAAATTCACACAGGCGAGGTTGTTGTTATAATCGGTCCGTCGGGATCGGGCAAATCAACCTTTCTGCGCACTCTCAACCTGCTTGAAGAGCCTACCGGCGGCAAAATATATTTTGAGGGCGTTGACATAACCAACCCGAAAATAAACATAAACAAGCACCGCCAAAAAATGGGTATGGTGTTCCAGCAGTTTAATCTGTTCCCCAATATGACAGTGCTTAAGAATATGACCTTAGCCCCGATAAAGCTTAAAAAAGCCACAAAAAGCGAAGCCGAGGAGCGTGCGCTCAAGCTGCTTGAACGCGTAGGCCTTGCAGACAGAGCTAACGCCTACCCCTCTCAGCTTTCGGGCGGACAGAAGCAGCGTGTAGCCATTGTGCGCGCGCTTTGTATGCAACCGGACGTTATGCTGTTTGACGAGCCTACAAGTGCGCTTGACCCCGAAATGGTAGGCGAGGTTTTAAACGTTATGAAGGCGCTTGCAGACGACGGTATGACAATGGCTGTTGTAACCCACGAAATGGGCTTTGCACGCGAGGTTGCAGACCGTGTGCTGTTTATAGACGAGGGCATAATTATGGAGGAAGGAACACCCGAAGAGGTATTCGGTAACCCTAAAAGCACGCGGCTTAAGGATTTCTTAAGTAAGGTTATATAACGTCTGCTTACAAAATAACCCCCGTTCGGCGTTTCTTAAACGCTGAACGGGGGTTTATCAGTTACCGCATTCAATACTTATTTTATTGAATATTTCAAGAATTTCATCAACCGAGGCGTTTTTCTTATCTAAGCCCGATTTATCAAGAATTATATTGCCCTTATCCATCATTAAAAGCCGCGAGCCGTATTCAACGGCATACCGCAGATTGTGCGTTACCATTATTGCGGTAAGCTTTTTTTCTTTCACAATTTTATCGGTAAGCTCCATTATAATTTCCGCGGTTTTAGGGTCAAGCGCCGCTGTATGCTCGTCTAAAATAAGAAAATCGATAGGCGTCATAGTAGCCATAAGCAGCGATACCGCCTGCCTTTGCCCGCCCGAAAGCGAACCCATTTTAACGTGCAGCTTATCCTCAAGCCCAAGCCCTAAAGCCGCCAGCTGCTCCCTATAATTTTCAAACCGTTTTTTATTAAGCGCAAACGAAAGACCGAATGGCTTTCCCTTATTATCGGCAAGGGACATATTTTCAAGTATTGTCATATTAGGGCAGTTACCCATTGCCGGATTTTGATAAACCCTGCCTATATGCGAATAACGCTCAAAGTCCTTTTGGCGGTTTATGCACTTACCGTTTATAAGCACCTCTCCGCCGTTTACGGGAATACTGCCGCAAATAATATTAAGCATTGAGGTCTTGCCGCTGCCGTTACTGCCTATAACCGATACAAACTCGCCGTCCTTCACGGTTAGATTGAAATTATCAAAAAGGCACATTTCGGTAACAAGGCCGGGATTATATATTTTAGAAATGCTTTTAAGCTCTAACATTCTTTTTCACCGCGCCTTTCTCTAAATTGCCCAAAACCAATATAACAAGGAACAGCACCGCCGTTATAAGCTTTAAAAGATTGGCGGGAAGGCCTAAGCTTATTGCAATCTGTATGCAGGACTTATATATTACGCTGCCGGCAATTACCGCCGTTGTGCCCTTTACAAAGCTCATTTTTCTGAACAGAGTAGTGCCGATAATCACCGCCGCCAAGCCGAATACCATCTGCCCCGTTCCCATCATAGCCGAAAAGGAGCGCTGCTCATGGCATACAACCGCACCCGAAAGCGCTACAAGCGCGTTAGATATTACAAGACCGATTATTTTAATTCTGCCCATATCCTTAGCAAGGGTAGTTACAAGAGCGCTGTTATCGCCTACCGCACGAAGTAAAAATCCGTTTTTGGTTTTAAAATACAAATCAAGCAGTATTTTGCATATAAGCATTATTATAAGCGATACTATAAGCTTTCTCCAAATAAGGGAAAGCGAACCGAAAAGCGCCATTGTGGGCGCCGCGGTAAACACAGTGTCGGTTGTTCTTGCAACCGACAGGTTAGAGCCTGCAATTTGCAGATTTACCGAAAAAAGCGCAGTCATTGTAATAATGCCCGCAAGCAGATCGCGTACCTTAAGCCTTACGTGTATAAAGCCCGTAACAAACCCTGCCGCGGCGCCTACCGCCACCGCCGCCAAAAGGGTTAAATAAGGGTTAACCCCCTTTACAAGCAATACAGCGGTCACGGCAGCCCCCAGCGGGAAGCTGCCGTCTACCGATAAATCCGGAAAATCAAGTATTTTGTAGGTTATATATATACCGAACGAAAGCATTGCATATATAAACCCTTGGGTTAATGTGCTTATAATTAAATCAAGCATTATTTTTCTCCGAAAAGTATTATTTGCATTCGATAGCTTTTTCAGCTATATCGGACGGAACGGTAATGCCCATAGCCGAGGTTGCGTCCGAATTGATATAGGTGCTGTATTCGGTAACGGTCTCATACGGCATATCGCTTGCCTTCTTCTCGCCCTTTAAAATTGCCGCAGCCTGTTTGCCCGCCATTTTGCCAAGCTCAATGTAATCAATACCCGCAGACGCCACACAGCCCTTTTTAACCTGCTCTATTTCACTGCCGTATACCGGAATTTTGGCGGCGTTTGTTTTTTCAAGAATTGAGGGTAAAACGCCCACAACATTGTTATCGGTAAGGTTTGTAATGCAATCTACCTTTTTGTTTATAAGCGTATCTGCCGCCTGTGTTACAGAGGCTTGGTCCGCAACGCCGATATCTACTATTTCAAAACCGTATTTACCCGCTTTTTCTTTATATTCGGCAATGGCTGAAACCGAGTTGGGCTCGCTTGTGGTGTATATAATGCCGATTGTTTTAGCTTCGGGCTGTAATTTTCTTATAAGCTCAAGCTGAGGATCCACGGGCAGCTTATCGGAAACGCCGGTAATATTACCCTCGGTAAGCTTTGCCTCTTTGGGGTCGGTAATGGCGTTAAATACAACCGGAATGTCCTTGTCCTCTGCTGCGGCAAAGCATGCGGTAGCCGAGGGGGTTGCAATTGCGCACATAAGCGCAACGTTTTTTGAAGAGAAGTTTTGCGCTATCTGGGTTGCGGTTGAGTTATCAAACGAAGCGTTTTGATAATCTATTTTAAAGTCCTTGTTTTCTTCAAGTCCCGCCTCTTTAAGGCCTTCCAAAAAGCCCTCGCGGCAGTTATCAAGCGACGCGTGCTCACCGTACTGGCTTATGCCTATTACGGGAACTTTAGCCTCTTTTTTCCCACAGCCCGCAAAGCTGAACATTAAAACTGCTGCCGATAATAAAGATATAATTTTTTTCATTGTGAATTTCTCCCTTTTGTTTTTTAATTTTGTGTTTTTAAGAAAAATTGCACATTCGCCATCGTTTGGTTAATAATATCATAAAGTTGCCTCCCAAAGCTGTATAAAACAAAAAAGCCTTATCCCATATAATATATGGGACAAGACTTGTAATCCTGCGGTACCACCCAAGTTGCCGGCTGTGCCGACCGCTCATTTCTTACACCTCATTATGTAAGCCGAATTGATAACGGGTACGGTTCCCGTCGACCGCTACTCGCAAAAACGCTTTCGTGCCGCCCTCATAAGTCCATTCACTTATACCTCCGCCGCGGTATTTCCACCGTCAACCGCTCTCTAAACACTTTTGGTAAAGCTACTCTTCTTAATCACAGGTTTTATCTTTGTTGTGGTAATAATAGCACAACGGAATTTATTTGTCAAGTACTTTTTGAAAATTTTTTTCTTTTTCCGCTAAAATGCCGTTTTCCCTGTTTTTATCCGCCAAATTTGCTCTTGCGTTTGAAAGCATAAGCTTAATGCGGTTTTCCTGATTAACCTTTGAAGCGCCCGAATCGTAATCAATAGCTACAATATTCATATCGGAGTTTTTCTCTTTAAGCGGTTTCATCATACCCTTGCCGCATATATGGTTAGGCAGGCAGCCGAACGGCTGTGTGCAAACAATATTATGCACGCCCTCGTCGTTTAATTCAAGCATTTCGGCGGGTAATAGCCAACCCTCGCCCATCTTTGTGCCGAAGCCCATAAAATCCTTTATCAGTTCCATTGTATGCGAAATGGGCGTAGGCGGTGTAAAATTGCCGTCTGCTTTCATCAGCCCAATTATTTCGTTTTGCTGCTTTTGCAGATATTTGAATACAAAATCGAGCGCCGGCTTTCTGATTTTATGTAAACCGTAAAGCTCAATATCCGAAATATTCGATACTATGCAGTACATAAAAAAGTCAAGAAGACCCGGTACTACCACCTCGGCGCCCTCGTCTGTTAAAAACTGCTCAAGGTTGTTGTTCCCAAGCGGAGAATATTTTACATATATCTCCCCCACTACGCCTACTTTTACCTTTTCCTCTTTTTCGCGCGGTATTTCCGCAAAACGCGAAAGTATCATTTTGCAGTTTTGTTTAACCTTTTTAAAGGATATTCCCTCTGTCTGCATCTTGTTTGCAAGCAGTGCCGTCAGCTCGTCGGCAAGGCGCTCTGTCTGCCCCTTGTTTTTTTCATACGGCTTGCACTGGTTTACAAGGCTTAACAGCATATCGCCGTAAATTATACCGTAAAAAAGCCTGTGCAGCATAGGTACTGTAAGCTTAAAGCCGGGGTGCTTTTCAAGCCCCGCAAGGTTAAGCGAAATAACCGGAACATAGCCGTAGCCCGCGCGTTCAAGCGCTTTTCTTAAAAGAAAAATATAGTTTGAAGCGCGGCAGCCGCCGCCTGTTTGAAAAAGTATAAGCGCGGTTTTGTGCGGATCGTATTTGCCGGAATTAAGCGCGTCAATAAACTGCCCGATAACAAGAATTGCAGGGTAACAGGTATCGTTATGCACGTATTTAAGCCCTGTTTCTATAATTCTGAGCCCCGATGTTTCAAGAAGCTCCATTTTATAGCCGTAGTCTTCAAATATCTTTAAAAATATTTTAAAGTGGCGCGGCAGCATATTGGGCACAAGTATTGTGTACTCCTTTCGCATTTCCTCTGTAAAAGGTATGTACTTACGCTCTTCCACTGCCGTATCCCCCTTCGTTAAGCGCGCCTATAAGCGAGCGCAGCCTTATTTTTACCGCGCCGAGGTTGGTTATCTCGTCGATTTTAATTTGGGTGTAAAATTTGCCGCGGCTTTCTAAAATTTCGCGCACCTCGTCGGTGGTAATAGCGTCCACCCCGCACCCGAAGGACACTAACTGCACAAGCTCGGTATCTTTATGCTCTGCGGCGTAGCGCGCCGCGCGATAAAGCCGCGCGTGATATGTCCACTGGTTTAAAACCTTTACCGTGAAAGGCTCTGCAAGGCGGAAAACGCTGTCCTCGCTTACCACAACAAACCCAAGTGTATTGGCAAGCTTATCAATGCCGTGGCCTATTTCCGCGTCTATATGGTAAGGTCTGCCTGCCAATATCATAATGCGCTTGTTGTTTTCCCTCGCGAATTTAAGCGCCCTCGCGCCCTCTTCCCTTACGGCGTTCATATACTCGGCGTATTTTGAAATACCGTATTCAACCGCCGCTTTAACTTCCGACTTTGTAATCCCATTATAGAATTTGCCGAGGTAATTATACAACTCCTTCGCCAATTCCTTTTTACTGTTGATATTTAAATAAGGGTATAAAAACTTAACCTTTTTAAGGTCTTCAACATTACCGTTTAAAAGCTCGGAATAATAGGCTACAACAGGGCAGTTATAATGATTATCGGTCATTTTTTCGTCCATATTGTAGGTAAGGCAGGGGTAAAAAATCGCGTCCACGCCGTCGGATATAAGCGTTTCAATATGCCCGTGCATTATTTTTGCAGGGTAGCACGCCGTGTCCGACGGGATTGAAAACTGCCCCTTTTCGTAAATGCGGCGGGTGGACATGGGAGAGACCTTAACGTTAAAGCCGAGCCTTGTAAATACTGCGTGCCAAAGCGGCAAAAGCTCGTACATTCCGAGAGCCAACGGCATACCCACCGTGCCGCGCGCGCCGTTTTCCGATTTAAGACTTGTAAGATAATTCCTCTTAAATTCATAAAGATTAGGCAGCTGTTCGCCCGCTGTTGCTTTTCCGAGTCCCTTTTCGCACTGGTTGCCCGAAATAAACCTCTTGCCGTCTCCAAACGAGTTCACCGTAAGCCTGCACCGGTTGGTGCAGCCCTGACATACCGCAGACTTTGCCGTGTGCGTAAAGCTTTTTAAAGCTTCGGGCGGAATAATACACGATTTTTCACATTTTTTGGAATAAAGCGCCGCGCCGTAAGCCCCCATAAGCCCTGCTATTGAGGGACGTATAACGTTATGTCCTATTTCCCTTTCAAAGGCGCGCAAAACCGCGTCGTTATAAAATGTGCCGCCCTGAACCACTATTTTTTCGCCTAATTCCGCGGCGGACGAGGCGCGAATAACCTTGTAAAGCGCATTTTTAACAACGCTTATCGAAAGCCCTGCCGATATATCCTCAACCGTTGCGCCGTCCTTTTGCGACTGCTTTACAGATGAGTTCA
>ERZ773188.4034-NODE-4034-length-11466-cov-2.922180_pt1 | contig 11466 bp, 11 predicted proteins | sample MGYA00581011_ERZ773188 | MGnify/ENA primary metagenome ERZ773188 (study PRJEB29015, sample SAMEA2737798) | human gut metagenome | biome: human gut; feature: human-associated habitat; material: faeces | place: China | collected 2012 ...
GAAAACCTACAGCAAAATATCTATAAGACAATTATTCCAAGAAATATTCGATTGGCGGAAGCTCCAAGTTATGGCATGCCAATTAATTTATATGACAGTAAATCTGCCGGAGCAGAGGGATATCGTAATTTGGCTGAAGAAGTATTGGAAAGGGGAAAAGAATAATGCCACAAAAAAGAGGATTAGGAAGTGGAATTGACGTTTTGATTCCAAAAGCACAAGGGACAAAAAAAGGAGAAGAAAAAAAGAAAGTAGTTAAAGAAGTAGTAAAAGAGGTAGTGAAAGAGTTAGAGACAATACCGATTAATAAAATTGAACCAAATCAATCACAGCCAAGAAAAAATTTCAACGAGGATTCTTTGCAGGAATTAGCTGATTCTATTAAACAGCATGGATTGATAGAACCATTGATCGTTCAAAAAGGGAAAAAAGGATTCTATCAGATTATTGCAGGAGAAAGAAGATGGCGTGCTGCCAAAATAGCAAATCTGAAGGAAGTTCCTGTTGTAATCAAAGATTACACGAAACAGGAAGTTATGGAAATTGCATTAATCGAGAATATTCAACGAGAAGATTTGAATCCAATCGAAGAAGCAGAAGCATATGATAGTCTAATTAAAGAATTTCACTTGAAACAGGATGAAATTGCCGAAAAAGTCTCTAAAAGCAGAGTCGCAATTACAAATGCATTACGGTTGTTAAAGCTTGATGAAAGAGTCCGGACAATGCTGGTAGAAGATAAATTGAAAAGTGGACATGCAAGAGCATTGCTTGCGATTGAAAATAATGATTTACAATACGAAACAGCAGTTCAGGTTTTTGATCAGAAATTAAGTGTACGAGAAACAGAAAAACTAGTGAAGAAAATTCTTCTTCCAAAAGCAGAAAAAAAAGAAGATGAAAAAAATAATGATGAGCAAATGAAAACCATATATCAGAATTTTGAAGAAAAATTAAAAATGATAATGGGTACAAAGGTGATTATTAATCATGGGAAAAAAGGAAAAGGCAAGATAGAAATTGAATATTATTCACCGGATGAATTTGAACGTATTATGGAATTAATGACAAAAATAGCAGATAAAAACTAAAATAGTATAATTACATAAATAAAAATATGCAGAAAAGAGGATAAACAAGAATGAAATTATTTGAACAGTATAATATTGATATCGGATATGTAGTAATGGGAATGGCTGGAGTAATTCTTATCATGTTGATCTTATTGATCGTTACAATGGCAAAGAATGCCAGTATGCGTAAAAAATATAAGATTTTTATGAATGGTGAGGATGGCAAAAATATGGAAAAAGCTATTTTAGAAAAATTTGCTGCAATTGACTTTTTGGAAGAAAATGTTGATCAGATTTACAAACAAATTAAAGCAATTAGTGGTCAGTTGACAACAGCTTATCAAAAAATCGGTCTTGTAAAATATGATGCATTTAAGGAAATCGGTGGAAAACTGAGCTTTGTTTTAGTTTTATTGACAGAAGATAACAATGGTTTTATTTTGAATTCAATGCATAGCACAAAAGAAGGTTGTTATACATATGCAAAAGAGGTTGTAAATGGTGAAGCATTTGTAATTTTGTCGGAAGAAGAACAGCAGGCACTAGAAGAAGCAAAAGCCAATGTCAGTTTGAAAAAATTAACAGAGGAAAGATAGTAAATGAGTTCAATGATTAAAATAATCCTGGGGACAGTAATCACTTCTGTGATTCCTGTCCTCATTATCGAAATGGCAAAAAAGAAAAAATGGATTGAATTAAATGATTTCTTTCATAGAAATATTATTTATTTTATGACTATGTTTTGTGTACTTTTAGCAGGAAATTTGTATGGAAATACGGAATTTGTATTTACTATAATTATAGGAAGTTCTATTTTGCATATATTGGGAGTATGTGGCGTGAAGTTTGTATTGGAGAAAGAAGAAAAAAATACAGTTACATGGAATCATGGGATGTATTATGCATTTAGCTGTATTGTCTTTCTTTTTCTTGGAGCAGATTATTTGATGTTTGGAAACAGATCGTCAGCAAGCTGGTTTTCAACTGAAAATATGATAAGTCGAACAGATGGAATGGTATTGTTTTTTCTTTTGTTATTTTATCTTTTCATACAGGCTTATTTTTCAAAGAAATCCATAGAGCAGAAAGAAAGTGGTGAAATATCTTATTTGCCTGAGAATACACAAAGTATTAAAAAAAGCATCATTGTTTTTGTTATAATATTTCTTTTAATTTATACAGGAGTTGCACTTTTGTTTAGTGGATTTTCATATATTACATTGAAATTGCACCAATCATTTTATCTGGTGAATTCTTTACTGGGAGTCTGGGTACTAAATCTGCCTTATATCTATTTAACAATGAGAAGTGGAAATAAAAAGGAAGTGATATTGGAAGAATCATACATTCAGGGATTAGTGGGACTTACAGGTGGAATTGGATGTACAGCAATCATACATCCTTTTTGGATGAGTGCAAGATATATTCAGGATGTAATGATATTGTGCGTAATTGTTACTTTAATGCAATTAATCAAAAAGATTCCGGCAACCATTAGAGGCAGTATTATGATTACGGCATATTTAGCTGTTGTAATAGGTCTGTTTGTGCGGTAAGAGCAGAATAAATCGCAATATTTATCAGAATTTACGGCAATATAAAAACTCATATGGTAAATCTGAAAGATAACTATATGAGTTTTTTTGCGTTGCATTAGTATATATAATGCAGGTATTACTAATAACATAATAAACAATATTGTTAGTGTACTATATTTCTTAAGAATTTGCCTCGTTATTGTGCAATGAGCCAAATAATGGTTTCAAAGTATCCGGAATCTTATTATCATTAGAAGATTCTCCTTCAGATGTAGCGGCTGCCATAGCAGAACCGCCATTAAAATCATCGTGATAATTTTTGACATTTTCATTAATTGATAGCATTTTCTGATCTAAAAATGAAATGATCTTTGCACATTCTCGAAGTTCATCGCGAATTCCATCGGGAGCTTTTCCTTCAAATTTATAATAAATTTTATGCTCAAGACTTGCCCAAAAATCCATGGCAATTGTACGGATCTGAATTTCCACTTTTGTATCAATTACATCATTTGACAAGAAAATAGGGATCGACACGATCATGTGGTAACTCATATATCCGTTTGGTTTTGGATTGGCAATATAATCTTTGACTTTTAACACAGTAACATCATCCTGCTTAGCAATGGCGTCTGCGATGCGATAAATATCAGAAGTAAAAGAGCAGATAATACGCACTCCGGCTACGTCATTAATATATTTTAGTATATTTTCTACTGTTAATTCTTTGCCCTTGATCCGAATTTTGCGGGCAATGCTTGATGCGGATTTTATACGGGATGTTATATGCTCAATTGGGTTGTATTGGTGTGCCAGTTTAAATTCGTTGTTTAGAATTTCAAGTTTTGTGCTAATTTCTTTTAATACAGCATCATAAAGAAGTAAGGCACGATTCCATTCTTCTTCCTCATCATAATATAGTAATTCACCCATTTTTTTCCTCCTTGTAGTAGTTCATAAATCTACAATCAATTAAATCCATAAATGCGGTTAAACAGATGGTATCCTTTTACAACAATTGATTTTCCGAATTTTGTTTTAAATTGCAATGGAAGTCCAAGTTTTTGTAAACTGATTGTTTTGTATGCAGCAGGATTTGTTGTTTTTAAATAATCCCAAAGGGCATCTCTTTTAGCAATGTTTGTGGCAGAACCCTCATTGACTAATAACGCAGAACTTACAATCATCATAATAGAAAGATATTGCAACATATAGCTTTTTAATTTTTTGCTTGGAATTTCCATACTGTCATATGCATTAATCATTATTTTTGTAATTTTAATCTGCTGATCAATACGACCGGTCATGACTTTTTCATTGACCGATTGGTCTTCACGTCCAATATAATAGCGGTAAAGATCCACATTCAGATAATACATCTTTTTTACATATGGTAAAGGACAAAAAGCAAAAATATTATCAACATAGAATGTATGCTCCGGTAATTCCAGCTTGGATTCTTTTAAAATACTTGTCTTGTACATAATAGAATGCATAAGCAGATTTTGTGTTATTTTAAAATGTTTTACATCATCCCAGCCAAAGAATTTATTGACTGGAAATGCACTGCGGTAATTGACTGTCTTTTGTTTGTTCAGACTAGGTTTTTCATAAACGTAATTGCTTATGATCATATCAAGCGGTATTGATTCATTTACAATATAATGAATAAAATGTAATATTTTTTTTAAGCTGGCTTCGTCAAACCAGTCATCACTGTCTAATACTTTGAAGAACAATCCGGTTGCGTTTTGAATACCGGTATTGACAGCCGATCCATGTCCTCCGTTTTCTTTGTGAATCGCTCGTACAATCGTAGGAAATTTCTGTTCATATTCCTGTGCGATTGATAAAGTGTTGTCAGATGAACCATCATCTACGATTAATATTTCTATATCTTCACCACCGACTAATACACTTTCTATCGCATGGCGCATATATTCCTGAGAATTGTAACTCGGAATCGTTACCGTTAATAATTTCATAGCTATCTCCATTTCTGTTATTTGTATCAAGACAAATAACGGCTTAAATTAATATATTACATTTTATTATATCAAATCCGGCTTTTTTTTTCATCTTTGAAATGAATATAAAAAAATAAGATATTCATTCTTATAATCAATATATCACATTTTTGTGAAAATTATTTATTCATATGTGTATTATAATATGATTTTGTATTTCAGAAAAGGTTTAACAGCTAAATAATTCCTTTCAGAAAACTTAATATTGCTTTTATCATGATATGAGTGGTGTTATACTGATAATAATAAAAAGTATGAAATGATTTGTTATAAAAAGAATTTGACCGGAAAGGAGTGCGGTTAGTATGAATACAATAAAAGATATGATTCAATTCGCAATGAATGCTAGAAAAAAGGCATACACACCATATTCTCATTTTAAAGTCGGAGCTTGTCTGGTTGCAAAAAACGGGCAGATTTTTACAGGATGCAATATAGAAAATGCCGGATATTCGTCAACGAATTGTGCGGAAAGAACGGCATTTTTTAAAGCAGTTAGTGAAGGAGTGCAAGAGTTTGACAGTATTACGATCATCGGTGGTAGTGAGAAAAAAGGAATACAGGATTTTTGTCCACCTTGCGGTGTCTGCTTACAGGTTATGATGGAATTTTGTGATCCGGAAAAATTTCAAATTATTTTAGCAAAATCAAATGAAGAATATCAGATTTATACATTAAAAGATCTGCTTCCGCATGGTTTTGGACGAGCAAATCTTTCTTGAAATTTTATCAGACGTTTTAGGAAAAGATAGAAAGATCGAATAGGGAGTATAAAATTTATACATTAAAAGATCTGCTTTCACATGGGGTTGGACGAGTGAATCTTTCTTGAAATTTTGTCAGATGTTTAAAAAAAATCGGAAAGCTCAATGAAAGAATTTAGATCATTTGCAATACGATCTGATTACATAGGGAGGAAAATGCATATGAGAATGTATGATATTATAGATAAAAAGAAAAGAGGACAGGAACTTACAGAGCAGGAGATACAATATGTTATCGAAGGTTATGTAAAAGAAGAGATTCCGGATTATCAGGTAGCAGCGTGGCTGATGGCAATTTTCTTTCATGGTTTAAGTGATCATGAACTTGTAAAAATGACAGAGTATATGGCAAAATCGGGTGATATGGTGGATCTTTCTAAAATACAGGGGATCAAAGTGGATAAGCATAGCACCGGTGGTGTTGGTGATAAAACAACATTAGTGATCGCACCGATTGTTGCTGCCTGTGGTGGTAAAGTTGCAAAAATGAGTGGAAGAGGTCTTGGATTTACCGGTGGCACAATAGATAAATTAGAATCCATTCCGGGATTTCGGACGGCAATTGATGATAAAGAATTTTATGACATTGTTAATCGTACCGGACTTGCTGTTATTGGGCAATCCGGCGAAATCGCACCGGCAGATAAGAAACTTTATGCTTTGCGTGATGTAACAGCTACTGTGGATAGTATTCCCTTGATTGCAACTTCTATTATGAGTAAAAAGCTTGCGGCTGGAAGTGATAAGATTTTACTCGATGTTACGGTTGGAAGTGGTGCTTTTATGAAGTCGAAAAAAGATGCGATCATACTTGCTCAAAAAATGGTTGCGATCGGTGAAGGTGCCGGAAGAGAAACGAAAGCAATTCTGACAAATATGGATGTACCGTTAGGTATCGCTGTGGGAAATGAGATAGAAGTTGTTGAAGCAATACAGACATTACAGGGGAAAGGTCCAAAAGATTTTCAGGAAATTTGCGAAGTTTTTGCTGCTAATATGCTGATGCTTGCAAAAATTGCAAATGAAAAAGAAGCACATGAAAGAGTAAAAGAAGTGATCGCAAACGGAAGTGCATTGCAAAAATTTGCCGAAATGGTAAAAACGCAGGGTGGAGATTCAGAATATATCTATCATGCGGACAAGTTTGAACCGGCTAAGTATCATCAGGATTTTATTGCACCGCAGGATGGCTGGGTTGTCAAAATGGATACGGAAATATGTGGAAAAACCGCTGTTGTACTGGGTGCCGGAAGAGAAACAAAGGATAGTGCGATTGATCCAAAAGCCGGAATTTATTTTTACAAAAAAACAGGTGATAAAGTAAAAGCCGGAGAGACAGTTGCAACATTATGTGCATCGGACAAAGAAAAACTTAAAGGAGGAGTGGAATACCTGAAAAATGGCTATTTCTTTGGGAATCAGCAGGTAGATCCAATGAAAAATATCATAGCAGAAGTTACAAAAGACAGAGTTATTGATAACTAGGCTGGTTTGTTTTTAATGATGAATGATTTAGGTAGATATCAGTGATCAAACCGGATTTTTTATAAATGAAAGTACGTGGTGCATTTGAGGATTTTGATACGGACATGGACGCAAATGCACCATTTCTTTTATATGAAATGGAAATACAAGGAAATGTTGTCTGTGACTGTGTGATTTCTTTTTGAGATAATACAAAAGAATCATTCTCAAGCAGGTAAAGGGATTGTTCATAAAAATCATTTGGAACTTTTTCCTGGAACGAAGAAGTATTGCTATTTTGACAGTATATTTTTAGCATGTATTTTGTTAGAGGATTCTGATAGTCGAAAGGAGTTGTATTTTCTAATGTTGTATGAAAATTATAATAAGAAGATGCAAATGCAGAATTCTTTTTTGGAAGCAGAAGATATTCTTCGTTTTGATAAAGGGGAGCTAACCAAAGTTCTGTATGCTGAAAGCCTGATGCAGCCAGAAAAAAGGGCATGGAATGAAGCGTAGTCTGGTAAAAATAGTTGTGATTCTTTTTTTGATACAGATCAAAAGAAGCTTGTAATGAAGTAGAAGTATATTCTGCAAAATTCAGACTAAGTGCTTTTTGTGCTTTTTGCAAAATAATCGTATCAGCATATGCTTTACCACGCAAAACAGATACAGGCAGAACAGGAGATAATGCTTTTGCTGTGTGTGTCTGGTTATATAATGTAAACTGAATGAAATAAGTGCCATCCGGCAAAAATAGTTTCTTTATATCAAGACCGGATAGAAGATTTTCAGATATGTCAGATACATGCCATTCATTTGTATAAAACGGAGTATGCTTTAAAGATGTATAAATAGAACAGGAAACAAAATCTGTTGGCAATAATGTGATATCTTTTGTTTGTAATGTAATATGCTGTAATGACAAAGTCTGGCAGTCAGACAGATGGAGTGAAAAGTATAGATGATCTGTCATAAAGTCAGAAAAGCGAAAAGAAAATTGCATTGTCTGGGAACAAGGGGGTTGAACAGAGGAAGATAAATCCTGTACAAAAATTGTGTATTCTTTATCATGATTAAGAAGATCTTTTGTAATCAAAAAATGATTCTTGCTTTTGGGTTGATATTTTTTTTGTACCGATACTCTGGTTGTGTTTGACGGATCAGAACGTTCTATGACAGAATACTCGTCGTTACAAAATGTATCTGTATTACTAAAAAGCAATTGTCCTAAAGAATCTGTTTTTCCTGAGAAAAGAATAGTAGAAGTCCCTTTTTGCACAATATAGACAGTGGTATTGGAAAGAGACTGATCCTGTTTGTTTTTGATTTTAAATTCAATAGAATGATTGTTTGCCTGACAGGATGCTCTCTTTTTTGATAAAGTAAAATTTTCGCATAATATACCTTTAGAAAGTTTGTTTTTGAGTTTTCTGCTTTGCGAAAGATATCCGCTTTTGGAGACAGAGATAGTATGTGGTTTTGAAGTTGTTATATCTGCTGTAATTTTATAATATCCGTGTGAATCTGTCCGGACTGTTATCTTTTTATTTTTTTCTTTCAAGATAACAGTGGCTTTTGCTAACGGTTTTCCAATATCGTTGACAATAAATCCGGCTATTGTATTAGATGGAATGCGTTCGTGATAAGACAGAATGTTTCTTTTTGAAAAAAGAGAACTTTTGACAATATATTTTCCGTTTTTGGAACGATTGGAAGGGCATAATTTCTTCTGATCTTTTTTTATGATCGTATAGGTAATCTTTTTGCCATTAGAAGATAAAGATGCAAACTTTGCCCGATAAATTTGTTTTTTCTTCCCTTTTTTTGATAAAGTCAGTGTTGAACGGATGACTTCTTTTTTTCGCATAATACGTTTGCTTTTTAATGTGATCGTATGATTCCATGGATTGATCGTTTGGTTATAAGAGAAAAGAGAAGAGGAATATAAAGAATGCTTAGCAGAGTGATTGGTTGTTTTAACTGCTGCACAAGCTTTTGTCGCAGGGCTAAAGAATAATTGTGTAGTGAAAAAGAATATAAAAAGGGTAATAGGTAAAATCATAAACATTGTTTTTTTCATATAAAGCCTTCTTTCTAAAAAATTATAGTAAATAAAAGAATCAGTATATATGTAATCTTTGAATTTATTCTGATCATATTATTGTGAAATAATAACTCCAAAATTCAAGCGTTACACGTTTGTCACATTTCGTGCCTGACGATTTTGACGTTCATGAATTCTGCACAAGCAAGCTCTTCTGTGTTGCGAATTAACGAACGAATTATTCTGCATAGCAGAAAGTAAGGATCTGCAAGAGCGTTTTTGTGAGTTCAAAGTACAAATCATAAGATTACTAATAAAAGATAGTACACAGTGGCAATTTTTTCTGCAAATAAGAAATCTCTTTCCTGCTGCATCCTGTGTTTTGCAAAAGTAAAAATTGAAGTTTTGTCAGAGAAGAAAGACAATGTATTTTCGTTATTTTTGGATTATCGGAAAGATCAAGTATTGTCAGATCAGACAATGCTTGCAATGCACCAATATCCTGTAATTTGTTATCTGACAATACCAAAATGGACAAATTCTGACAAGCAGAAAGCGATTGTATGGATGTGATTTTATTTGTGTTCAAATAAAGTTCCTTTACATTGGAAAGAGGTGCTATTTCTTTGCATGATGTTATTTGATTATACGAAGCTGCAAGGATTGTAATATCTTGATTCTGCTTTAGTTTTCTTTTTAATGAAACATTCGTTAGTCCTTGTTTTTGTAAATCCAAAAAATTGCTTGGAACGGTAGCAGGGAAACCGGCAGCAGGAGAATTGTCAGGCGGAGAAACTATTATTGAAGAGGGAGAACTGGCCAGGAAAACATTGGTCTGATTTGATAAGGCACTACCGGTAGCTGTCTTTTTTTTGTTTTGGCTGCCGGAAAAAGCAGAAATGATCGAATGTTTTGCGATTGCAGTATTTGCATTTTTTTTGCGCAAGGCATCATGTATAGAATATAGAAAAAGACAACTGCAAAAAAGGAATGCTACATAGGGAAGATATTTCGAATGCAAAAAGGTATTTCTTTTTGGCTGTTCTTTAGGCAGCAATTCTATAAAGGAAGGAGATAAAAGTATTAACAGACCATTTTCGTGTAATAATAGCATATCCGGATGATTAGATTGCATTTTCTTTGATTGTCTTAATAATGGATAGGAAAAAGAATATATTTGCAGGACATAATCTTCTGCATCCGATTTAGAACGGATTTGTAAGACTAATTCTGATGACTGGGTGGAAATGATGTGTTCAACGGTATATTGTTCTGCCAGTTTGGAAGAAAAAGCAGACAGATCCAACGATTGGGTTGTTAAAGTTTTTGCCACAATAGGTCTCCTTTCTTAGATAACGCGCACTATCATGCATGCTGTATGGTTCTTTTTAGTATTTTTGCAATACAAAATAGAAATGCCGGTTGATCTTGCATAGATTTTTCCGTTTTTATAAAGAGCAACAGAAGGTTCTGTTACATAGAAAGAAATGGATGATATGTTCGTTTCATTTTTTGTAAGATCAAAATCAGGTTTGTAAACATTATTTACACGTAAAATCAAAAAATGTGGATTTAGATTAGCATTTCCATGGGTAAATGTGGATAACTTTCGAGAAGAAGAATTTTTTTTGATTTTAGTTTTATCGGAAGGCTTTTTAGAAGAAAAAGAGTTTTTTGATTTTGAACTATTGAAATTGTTGTTAGAAATACTTTGGTTATCTGATTTCGAACGATTGGAAGCAGTTACAGAAAACGTGTTCTTCTTTTTTTTCTGTGAATTCAAATCATTTTTAGAAGAAATATTTTTATTATTCTTTAGTTGATTTGAATCACTTTTATTCGGTTTTTTATTTTTACTTTTTGAAAAAACTTTTATGCAGAGCGATATTTTTTTTTCCTGATAATTTGCGATTTGCAAAAAACAGCCATCCACAGAATCAAAGGTTTCTTTGGGCAGCAAAGTATAGTTGTGTTTTTCTTTTTTTACGGAGAAGTTAAGGGATTGTCCTGTCTGAGAATAGAGTTTTAGTGAGAGAGAACCGGAAGCCTGAATAGAAATACCAATAGCTTGTTTTTTAGCCGGAGCAATATAATAATATTCTTTTTCATTTGTGGAAAGTGTTTTTTTTTGGCTTATATTTATGGGCAGATCATAAGCTGTAGAAAAGGTATTGTGCCTTTGAGAGATAGCTATGGTATGTGCACTGGCTTTATAGATAGAATGGGAAGAATATCCGGAAAAAGATTCAGTGAAAAAAGATAAATAGACTATCAAGAGAAAGACGATAAAAAGAAACGCACCAGACAACAGTAATAGATATGAATATAATTTTTGCATAAATCTCCTTTCAATTTGTTTCTGTTTAAGGTGAGAATAGTGTACAAAAAATAATAAAGAATTACTATGGCAAAATTGGTAGAAAATGAGATTGAAAAAACAGCATTTTGCCAAAAGAGTACAGAAAAGAGAGTTTACGTTTGGCATAATCATGAAAATAACTTTTAAAATTTGAACATTTTGACATATCAACAAGCCCCCTAAATACTTTTATT
>ERZ773188.4035-NODE-4035-length-11465-cov-125.160386_pt1 | contig 11465 bp, 12 predicted proteins | sample MGYA00581011_ERZ773188 | MGnify/ENA primary metagenome ERZ773188 (study PRJEB29015, sample SAMEA2737798) | human gut metagenome | biome: human gut; feature: human-associated habitat; material: faeces | place: China | collected 2012 ...
GGAGATAGTAATCATCGACAGTCAAATGAATTACCGAGGAAAACTTGACACTTACCAGCACCCACTTTGAAGTAGCGATGTGAGGAGTTCTGTGGTAAGATGAGCCATAAAGGAATCTTCTTTCTTTGTGTTTTGTTTCGGCACTTAACACTATAAAGGAAAATGGTTCCTTTTTCTATACCCACTTTTGAGTTTACACAAATGATTTTACACTATCGTGCAGGGTTGGAATAGGGCCTAGTATTGCACAATATGACGCAGAAGAAGTGTTACGCTCAACGATTGAATTTACAGAAAAATATAATGTAATGGTACACGGGCATCTTGCGGAGAGTAAGAGTGAGTATGACTTTACGATGGAACAATTTGGGTGTTCGCCGGTAGAATGGTTCCGGAGGAATAATCTGCTTGGAGATCGGTTTTATTATGCCCATTGTATTCATTTGGATGAACAGGATATAAAAGTATTAGCAGAGACTGGAACTGGCGTTGTAAGTTGTCCCATTTCAAATATGTATCTCAGTTCCGGCTCCTGCCAAGTTCGTAACATGATGGACGCGGGTGTTGAGCGCATTGGTCTTGGGGTTGATGGAACTGCCAGCAGCAATTCATCTAATATGATGGAGGAAATGCGGGTTGCTTATTTATTGAACCGATTAACCCATGAAGAGAATGCCTGTACATCTGAGGATATTTTATACATGGCTACAGCTGGTGGAGCAAAAGCGTTGGGAAGGAATGATATAGGTACCTTAGTGCCGGGTAAAGCAGCAGATTTGACTCTGCTTGACTGGAGTTCACTTTCCTATGCAGGAGGCCGAAATGATCCTGCTGACTGTATCGTACGTAGTGGTGATGCCCGTATGGTGGATACTGTTATTGTCAACGGAGAGATTGTTGTTAAAAAGAGGCGATTGCTACGCATTGACGAATGGCAGAAAAGTGCATATGCTGATGAGATTAGTCATGAATTACTTCAGGGGGCTTCTAAGCACTTTCTCGCCCTTCAAGAAGAAATCATTTCGTCTGTGCAGGAATCTACAGGAGGGGCATTATGAGAGAAAAAAACTGGCTTACTAAAATTATAGTAATTCTTGTTGGTTCAATTATTTCTGCTTATGGAATTACGCTTGCTATGTATGCTGGATTTGGCAGTGCAACTTTGGCTGTATTATGGCAGGGAGTCTCCAAAGTTACTGGGATGAGTATCGGAATGACTTCTTTTGTGATAGCAGTGGTCATGATCGTATTTGTATGGTTTTATGACCGTTCACAGATCCATATTGGAACTGTTCTGTATCAGGTGGAATACAGTGGGTTTGTAGAGATATTCAGTAGGATACAAAGATACAGCGATATTGTCTGGATAAATTTCCTGCTGATGTGCATCGGTATTATTCTCTTTGCAATAGGAACTGGCATCTATGCATCAGCAAATCTTGGGCGTGGTTCTTATGAGGCAGTGACATTTTCTCTGGCAGGGAAAAATGGATGGCCTGTCAAAATTGTCCGTATGATATTGGATGCGGCGATGGTCGTTATCGGGGTTTTGTTGGGAGGTAGCTTCGGTATTTGTACGATTATTACAGTTTTGATATCAGGCCCAATTATCCAAGCTACTGTACAGCGAATGAATAAATTTGTTTTTGGAGGGAAGTAAACCATGTATGATATAAAAATCAAAATGCCAGAATAAATGGATCCAGCATAAAATAACGGCAGTAACGATAAAAAGCTATCGCTACTGCCGTATTCATTTCTCTCCTCCATCAGCTTTCATTACTCATAGCCAACCCCCCTCTATTTTCGGGCATAAAAAAAACGGCCTTTTGCCGGAATACGTTAAAACCTCGCTAAATATGGGCTTTTAGGCTATGCGTACCTTTCTTTAAATTGTATCAATCCCAAGCATCTTTGCTCATAGATTTTATTGATTTCCTTTTTGTCACCGATGGCAATGCGGGTCAAAAGCTCTGATACTTCCTGGGGCGTAAAAAATTCGCCGCCCGATTTCCCTGCATTGGAAGCATACATGCCCATGAGAAATTCGTAGGCGTCACCAAAGGCATCAATGCGGCTCTTCTGGTAATCTCCCAATTTCATAATCCCTACACCATCAAGAAAGCTTACCAGCCGCTTATTTCTTTCCTCCACCGTAGCGCCCAGCTTGTTGCTGTTCACGTCCATGTCATCAAAAAGGCCGGCCAGGTCATCTTCCGAATCAGTGCCCACTGCTGAGCCCTCGATGTAGGAAAAGACCTTTTCCAGCTTTTCGTTCAGATCCTTCGGGTCCCGATCCGCCGCCTTCCGCACATTTTCAAAAAGCATAGAGGGAAGAATGAAAAATCCCTTCTCCTCCACCAGACCCTGCTTGGCCGGTGCCGCTTCTTCATCGCTTAGGGATGCATAGTCAAAGGACCCATTGCCGGCTGCATGCTCGCCGTCATTGATATATTTCGTCAAATTGTCTGAAATATAACGGTAAAAAAGGGTACAAAGCACATACTGCTTGAAGTCCCATCCATCCACACTGCCCCGAAGGTCATTGGCTATATTCCAAATCCCCCGGTATAACTCCGCTCTCTGCTGTTCCCTTTCTGTATCTGCCATCCTGTCTCCTCATTTCTATATGAAATCAAAACCACTTCTTATATTATCGCCGCTTCTTTCTTTGCCGTCAAAAAGATTATATATAGAAAATGATACAAACATAAAATTCTTTCTTTGCTCAAAAGCAGCATAAGAAAAGGCACAGAAAAAAAATCTGTACCTTTTTCATGCCACAAAAAGCAGAAAAGTCTATCAGGAGATTGTCAGGCGGCGTCGTCTGAATAGCAGAGTCTGGTTTTATAAGAACTTTCATTCTCTACTGCGTCCAAGGGTTCCTTAAATAACACTCTACCAGGGAAGCACCGATAATCTACGAATGAAAATCATACTCTTTGGGAAAGCTGAACTGTCCAGGATAAATTCTCTCTGCCATATAACCTGCCGAATCAATCGTTCTAGTAATGGGACTATAGGCATATTTCAAAGGAATAGGGTAGAGACGATGTTTTTGGATAAAGGTTAGATGCTGAAATGCCTTTTTACTTTCGATTTTTTTTAGAAGGCTCTCTGCATTTCCATAAGTTACTACAAATACGACATCCGGATTTTCTTTCATGATATATTCATCACTCACTGCTGCTGTTGTATCGGGAACATTAGCCCCCAGATGAGAAGCAATATCTCCGGCGATTTTATTTTTTCCATAAGAAATTGTAGTTGACAGAAGATCTAGTATCATAACCTTTGGTGGCGTCGTACCTTTCGTTCTTTCACGAATCGCATCAAAACGCTCTATCGTAGTATTAACAATCTTATCTGCCTGTTCCTCTTTATGAAATATCCGGCCCAAATCACGAATGTACTTCATTTCTTTTTCCACTGTCTCCGGCTCATTAGTTTTGCTTGGGCTGGTGGTATTAAGTGAAACCATGGTATGAATATTGCGACGGTTCCAATAATCTGTACTACCCAATTTATTTTTTGAATACCAGGATTCTTCAGAAATAATGAGATCAGGATGGAGCCTTAATATATTTTCAGCTGTGATTTCCTGCCTTGAAAGAAATGTTAGACGATCAAATATCTTTTGGTTTGACTCTTTGATGGGAAACGTTTCATTATCCTCATACTTCACCGAATAAGCAATAGCGTTTTCCACTCCCAGGTCTAAAAGGGCTTCCGTCTGGTTAGCGCCAATGACAAGCACTCGTTGTGGTACCTTTGCAAAATACTGAGTATTAGGGCCTAAATTGAAATAATTCTCTACCTTTATATTATTGACAGCAATTCCATTTGCCTGCTGTTCTTGACTGGAAAATCCGCATCCGCTGGAAATCAGCATGAATCCCAATCCAATGCAAATCAATAGCGCCCTCATTTTGTACCATACTTTCCTGACAGCAGCATCCAAACGAAAAAGGGAGCCCCGCACACTGCCGCTGTCACTCCAATAGGCAGTTCTATGCCGGAAATCAGATTTCTACCAATCATATCTGCCCCCACCAGAAAGCATCCCCCCGTCAGGAAAGAGAGCGGAAGAAGCACCCTGTGCCGACTCCCATAGACCAGACGGACAACGTGGGGAATAAGGAGACCAACAAACCCAACCATTCCACACATATATACCATAGTTCCTACCATAAGAGCGCTCACGGCTATATAGATTTTTCGATAAAAAGAGAGATTCTTCCCCATTGAAATAGACAAATCATCTCCCATAAGCATTAAATCCATTATTCTCCACTGGTTCATGAAGAAAAGCGTACCTGCACCCACTACCAGGGCGAGGCCTCCGATAGATATCCAATCATCTACCATAATGCTACCCATGAGCCAAAACTGAACAGATCGTGTCTTACTTGGTTCTGTCATCGCCTGCACGATGAAACTGACCGCTGCTGAGCACAGTGCATTCAAGGCAACCCCGATAAGAATCAGGATTAAGCTTCCTCCTTTTCTTGTGAGTCCGGTGAAAATAAGAATAAGAATAGAAACTAGTCCTGCCCCGATAAAAGCCATGGCTCCAATACCAGATAATCCGAATATTGACGAAATTCCTAAAGCAATGGCCAATACAGCTCCAAGACTGGCGCCAGAGGAAATCCCTAGAAGATAGGGATCCGCCAAAGGATTTCTCATCACTCCCTGCATGACAGCACCCGTCAAAGCCAAACCTCCGCCGATTATGAAAGCCAATACGGTATGGGGTATACGAATATACCATAAAAGGTCACTTTTTATCCAGTCTGCCGGAGTCTTATCAGCAATAAAGTCGGTCAGATAAGCAAGAATTTCTCCTGGAGACAGATGAATCGTCCCATACCCCATGAAGCAGAAAAGAAATACCAGTAAAACCAACGGAAAAAGAATCATCCGTAATTTTCTCATAGAACACCTCTCTCAAAAATGATGGCCGGCCGTCCATCACTGCGTGAAATAACCTGCGACTTTACATGATAAAGATTATAAATAGTCTTCGAAGTAAGAACTTCCTGTGGCGTCCCTTGCTCCACAATCTTTCCCTCTTTGATAGCTACAATCCGGTCGCAATACATTGCAGCAATATTCAGGTCATGAATAGCAGCCACCACCGTCATATGACGTGATCGCACTAAATCCATAATCTGCAGCTGGTACGTAATATCCAAATGATTGGTAGGTTCATCGAGAATAATGCATGGCGTATCCTGTGTCAGGGCCCTTGCCAGCATGACTCTCTGCTGCTCCCCGCCCGAAAGATTGGAAAAACTCTTTTCTGCCATCCCATCCACACCGGTCTCTTTCATTGCCTTCCATGCAATTTCATAGTCCTTACGATTATTCCCCTCTGTTATACCTTTATAGGGCGTACGTCCCATGAGCACCACATCTTCTACAGAAAAATCAAAAGCGCTGCTATGGTGCTGAGCCAGTACCGCTGTCCTTTTTGCACTTTCCTTATAGGACATCTCTGAAATTTTCTTATCTCCCAAGATAATTTCTCCACCAAAAGGTTTCACAACACGATAAATACATTTCAAAAGTGTACTTTTGCCACTGCCATTAGGGCCAATCAATCCAGTGAGTTCGTGCGATTCAAAGGAAATATTCACATGAGACAGCACGGTCTTATCCTCGTACCGGGCCGACAAATCAACGATTTGAATATTCATCAGCTATTTCCTCCAAAGTGATAATTTCCTTTAAGAAGCATGTAAATAAACAATGGAGCTCCGATAAATGCCAACATGACCCCGATAGGAATATCCTGTCCTGGAATCAAAGACCTCCCCAGAATATCAGCCCATACGGTCAGAATGCCCCCGGTAAGAACTGCTACTGGTAAAAGTCGTCTATGGGACGCTCCCATCACAACTCGAGAAAAATGAGGTACAATAAGGCCCACAAATCCGATAAGTCCGGCCTCCATGACTAAGCCACCTACAAGAACCGCATTCAGCACCAGGTAGAGACGATAAAAGGGAATCAGATTCATTCCCAATGGCAAAGCTGCTTCCTGTCCTTCCAGCATAAGATTCATCACGTTGGACTGCGTTGCGAAAAAAAGAAAAAGGCAGAGAACAAGGGACAGAAGAAGCAAAGATGCATTTAGTTTCACAAAAGCTACGCTTCCCATCATCCAGTATAAAGTCACATCCATACCAGTAGAATTGGCGCCGGCAAAAATAATAATGCTGGTTACTCCGGAGGATACAGCCGACAAAGCAACCCCCAGGATCAAAAGATAGGCCGTGTCTCCTCCCCTTTTCCCTGCCATCAGTAATAATACAAAGGATAAAGCCAAAGCGCCGCAAAAGGCGCCGGCACCAACACTGCCAGCGCCCAATGCAGCGCCAAAGCCAAAAAATATTGTACATACCGCACCTAGTCCGGCGCCTGATGAAATTCCCATAATGTATGGGCTGGCCATAGGATTGCGAAACATCGCCTGCATCACTGTCCCTGAAAGGGTCAGTCCCATCCCTACAGCAGCAGATAGAATAACTCTGGGCAGGCGCAAATTCCAAACAATATCTTTATAGAGGGCCAACGAACTGTCGGTTCCCATAAGAGCCCCGAAGACATAAGAAGGGGCTATGGCCAACGTGCCAAGCATAAGACCAACAAAGCAGGAAACAAGCAGGAGGCTGACTAAAATACAGAGAATCGCAAAGAGCGATGTCCTTCGTATCAATCGCTGCATTTTACAGTCTCCTCATGTATTACAGATGCATGGTGGCAGAGAGTACGAATGTACGTGGCTGACCAAGCAGGACACTATTGCTTCCGTTCATACCCATCCAGTAATCTCTTCCAAATACATTATAAAGCATTGCTTTAAACGTTACTGGTGTATTGGAAATGTAAGCTTCATAATTTGCCCCGAAATCAAATGTTACGAAAGATGGCGTTTCCAACTTTTCATTCATAATCGATGCACGGCTCATATAATTGAATCTACCAATTAAGGACAGGCTGTCAGTAGGTTTATATACAAGCCCCAAAGTAGAAGCCCAACGAGGAACACCATTGACCCGTTTTTTATTGATTGGCTGTTTAGCATCAATATAAGAAAAGCCACCAATAATGTCGAGTTTATCATTCAAAGAACCGGAGATAGAGTATTCAAATCCTTTATCATTCTGGTATCCATCGGTACCATAATTTTCTCCTTTAACACCATAATAATTGGGCTGTTTCAACTGATAGAACGCAAGAGTATGAAGTAAATCACCGGTCTTATATTTAAAGCCGAATTCATTCTGTTTGGTTTTAGCTGGATCCAAGGCCTTTCCTGCATTTAAGTAGCCTGCACCAACTACAGTACCTAACATGAAGGATTCACTGTGGCTTGCGTACACAGAGAAATTCGGCGTAATCTTATAATTGACTCCGAAGGTTGGATTGACACCGGTATACGTTTTAGTTCCGGAGCTCTTAGTCTGCTTGGCATCATGACCATGCAAGCCTAAGAGAACATCCAATTTACCATTCATCATGGAAATGGTATCCGCAATATGCCAGCCATTGATACGTTGGCTCTGAGACCATGGTGCCGTTCCCTCATGCTTATTGGCATTCTTCCATGCCAGATCATTCAGGATCCTGCTATATACATTACCAGTTACAATGACAGAACCATTATTTCCCCAATTCTTATCTTCTCCACCATAGTTATAGTACCAGGTTCTATCAAAGTTCACTACATAGTTATGCTTTGTGGCTCCCCAATCAAAGTCGCCTTTAATGCCAACACCTACATACTTACTGGTGACAGCCAGCGGATAGTTAGTTTCGGTAATCGTATAATCCCCATTCGCATTCAAAATTTTCGGAGAACCATCAATATATCCATACCAATCTTCTCTGTGATAACCGGCATTTACATAAGCTGTCACATGGTCATTCAGTTTCTGCTCATGGTTCAATGTAGCAATCCAGTTATCAAACTCATTATAAGACCAGCTTGGCTTATAGGAATGACTTGCACTTGGGGCCTTCGGAATTTTTGACAAGTCTGACGCAAAACTAAATGTATGTGGACTTGCGTGCTGATCTACATAGTTATAACCAACCAGTAAATTTGTTTTGCTACTTGTTGTTTTCTGGTCAATATTTACAAAAACATCTTTTTGTCGAATTTTTTCGTTGGAAATAGCTGTTTCGCCATCCTGAAAATCAGACATGACACGAACGCCCCAGCGCTTGTTATCACCAAAGCGTTTACCAAAATCGACGATTTCCCTGGTAGATTCACCACCTAAATAAGAAAGAGTCAGATCCAGATTTTCTTTATCCTGTGCCCTTTTAGAAATAAAATCTACAGTGCCGGCTGCTGCAGAATGATCCGGAGTACCGGTAATACCAAGATTCGGCCCTGCAATGACAACTGTCTTATCTATGTAAACATCAGTTGCATGCTGCTGATCAAGCATATCAGGAATTCCATTTAAGAACATGGAATGTCCGTTAATCTTTAAACCACGAATAGAAATATCATTATATAAACTGCTGGAATTATCTCGAACTGCCGGATTTAAAGTGATAACATCCGTCGGTCCTTTTGCTGGAGAGCCGAAATAATCCAGGTCTTTACGAGTAAGCGTCATGCTGGAAAAAGGAGTATCAAGAACATCTTTTTCGCCAAGAAGCCCTACCTCCTGAACCTGATCTGCTACCACGCCTAATGGTTTGATCACAGTCTCATTGCCACGCGAACGATTCTTATCCGCATTGACTACAACTTCATTTAAAGTGGTAGAATCTGATGCTTTTACCGTGAAACCTCCAACTACGGATGCCGCCAATCCCATCAGGACCAGTACTGCCAGTCTTTTCTTAATCATATAATCCTCCATGTTGCAAACATATAGAAATAGAAAATATATCTCATACTTCCATAAGATTCCTATTTCCGGATATCAAGGAGCTCAACCAACTTCTGATCTTATCCAAAGACTGGGGCCTTTTGAAAGAAGAAACCAATATAAAATTTCCTGTAATAAAAATGCTCTTTCCCTCAAGGAAAGAGCAAAGAATGGTATGTTAAAAAGCAAGAGTCCCATATGAACCGCCACATCCCATACCCTGTCCATCGCAGGAGGTACTGTCACAAACCAGGCAGGTCTTCTGACTTAAGTTCCTTGTTCTTCAAGTCTTCTCAGGTTTCCCAAATGACAAAATATGAAGAGCTCCCTTTTACAGCGGCGGGACCGTTCCGGACTTTCACCGGATTCCCTATTAAGTCTCCTATGAGACGCCATAGTTTAACTTTATTAATTTATTATGCTTATGATTTTAATTTTAAGGCATATAAAAATCAATACCTTTTAATGCAAAGTACTGTTTATTATAATAATTTATATAGATTTTCTTTAATATTTAAGGCACGGGTCATTCTTAATGAAAAGATGCAGATTTTAAAAGGCAAAATTTTTTTGAAAACTTTCCCTCTTGAGGCAGCCATGTCGAAGAGTGTTGTAAAAAGGAGGGGCTTATGCAATATAAATGTATGGAGAGAGAAATGAAGACGCTTTCCATGGAAGAATTCTATTTCCCATCTGTCATGTATATCGCGATAATTCCGGCCGGAATGCAGCTTTGACAGAAAGGAATCAAGAATCCCTGTATACAGGCTCCCGATTTTCCCCTCCCGCTCCCCGGCGCCGGGGAAGCTAAACGGATTCTGCAGATTCGTAAAAAATATGATAACCCATCGCAAAAGCACGGATACCATCCCTTGCAGCATGAGCCCGCATTCCCGGACGACAAGAGCAGGGTTGACGCAGGATTTTCCTGTGATTTAGCGTTGCCGCCTGATTCTGAGAGGCCCGCAATACTGACTGGCATGGATACCATCCGTGTTTTTGTGCTGTCTTTGAGCACGCAAAAAAGCAGCCCCTCATGGAGCTGCTTTTTTCATTGTAAAAACTCCTGATTGGTCCCATACTTATGCACGGTAGGGCGTCAAGGCATCTGCTTCGATGAATCGGCCAGGGATAGCCGCCTAAGCGGAATGTCTGTGTCGTCAAGGAAGAAAAGATGCGCTATATTGCCACCAGGATGTCTAGCAGGTCATGCCTCAGGAGTTTTTATGGAGTTTTCGGCGCGCCGGAGAGGAGAAATTCATGAAGGTTCCCGGTCTTTCCTTCCCGCTTCCATGGATTGTGCACCGCGGGAATGGGAAAGCCCTTTCGCCAGGCCTTTTCGCCTCTCTGGTCATATAGTCGGGCAGGCCGGGCAGATGTATCAGGCAAGATTGGATGATATGCCCTTGGACACGCCCTGCGGACATGAAGGTTCACAGGGTTCAGAAGGTTCAAAGGGTTCAGAGGGTGGTGGTGGCGGCTGCGCCGCAATTTTTAAAGTCAGCGTTACGGGATTGGCTTTATGAGTCATATAGTTTGATACGCATTACGATGATGAGCCACCTCCGGTGGCTTTTTTCCCCCCTTTGGTGCCTTACAGCACCACCTTTCCCCCGCGGTATCGGTCGGGCGACAAAAGGGAAGCGCCTTTATGGGCAGGCTAGGCGCCTTACTTCGCCCGACTTGCACATCCTATGCAGGATGTGCACAGTGGACAATAAAACTCTGAAGAGCGGCCCGCGAATCAAGTTCCCTTGCCACCGCAAGGGAACACAAGGACATTATGGGATTTATCTTCCTGTCTCCAGTGGTAAATGGCGAAGTGCCAAAGTCTCTTTTCTGGGGGCTGCTTCATTCACATGGGCTACCTATGTCCATGTTTTCGTGCTGTCCTTTTTATAGTGAAGAAAAAAGCAGCTCCCCATGAAGCTGCTTTTTCACCACAAAGAAACCCGGTGCCTTTCCATCCCCTATGCCCAATGAGTTCGGTGTCTGCATGGTCTACGGCCGCTGCTGCACGAAGTGCGACGGCGCGCGCCATACATGAGTCTCCCGTCATTTCTGCCGAGATAGATGATGAAGTCCTGGATTTCTCTGCTGTTTTTCCAGTTGATACTGAATTTTTGCCTTTTTCCGGAAAAGGTGAGGGGGAAAAGGCGGTACCATCTTTTGATGTCCCCTACCCCGTCCTTTCATTTCTTATGCGCATCTTGGAAATATACGGAGCCGGTTTCTTCAAAACCGCGGGCCTTTCATGTCCCTCTACTATATAAGTAACGTCAGGTCCTCATTTTTGAAAAGAAGCGGAAAATTTTTTTAAATTCTATATTTGAAAGACCTGTGGCATCAGGATTCAAAAGGGGCAAAGGGGTTAAAGGGGACGGTTGACGGGGCTTCGCCCCGAGGGTTGTGAAGGGAAAGGTTCTTAAGATGGAGCGGCCTGCGGCCGGAGGGTTCTTAAGTTTGACGGCCTTTCAGGCCGAGGGTTGCGGATTGCCCTTATGGGCAATGCTTATGAAGTCAGCGTTACGGGATTGGCTGTCTGTGTCATATGTGACACAATATCCA
>ERZ773188.4037-NODE-4037-length-11464-cov-3.724077_pt1 | contig 11464 bp, 10 predicted proteins | sample MGYA00581011_ERZ773188 | MGnify/ENA primary metagenome ERZ773188 (study PRJEB29015, sample SAMEA2737798) | human gut metagenome | biome: human gut; feature: human-associated habitat; material: faeces | place: China | collected 2012 ...
TCAAAATGAAGGTGCGGATCCCAGAATGCAAACGGCGCCGAGACAAGCTCAAAGCCCTTAAAGGGGTCGCGTGTGCGCAGTATCCTGCTCTTTTTTGAATAAGAAGAGGCGCAAAAATACAGCCATCCGTCGTGCTCACTCACATCGGGAGCATAGCCGTGTATTTCAAGCTTTCTGTCCTCGTGAAAGTCCCAGTGAAACAGGTCATCCGAATAATAGAAGCCTCCGCACTTTGAGGTAAAAAGAAAATATTTATTATTGAAGAGAATTACAGTCGGATCGGCCGCTTCCTTGTAGGCATATTTCCCGAACAGCGGATGCTGATATTTATATGCTATTTCGAGCGGATTGCAGTATAATTGCGCCATGTTGTTATTCCTCTTTTCCGCCCGTCACTTCTATGGAGAACGAGACAGGCTCTGTATTTTCAGAAGATACCGTGACGGTTGATTTGCCGTCGGCTTTCCCTGCGCGGAACACAGCAAGCGCTCTTCCGCGGTATGTTGTATTATGATAAGGGTGGATAAAAACTTCGTCGGTTTTTGTCAGCGCGCTGCCGAATCCTTGCAGAGTGACCGCGTCGCCGTCAATTTTTATATCAACGCGCTGTTCCATATACGGAAGAAGCACTCCGTTTTTGTCGGTGAACTCAATTTCCGCAAAGCACAGAGCCTGCCCGTCGGGGGGCAGAACCGAGCGGTCGGGCCTGACTGTCAGAATCGGAGCTTTTTCGCCGCTGATGAGTCGGGTGCGCCCCGTCTCGTTCTCGCTTCTGTCCAAGGCTATCGCAGTGAGCGTGCCGGGAGCATATTTCACGGAGAACAGAGCTTTGTTTTTGCGGACTTTTTTTGTTCCTATAACCTTACCGTTGAGCTCCAATCTGACGCTGTCGGCTGTTGTATAAACCTCTGCGACGGTCGGCTTTCCTTCAAAGCCGTGCCATGTCCAGCTGTCAAGCGCATTTGTGAACTGCCATGCGCCCTTGCTCGGCGTTTCTCCGCTATGGTTGAGCGGCCTGACTGCGAGAAACGGCTCGGTTTCCGTTCCCCATACGGTTCGGAGAAATGCCATTTGCGCCAAAGGCAGACCGGTAATGTCAATCATTCCCTGCCCGGAGAGGAGCGGAAGCCCTTTGTAGGACTGATATGTCCATCCCATGCAGGTCTCGCCTATGTAGTCCCATGCCGACCATACGAAGTCGCCTATCAGCTGCTTGTGCCTGAGAACGCGGTTCCAGTTATACGGCAAATCGGAGGACATAGTCTCTGTGCCTATCATCAGCCGGTCGGGATATTTTTCGGCATCCTTGTCATAGCGCGAGGATGCGTAATTTAGTCCGACAATGTCAAGAGCGGGGGATATGTCACGCACTGCTTTTTCTGCCAGTCGGGTATCGCTCAGCACAAAAAATAACTTGCCGAGCTTTTCCGCCCAATAATTAAAAAATGCCGAACCGGATTTTTTTTCTTTGTAGCCTTTGCCTTCCGGCAGAGGTTCTCTTTTATATTCCTTTTTGTCGCTGTAAACGCCGATGCCAAGACGCGCATAGACGTCGAGAAGGACATTTATTCCGCAAGTGACGGGACGGGTGTCGTCGAGCAAGTGAACTGTATCGCGCATTTCGGCGCACAGCTCGATTCCGCGCTTAGAAGCTGTTTCTGTGACCTCGTTGCCGAGAGAATACATTATAACGCTCGGATGATTGTAGTCGTTTTCGACCATTGCAGTGAGCACGGATTTGTAATCGGAGAGAAAATCACGCGAATAGTCATGATATTCCTTCGGTATATACCATCCGTCAAATGCCTCGTCCATGACATACATGCCTATTCTGTCGCAGGCATCGAGCAGTGAGCGGGAAGCGGGGTTATGCGCCATGCGCAGAGCATTGAAACCCTGGCTTTTCAGTATTCTTACGCGGCGTTCCTCGGCATCGGCAAAAGAACAGGCACCGAGAACACCGTTGTCATGGTGGATGCATCCGCCGCGAAGCAAAGTCTCCCGGCCGTTGACAAGCAGCCCGGTTTTTCCGCTCCATTCGAGAGTGCGTATGCCGAATTTTTCTGTCAATTCTTCGCCGTCTCTCGAGACCTTACAGGTATATAGATACGGCGTTTCCGCGGACCACAAGTGTGCTCCGCTAATCTCAAACCGACCTTTTTGACCGCTTGCGGCAAGGCTGCCATCGGCATCGAAAATCTGTATTTCCGCGCCGTCGTCGGTATCGATTTCGACAACGGCGGGTGAGATGCCTACGGTTTTTATCTTCAGAAAAGTCGGGGCATCTTTTCTTGAAATTTCAAGATATATGGGGCGGTATATTCCGCTGCCCGAATACCAGCGGCAGTTCGGAACAAGGCTGTTGTCGGCAAGGACCTCAACGGTGTTTTTGCCGCTCGTGACTTTTTCGGTGAGGTCGGCGGTAAACGGCGAATAACCGTATTTGTTTTCTTTAACGGCTTTGCCGTTTACGCTCACAACTGCATTGCGGTATACACCGCCGAAGTGCAGCCGTATATTTTTGCCGATGTCACTTTCGTTGATTTGAAATGTTTTTGTGTATCTGTACTTTCCGCCCGGAAAGTATCCGCTCTGAACCGAGTTTCTGCACGAAGCATATCTCTTTTCGCCGAGCATCGCATCGTGCGGAAGACAAACGGAGAAGCTTTCGCCGTTTTCCTTTGTCAGCGTCCAGCCGTCGTTAAAATCGAATATCATTTGGATTCACCGTGTTTTTTGGCGAGCTTCGCCGCCTTTTTCTGTTCTTTCTTTGCCTTTGCGGCGAGATATTTGGCGTTTTCTGCCTCAAAGTCAAGTCCCTTCTTTTCACAGAGGGCTTTGAGATCCTTTATTCTGTTTTCTTCGTATTCGCGCTCGTCGCGTTCTGCCTCCAGTCTGTCCAGCTCTTCCGGTTCGATCCACTCTTCACCTTTGGCAAGGACAGCTTCTCTCTTTCTGCGGAGCAGTTCGGCGGAAATTTCGGGCATCTTCTTTTCTACATCCACGAATGGAAGCAGAATTATGAACGCTGTAGAAAGAATAATATCGAACAGATAGAATGAGAGGGTCATGAATGCTCTGACTTTTTCGTTTGGCATAACTCCGGCAATATCAACGAAGCCGAGGCGGAGAATAGCCGATTCGTATCCGCCGGCAAACGGTGCATATATAAGAGTCATAACAGCAGTGACAATACCTGTGCCGAGAAGTCCCTCAAGGCGGATATGCGACTTGTATTCGATGCTGTCAAATGCAAAGCAGGTAAGCGTTGCAAATATATATGCGTTGGGAAGCCAGCCGAGGTTTCTTAAAAGTCCCGCTATCAGAGCAGGAATCATTTTATCCGGGAATATCCAGCCGATGATGCTGCCGATAAGCACAAGCGAATATCCGCCGACGGTCAGATTCTTTATTCCGACTTTTTTGGATATCGGGTATATCAGGAATGCACCGATACCGAGCGGAACTCCTGTTACGATCTGATAGATCATCTGCATGAAATCGTTGTTGATGCCGCCGAGCATATATTGAATATAGAAATATTGAACGTTTCCGCCCTTGTAGTTGTCAACAATTCCTCCCAGAAGCCCAAGAAAAGTCAGAATGACCCAGTATTTATTGGTGAACAGTGCTTTCATCTGTTCTTTAAGAGGAATATTGTTTTCTCTGTCAATGCCCTGTTCGAGTGCGATATCTTCGATAATGCGCTCTCTGGTGAAATAGTACTCCATGAGCACAAGCGGAACGGCGACTATCGAAAGGATTATCATAAGTATAGCATATCCTTTGATATCATACTGGAGCCATAACGGGATAATGACCGAAGAGACAAGCATTCCGATGAGTATGCCGGAAATGAGAGTCCACGACATTTTGCGTATAAAAGTCAGCTGAGCTTTCTCTTTGGCGTTGTGAGTTGAAAGAGATACTATGTTGTCGCGGAACAGGTAAAAGTAGGAGGTTCCGATTGTATGATAGCATATGAGCAGGGTGAAGAAATAGTACCAGTAGTTATCACCCAGAGTATTTCCCGAAAACAGGAAGATGGTCGCCGCTATTGCAACGGAACAGAATCCGAAGATCAGATACCACGGACGGAGTCTACCCTGCTTTGACTTTGTGTGCGAAATGAGCCACGACACCAAGAGACCTGTAGCGACGGCAAGAATCTTTGCAACAGTCATTACCATCTCATATTTTTTGCCCATTGCGGATATCATCGCGGCGTTGCCTTCGCCGTACATTGCGCCGACCTGCTGAGTGAAAAATTTTTCAACGAGCGCGGCGACAGTGTTGACAACGAGAATGAGTCCGAGGGGACCGATGAGGTGCCCAAGGTATTTTTCTTTCCATGACACCGAGCAGGTTTTTATCTTTGAATCAAAAAACTTTGTATTTAGTATGCTTTTTTCAAGCAAGGATATTTCTTTCATAAGTTCACCCTTTTATCAATATGTGCCGTCGAAGTGTTATTTCGATACTTTGTTGAAATCTATTTTTATAGTTGTTTTTCCGCCCTGCTCAAATGTTACCGGAACGGAGAAAACGCCGTTTTGACCCTTGAATGTCTTGCTTTTTCCGGCGGCAACGCCTATGTTGCCGTTTTCACTCTGGTTTTTAGGTGTGAGGGTCAGCTCCGTTCCATCGTCATTGATCTCCCAGAAACCGTCGCTCCACATGGAATATTTTCCCGCAAACTGGGCGCAGTGAAGCTCGTAGATTCTGCCTTTTTCACCCCACTCGTTTGCGTCAGAGGTGTTTCTGAGCAGTATGTATGCATCGCCGACGACTCCCGCCCATATCTTGCTTTCGGAATCGGATCGCAGAATGTCGCCCTTTTTATCCTTTATGAAGGCAAACTTGCCGACAGAAACAGATGGCTGTTTTGCCGGGACGGCTGTTGTTCCGCTTGAAGAGGCATCTGCTTTTGTCTCTTCAATGGATGCGGATTCGGAATCTGTTTGCGGTGCAGTGGAGTCCTGCGGAGCCGCAGATGGATCCTCAACTTGAGCTTCAACGCTTCCCGAGGATGCGTCGGTGGTATCGGTTTCGATGTTCTTCTGGTCGCGACAGCCTGCAAATAAAGCAAGCATCGCCAGTGAAAGAAGCGCGCAGATAAATTTTTTCATATATGATCCTCCTGTTTTTGATTTTGCTCTTTTGCTGTGATTTTAGACGCGGCAAACACACAATGCCCAAAATCAGTCAACAAAGTCTGCAAAAAATAATCATTATACATTGATTTTAATCAAAAACAGTTGAACAGTATTTCACTATCGGGTATAATATTATAAAATAAGGTTCGCGGGGGCGTTATTTGTGGATGACAGAATAAATAATATATGCAGTTTATTTTACGCTTCACATTATATACCGCTGGCGGTGTATGAAGAAAGGGCTATAGTACATATTTTTTCGTCGGCGGGCAGCAGTCTCGATTTGTTTTCTTTGTTTGAGGCTCAGTCGTTTTCCGCCGAGCAGACTATGTATATCCTGACTTTGCCTGAACAGGGGACGTATGGGCAGATAAAAATAAAAAACAGTCCGATGAGAGTGCTTCTCGGTCCGGTTTTTCCGACGCCTATCACGGAAGATACGGTTATGACTGTTGCGCGAAGAAATTTAACGGATAAAAAAGATATGGATGCGTTGGCGGAATTTCTGTATTCCATTCCGAATTGCTCATATAATCAGTTTGTGAACCTTACCGCGCTTCTGAATTTTATTATCAACGGTGAGATGTTTGACATTGCGGAGCAGTTTCTCGAAGAATCGTCGGATGTAGGAAACAAGCTTGCGGTTACATATACCGAGGACTTGTACAAATCACAGGACGAGCAGGTTCTGCACGGAACATATCAGTTTGAAAATATGCTCCTCTCATTTGTAAGGGACGGCGAGACAGACAAACTGAATGCGTTTTTGACCTCCACCGCGAAAACAACGCACCTGCGGGAGGGAAAACTTGCGGAAGCGCCGCTGCGTCAGGCAAAAAATCTTTTGATAGGCGTAGCAACCATGGTCGGCAAGGTCGGCGCTATCGGCGGCGGACTCGGAGTTGAAGAGACTTATCGCCTTATCGATCTGTATATCCAGGAGTGTGAAAAGACCTCCTCAACAGAGGAGGTTAAAGTGCTGCAGTACAACATGCTTCTTGATTTTACGGACAGGGTTGCACAAGTGAAGGCCCCGCGGAATGCGTCGAAAGAGATATATGCTTGTATGCAGTATATTCAAAATCATACAAACTGTCAGATAGGAATAGATGATGTTGCGGGATTCATCGGAAAGAGCAGGACATATGTAACAAAAAAATTCAGGCAGGAAACCGGAGAAAGCATTACAGATTTCATTATAAAAAGTAAAATAAGAGACGCCAAAAGGCTTCTCAGATACTCTAACCGAAGTCTGTCGGAGATCAGCACCCATCTTTGCTTTTCGAGTCAGGCGTATTTCCAAACCGTGTTTAAAAAGTCTACGGGTATGACGCCGAATGAATACAGGAATGTTCACAACGAAAAGTGATTGGAAGTTTATTTTAAAACAACAGCAAGCAAACCGTCTAACGACTGTCTAACACTATTATTGTTTAGCAATTTTTCGCACCGCACGAACCGTTTGCTAATTATGTTTTATGGGGAAAATCATGGCTCTACACTGTATGGAATCGAATGATACTGTTTGATATTCGCGTCACAACCACTGTTAACCGCAGGGTCGTTGGTTCGAGTCCAACTTGGGGAGCCATATTTGAGAAAAAAGTCCGAATATTCGGGCTTTTTTCTTTTATCCGGAGAAATTTGCAGCAGAGATTTTCTTGCAACTTGCTTGACAAATTTCTGCTGTTTCGTTACAATAGAGATAATCAATTTCGAAAGAACGGAGGAGATCCAATGAAACAATGCATGGATGCAGACAACTTGCACCGCCGATTGAAGAAAATCATTGGTCAGGTACAGGCGATTGACCGTATGATTGATGAAGATGTGCCCTGTGAAGATGTCTTGGCACAGATTAACGCTGCAAAATCCGCCTTGCATGGCTGTGGTAAGGTTGTGTTAGAAGGACATATCAAGCATTGCGTGCGGGACGGGATTCAGCACGGCGATGCAGATAAAACCATTGAAAGCTTTACCAAAGCAGTCGAACGGTTTTCCAATATGGGCTAAGAATAAAAATACTGTCAGAAAAATTTCTGGCAGTATTTTTTTATTTTTCTCTTGACAAACCATACCCCCTATGGTATGCTATACGCATACTAATACCCATATAGGTATAAGAATAGAGGAGGGGTTCGATGAAACGAATCATGGAAAAGTTGGAAACCCTGTTGGAATGGGGCGGTTTGAAAAAAGAAATCATCCTGCTGGTGATTTCCGGAATTTCCTTGCTGCTGAGCCTGTTTCACATTCCACTGCCGTTTTCGATTGCATGGGTTGCGATTATTTTGTGTGGTGTGCCGATTATTTTAGAAGCCATCATCGGGCTGGTCACAGCGTTTGACATCAAAGCCGATGTCCTTGTTTCTCTGGCACTGGTTGCATCTATCTGCATCGGGGAGCATTTTGCAGCCGGAGAAATCGCATTTATCATGCAGCTGGGGGCATTGCTAGAAGATTTGACCGTTGCAAAAGCCCGTGCAGGCATTGAAAAACTGGTGCATCTGACACCGCAAACCGCACGTGTACTGCGAAACGGTACAGAGAAAATCATACCAGCGGAACAAGTACAGGTGCAAGATTTGCTGCGAGTATTGCCGGGGGAAACGATTCCTGTAGACGGCGTGATTACAAATGGGCAAACTTCTATCAATCAGGCAGTGATGACCGGAGAATCCTTGCCAGTGGATAAAACAGTGGGCGATGCGGTTTCCAGTGGTACAGTCAATCAATTTGGTGCATTTGAAATGCGAGCAACCAAAGTCTGGGCAGACAGTTCCATCCAGCGAATGATTCAGCTGGTGCAGTCTGCCGATGCCGGAAAAGCGAAGATTGTCGGCTTGGCAGACCGCTGCGGCACTTACATGGTTACTGAGTGGGCAGATTATTCGAGCCGTTACCATCTTGGTTGTATTTTGTCCGTGTGCCTTGGTATTGGCAACCCCAACCGCAATTATGGCAACCATCGGGAACGCAACCAAACATGGTTTCTTGGTGCGAGAGGGCGATGCCTTGGAGCGGCTTGCAGGCGTTACGAAAATCATGTTTGACAAGACCGGAACATTAACCTACGGAACACCGAAAGTGATTGTACAAAAGAGTCTGCTGCCAGAGCGATACGGAACTCTATGCTCTCTGTGCAGCAGTAGAGCAGTTTTCTGAGCATCCGCTTGGAAAGGCAATCGTTCAGAGCTACCAGCAGACGCATGGAGCGATTGCTCAAAAAGCAGAGCAATTTCAAATGTGGACGGGCAGAGGCGTTTCTGCACAGGTTTCCGGTGTTTCTGTGCTTGCCGGAAATCAAAAGCTATTGGAAGAACAGCAGATTTCCGTTCCAAAAGCTGCACAAGCCGATATACAAGCGCCTTGCAGAAGGGCTGTACCGTGATTCATATTGTTACAGATGGAAAGTTTGCCGGTTATCTGGTGCTTTTGGATACCGTGCGAACAGAGAGTGCAGGAATGATTGCACAGTTGAAAGAATTGAACGTGCAGCCAGTGTTGCTGACAGGGGACCATGAGAACGCAGCCACAGCCATTGCTTCACAGCTGCAAATTACAGAGGTGCATGCAAACTGACTGCCGGAAGATAAAATGCGATGGATTGCAGACGAACAGCAGAAACAAGAATCCGTCTGCATGATGGGAGATGGTGTGAATGATGCTCCTGCATTGAAAAAGGCAAATGTCGGGATTGCCATGGGTGGAATCGGCAGCGATATTGCCGTAGATGCCGCAGATATTGCCTTGGTCGATGACGAAGTGAAAGAACTGCCACACTTGTTAGGGCTTTCCAAATGGATGATGGTGACCATCAAATGCAACCTCACCTTTTCCATGAGCCTGAACTTCTTGGCAATCATTCTTGCAATGACAGGCATTTTGAATCCAGTCGTAGGAGCTTTGGTACATAATGCAGGGTCTGTATTGGTTATTTTGAATTCTGCATGGCTATTAAAATGGAAACGGAGGAACGAAAAGTGATTGTTTGTATCATTGGAATTTTAATTGGACTTTTGGTATTGGGAACAGGAATCTACTATCTGCATCAGGAAAAGCATGATTCTGAATCTCGCAAAATTTATACAATTGTCAGTGTCGTTGGGGTATTGTTGGCGGTTGGTGCAGCTGTTTGGCTGATTTTGGGATATTTGCGGTAAATACAAGCGACAAATCCAGAAAAAGCGTCTTTTTTTCATCGAAACTGAGTGGTTCGACTTGCAAAAATGATGAAATTCCTGTATAATTATTGGTATAACAAGAACAGAAGGGACGCTATTTTATGAACACACTCCTAACACTCGCATTTCTTTTTGCGGTGGGCAGTTTTCTGGGCTGGTGTCTGGAAGTTGTCTTTCGCCATTTTGTCACGCATAAGTGGATCAATCCAGGTTTTCTGATTGGACCTTATTTGCCGCTATACGGATTCAGCTTATGTATGCTGTATGCACTTGCACGATTAGAACCGTACATACCGATTCAGAATTATATTTTGAAAAAATTGGTGCTGTTTGTGATTATGGCGATTTGCATTACAGCGATTGAATATATTGCTGGTTTGATTTTCATCAAAGGCATGAACATCAAACTCTGGGATTATAGTGACCAGTGGGGCAATGTGCAAGGGATTATTTGCCCATTGTTTTCGTTTTTCTGGTTGCTGCTGAGTGCAACATATTATTTCTTCATTCACCCATATATTTTAAATAGTCTGGATTGGCTGGCACAGAACCTTGCTTTTTCCTTTATTATTGGATTTTTCTTCGGAATTTTTGTATTGGATTTGGTTTATTCGTTGCGACTGGTACGGCGAATTCGACTGTTTGCAGCAGAACATCAGATTGTGGTACGATTGGAAGAACTCAAGGCGAACATTCTGGCGAGCAAAGAACGAAACGGCGAAAAGCGACGGTTTTTGTTTGCATTTCGCTCAGGAATCCCGTTGAAAGAACATCTGGAACGGTATTTAGATACACCGAGTGTAAAGCAGCGGTTGAAAGACTTGCGGGAACGGATGCAGAAGAAAGAAAAGTAAATATTATTTGCAGAGGATTCTTCTAAAAATCAACAAGACAAAAGAAAAACGGAAAGCAGAATGAAACTTGCTTTCCGTTTTTTCTTTGATCGGATTGTAAATTTAAGGGAGAATCTGTTTTTGTAAAAATGCCTGACTGATAGCAGCAGCATCTTTCCGGCTGCAAATGGAATACCAAGAACACGTTCCGCAGATATGCGGAAAGACTTCTGTATGTAGAATCTGTTCCTGTACCTGTTGGCGAAAGACGTTCCAGTCAAGCACATCGCCTTCTCGAAGTCCGCAGCTGTTCAGAACTGCTCGGTCATACCGTTCTACTTGTTCTGCCGAAGAACAGCAGTCGTGGCAGCAGTGCGGACAAGCTGCACAAATACAGTCTGCTCCAACCGTCAACAAAATTTGTGGATTGTGCTGCTGAAAATGCAGCAGCGTTTTTGTCATATGTTCGGTGAAGTCGGTACTATAACCATGTCCGCAAAAAAAGCTGGAACAAAGCCCATGATGGGGGCGGAGTTTATACGGCTGCATCTTTTTTTGTAGCAACGCTCTGATAAACGAACCGTTTTGGCAACCGCTTTGCAATGAGAATTGCCAGTGCAATCTTTACGCAGTCCGGCAGGATAAACGGGAATACACACCAGCCCAGAGCAGCCATCAGTCCAATGGATTCTACCTTGCTGGTATAAACTTGAATGAACCATACCGTTCCGACTGCATAGCAGACAATCAAACCAAGAGCCATTGCTGCAATCATAACCGGCAATTTTGTTCCGAGGAAGTGGGTAATTAGCCAATAGAGCAGACCGGAGAACAGGAAACCTAAGATATAGCCGCCAGTCGTTCCGAATAGAACCCCGATACCGCCGGAGAAACCTGCAAATACAGGAACACCGATTGCACCGAGAGCGATGTAAATCAAGATGGAAATTGTTCCGTTTTTGCCGCCCAGAATGGCAAGTGCACTGAACACGGCAAAGGTCTGCATGGTAAAGGGTACAGTCAGCGGAATTTGAATTTGCGAGCACACTGCAATGATTGCAGCGAACAGAGCAATCTGACAAAGACTGCGGATGGAAGATGATGACATAGAATCAAACCTCATTTCGTAAACTTTTTATTTTATATTTGGTTTACGAACAGTATAGCACACTTTTTTTCTGTTGTCAAGAAAAAATTGTAAAATTTTTAGAGTCATGGCTGCAAACAACGAGCCGTAGGCAACTGAAAAGTTTTTCGGTGCAGCAGTTTTTCAAAAATGCTGCCGAGGTGT
>ERZ773188.4050-NODE-4050-length-11437-cov-5.783079_pt1 | contig 11437 bp, 9 predicted proteins | sample MGYA00581011_ERZ773188 | MGnify/ENA primary metagenome ERZ773188 (study PRJEB29015, sample SAMEA2737798) | human gut metagenome | biome: human gut; feature: human-associated habitat; material: faeces | place: China | collected 2012 ...
GCGTTCCGGCGGATTTGCAATCCGCCGTTAAAAAATGTCCTAACCTCTTTATGCTCTGGGGATATGTTATCCCCAGCAATCAGGCAGTAGCCGGCATATCGTTGGGATAGGGGGATTACCGCAAAGGAAAAATAACTTAGCAACGTAATAAATGCATATCCCGAGGGCACCAGATCCGCTCCGCTGCGCCGGATATGCCCATCCCCCGTTAGGCGTTCTGGCGGATATGTTATCCGCCGTCAAAAAATGACCTAACCACTTTATGCTTTGGGGATTTGCAATCCCCAGCAACCAGGCATTAGCCGGCATCTCGATGGAATAGGGGGATTACAAATCCCCCGGCTTAATAGGTCGAACCTTTTTTACGACGGATTGCAAATCCGTCGGGACGCCTAACGGAGGACAGCCTGGAACGGAAGAAATTCATTTCATAGAATGCGCATGAAAATGCCGCGCCTCGGCGGAAGTTATGTCGCCGCCGGGGCGTTTTCTAAAAAGACAGTTCGATATATAATAGGTAGGCTAGAGATAGCCTGTGGTAAATAATCGCAAGAATTAGAGTCTATTGATTGCGGGTATATGTGAATATGCCTCCTTCATATTCAAGGAAGCAGATTAATGTGTGTAGAATCTGCAAGATTAATTTTATAGTTTTAATAAGTAGGTTGTACAGTGGTACATCTATTTACATCTTTTACTTATAATGATCCCTGCCTGCTTGTGAAAGCCGGCAGGGCTTTTAATCCGAAAATCCAAAAGAAATCATATATCTATAAATATAAATACCAACTCCTGAAGAGTTGATACTTGCTTTTGTTTTTTAGGTTTAATTATTACATAAGCAAAACCCCCATCCCGCTTGAGAAAGTAGGATGGGGGATTTCTTTGCTTATCTGTTATTCAAGTACTGAAATGGGTTTGGAATATCAGTTAGATAATATTTCCTGTATTTTCTCCTCTCCGATATTCAAAGTCTTTGCTATCATTTCTGCATTCATGCCCGACTTCGATAATGCCAAGACAGCTGCGCGCAAGGATGCATCCTTCTCTTCAAGTGACGCCTTCTGCTCTTCAAGTGCCGCATCCTTCTCTTCAATTGCCGCTTTCTGCTCTTCAATTGCCGCCTTCTGCTTTTCGAGTTCTTTTTTCTGCGTCATGATAGTAGTATCCCTGTCTTCCAGGGCCTGGAAGAACTCATCCTCTGCATTCATCCTGTTTCTGATGTCAGGATTAGCCGCCGCCGACTGGAGACGATGGAGTATATGCGTCATTTCGGCATCATCCCCATATTTGTTCTCATCCAACTCAAGCATTCGCTGGTCGTCCGGATAAATCTGCGACTGGTCGAATACGCTCAGTATTTTCTCCAGTCTATTGTTTACCCTTCCTCTCAGCCGCGGAATCTGGACAATGATGCTGTCATGCTGCAGACTCTCTACAAATGGGTCTGGCTCCTCCTGGTGTACTTCATTTCCCTCATAGTCATATATCTTATGTCTGGCATAGATGACGGGTTCCGTGAATTGTCCCACGTTATGCCCCAGCAGATACACCGCCACTGTTGGCAGGGCATACTTGCCCTTGGTCTCCTTGCGCATATTCTCCTTGTTGTTATACTGCACAGCCAGGTATTGGCGGAAGCGCAAGGTTTCCGTCTCCAGCCATGTTTTCTGCAATTCTATCAGAATCAGATTCTTACTTCCGTCATCTTCCAATACGGTTGCAGCAAAGTCAACACGAAACATAGAGATGGCATCACGTGAAATGTTGGGATATTCATGACGACGCATTTCTACGGCAATCACTGTTTTCTGCAAGAGTGCAGAAAGCAATGTCTTGGCTATTCGCTCATCTTCCATCATATACTTGAAGACGGCATCGTAAAGTGGGTTGGCTACGTATATCATCATATTCTATCCTCCATAATTAATTAAACATATTGCAAAGATTGTGCCAGCGAGCGCAATGAAAGCTTGCTTTCAAATTGCCGAGCGCCGCCAATCTTATGCAAAGATACGCTGAATATTTGTAACTTCCAAATTTTTAGGCAGTTTTTTTGCTTTATTCCGAGAATGCTTCGCTTACTTCTGGCGAGGCTGGATTTTGTACTATGATAGTTGCGAATTGGAAATTACGGGAAAAGTCGTTAAAACACTCTAAAATACGGGATGAATATTTTGTAGTTTGAAATCATTTGTTCTTGTCCTTAATGACATTTGTTCTTATCCTTAATGACATTTGTTCTTATCCTTAATGAAAAGTTATGTTCAGCGATGTTGAACATATGTTCAGCACTGCTGAACTTAAGTTCAACACTGTTGAACACACATTCAACGTCGCTGAACGTAACTTTCTATTCATAGCGGAAGTTTTTCCTCTTAGTATATTACCTTCTTTCCCTTATTGGTGATGTAAAGATGTCCCTTGAGAGGGGTGGCAATCTTCCTGCCTTCCAGGTCGAAGTATTCGGTTGGGGTAGAGGAAGCATCCTTGTCAAGAAGGGTGTTCTCGATACCCGTAGCCTTGAAGTCCTTGAGATAGTCGAAGCTGACGATGCCTGTAGCCTCATCCTTTGCGATGTTGTAGAGTGGACGGGTAGTCATCGTGCTCCAGTTGAACTTCACTTCTGTCAGACTGTTGACGTCGCTTCCATCCTTTCCTATTTTATAGGCAGGGAATGGGTCGTTCAGGCAACTCTCCCAATATTGATTTGCCGTATATTTGTTATTGCCGATATTTGCCTGGTTGATGACCAGACCATCTGCTGGAACAATCGTTACTCTAGGAATACCGACGGTATTGTTTGGGCTGTCTGTGAGATGTACTTTATCGATATCGCTGTAATCGATGCGCCATACCAGCAAGCCGTATCCTGGAAGCGCCTTGTACCAGCCTTCGTTTCTGATGTTCTGGAGGAGGAGAAATTCTCCCTTGGCTCTTTCCATCAACTCCTTCTTTTCCTGAACCGTTGGGTCGGTTGTAGAGTAATTCTCGTTGATGCGGAAATTATCTTCGTTAACATCAGCCTCTATCTTGTAGGCTTTTGATGCCTGGTCGTATGGCTCCAGGGTGAGTTGCTGTGCCTGTGTATTATCGAGCGTAGTAGGGGTAGCCCATCCCATCAGCATCTTCTGCCATGGTGAATAAGGGGTAGGGCGGTAGCCGTCGTCTGTATATTCGCCTGCATCCATCACATCCCAGAACTCTGGCGACTGGTTGTCGGCATTCTTATACTCGGTATCATAATGATCAGGCAAGCCCATAGTATGAGAGAACTCGTGACAGAAGAGTCCGATGCCATTGATGGAAGGGGTTTTTGAATCTGGCGAACCGTTCAACTCGTTGTTGAGACCATAGCGGCAGATTCTGCAACCATTGTAAATCAGATATTCCTGTGGCATGATTTTGTTGCCTGCCACATTATATTTATAGAAATTGTCGGTACCCGACTTAGGCCAGAGATAGTCATCGGAATTGCCGCTGATACTCTGCGAATAGCCGGCGTAGATGATGTAAACCAGATCTACGAACCTGTCGCCATTGTTGTCATATTTAGAGAAATCAACCTTGTCGGCAGCAGCCTGGGCACAAGCCTCGCTGATCATCTGCTTGAAATTCTGGTCGTTACCCTTTGAGTCATCCGTTCCGTAATAGGCAGATTCCTTGCTGATGGTATATGGACCTACGATGTCGAACTGTGGGGTGAATTTGCCCATGCTGCATTCCTTGAAATACTCCTTTACCGAACCGTAGTTGACATCTTCCTGGTTGAATACCGAAGCATCCTGGCTAGGTACTGCTGTGCCGAAATCAGCATTGAGGTAATGGTTGAAGGTGGCAACGGGGTCGCTGCTCTTGAACTTTACATCCTTGAAATCTACCAGGATAACCAGCGCCTTGGGCGATCCTGAATGAGGAAAATAGGCTGGGGCTATTGATCCAATGCCGCTTGCTCTAGTCTTGAGAGTATTGATAACTGTAGCTTTTCGGGCATTGAGCGTCTCGGTAGAGATGATTTCGTATTTCCCGTTATCACTCTTCTTCAGCGGAGTGCCGTCGAGAAGCGAGTAATACGAAAAATGCTCATCTCCATGGAGAGTTGCTGATACGATGGTACCATCTACCAATTGTAATTGGGTGATACCTGGTTTCGCCTTGACTGCAAACATGGTAGTGGCAGACATCAAAGCGAGTGTTAGGCATAGGATAATCTTTTTCATCATTATTATGGATTAGTTACTGAATCATTATTATGGATTGGTTCTGGATCCCGCTTCAGAAGGGGCAATTATCTGAAATAGTATTGTCCCTTCTTCTGAGTCTGGTTTCCAAACTCGATGGCGTGATGCGGACAATGGTGATAGCAGGTAAAGCAGGTGAGGCAATCCTTATGGTGCAGCCAGACTGGATATTCGCCATGTCCGCCCTTGATATCACCTACCGGACATACGTTGGCACAGATGCCGCACTTCACGCAACGGTCTTTCTCTACGTGGAAACGCTTGTCGGTGATGAGTACATTCTCGAAGAAACCACCCACCACCTTGGTGAAGAACCATGGGATAGGTCCTTTGACCAATCGGTTGATCCCTTCCTTGCGGTCGAAGATCTCCTCGCAGACAACGGCAAGTTCCTGTGCAGCATTCTCCTTCTTCCGGATTTCACGCTCCTTCGGATCCACATCCATGAACGGCAGACCGATGTACGATTCCGGCATGATGAGAGAGTAGGAGGATGAAACCTCCGTAATGCCCAGAGCCTGAAGTGAAGGATTCTGGGAAATCACCTCGTTGAGATTCTCTATGGTTAGTCCGATGCTGTCGCCTGCCGTGCAGACGCAATAGGCGAAGGGGCGATTCTTCAGACAGTCATCGGCTTTCGCCTTGTTTTCGGCAGAGGCATCAGATGGTTCTCTCAGAATCTTCATCTTGCAGATAAATTCCCTTACCAGTTTCGGCACACGCCATCCATGTACGGGGAAAACGAATCCGAGCCGTTCATTCTCTTTCAGAATAAACGGCTCGGCTAAGTTATGGCTTGAATCATCTGCCCTCATGTAAGGAGCGATGGATATCAAGTCTTCACGAGTAGCCGCCGCCAGTTTCGACGCCGCCCACTTGGTATTTCCTGTTCCAGAAAAATAAAATATCATATCAAGCTTACTTCTTCTCGTTCATCACGCCCTCTATATAGATGCGAGACATCTCTACATTGCCATTGGTACGAACGGTGATACTCTTCTTGAAATGACCAGGGAACATACCCTTGCCATTGTAGGTAACACTGATCTGTCCCTTCTGACCTGGAGCGATTGGCTGCTTGGTATAAGATGGCACGGTGCAACCGCAGCTAGCGATAGCCTGGTTGATGACGAGAGGCTTGTTACCCACATTGGTGAAGGTGAATACTGCCTTCTGCACAGGAGCGGTCTCTTCGAAGGTACCGAAGTTGTGCACTACCTTTTCAAACTTGATTTCTGCCTGAGCTGAGGCTGTTGCTACCATAGCTACGAGCATCGTCAAAGCCAATATGATTCTTTTCATCTTTATATCCTTTCTTTATTAAATTTACTTATTGATGTACCTTATTATATATTAATTATATGCTAATTGGATGCAAAAGTACATATAAAGTTTATTATAGCGCTACTTTTTTACATTATTTTATATAATTCTTAAGAAATTTACCAGTTAAGCTGGTTTTGCATGCAGCAACTTCCTCTGGAGTACCGGCTATCACGAGGTTACCGCCCTTGTCGCCACCCTCAGGTCCGAGGTCGATGATATGGTCGGCACACTTGATGACATCCAGGTTATGTTCGATAACTACCAAGGAATGACCCCGTTCTATCAGCGCCTGGAAAGCATGGAGCAGACGCTTGATATCATGGAAGTGCAGACCGGTGGTTGGCTCATCGAAGATGAAGAGCGTAGGCGACTGGTCTTCCTTGCCGATAAAGTAGGCGAGTTTCACACGCTGGTTCTCACCGCCGGAGAGGGTGCTGGAGTTCTGACCGAGCTTGATATAGCCCAATCCAACCTCCTGCAGAGGCTTGAGTTTGCTGACGATGATGCGGCAGGCATCGAAATCGCCCACATGGTGCTGGAGTCTTTCATCGCTGAAGAACTCTATCGCCTCGTTCACGGTCATGTTCAGCACATCATTGATGTTCTTTCCTCCGTAGTGTACCTCCAGAATATCGTGCTTGAACCGCTTGCCCTTGCATGCCTCGCAGGTAAGGGTGAGGTCAGCCATAAACTGCATCTCGATGGTTACGTATCCAGCTCCCTTGCATTCCTCGCATCGTCCGCCCTCGGTATTGAAGGAGAAGAATTGTGGGGTGAATCCCATCTGCTTGGCGAGTGGCTGGTTGGCAAAGAGGGTGCGGATGGCATCGTATGCCTTCAGATAGGTAGCAGGGTTGCTGCGGGTACTCTTGCCGATAGGGTTCTGATCTACAAACTCCACGTGCTTGATGGCATCCACATCGCCTTCCAGCGAACTGTATTCGCCAGGGGCATCTGCCACCAGGTCTAGATGGCGGCGGAGGGCTGGATAGAGGATTCCCTTGATGAGGGAACTCTTGCCCGAACCGGATACGCCGGTGATGACGGTGAAGATGTTGAGCGGAATCCTTACATCGATGCCGCGGAGATTGTTCATTCGGGCTCCCTTGATCTCGATGGCCCTGTTCCATGCACGATGACTGGTAGGAACGGCAATCTCCTCCTTGTGAGTGAGATACTGGATGGTATGGCTCTCCGGGAATTTCTCCAGAAGGGCTTTCTGCTTCTCGGGGTCGGTGGATGAGTATTCGGATGACGGACCGGCATATACCAGTCTTCCACCCAGTCTTCCTGCATCCGGACCGATATCGATGAGATAATCGGCAGCACGCATAATCTCTTCGTCATGCTCTACCACAACCACGGTGTTGCCCAGCTGCTGCAGCTCTCTCAGTACCTTGATGAGTCGGTCGGTATCTCGGCTATGGAGTCCGATACTTGGCTCGTCGAGGATATACACGCTGCCTACCAGCGAAGAACCGAGGCTGGTGGTCAGGTTGATGCGTTGGCTCTCTCCTCCGGAAAGGGAGTTGGAGAGACGGTTGAGCGTGAGATAGCCAAGTCCTACATCCAGAAGGAATTGCAGGCGGTGGGTAACCTCGGTCAAGAGTCGCTTGCCCACTTCTCGCTCATGCTCTGTCAGCTCCAGCTTCTGGAACCATGCGCTGAGATTGGTAATCGACATATCTACCAGTTCGGTGATGCTCTTTCCGCCAATCTTCACATAGTTGGCTTCCTTCTTGAGTCGGGTGCCATGGCAATCCGGACAGATGGTCTTGCCTCGGAATCGGCTCAGCATCACACGGTATTGTATCTTGTACTGGTTCTCCTTCACCATTCTGAAGAATTCGTCGATGCTCACCCGGTCGTGCGGGTCGCGCTTCTTGTCCGAAGGCAATCCATGCCAGAGCCAGTCTTTCTCCTTCTGGGTGAGCTCGTAGTAAGGCTTGAAGATCGGGAAGTTGTATGGCTCCGCACGTCGGATGAATTCCTTGAGCCACATGCCCATCTTCTCTCCACGCCAGCATACCACGCATCCATCGTAGAGGCTCATGGAAGTGTTAGGGATGACGAGCTTCTCGTCGATGCCTATCACGCTTCCGAATCCCTCGCAGGTAGGGCAGGCACCCAGTGGGGAATTGAAGGCAAACATGTTGTCGGTTGGTTCCTCGAAGGTGATGCCGTCGGCTTCAAACCGGGTAGAGAAATCGTAGCTGATGTTGCTTGGCAGGAAGAGGAGACGGCAGGCACCGTCGCCCTCATAGAAAGCAGTCTCGGCAGAATCGATGAGGCGGCTGATGTCGTCCTTCTCATTGCTTACCGAAGCACGGTCGATGACGAGGAAGATATCCTCCGGTTTGGCATCGCCCTGGAAATCGTCGATGCGGATGAATTCACCTTTCACCAGAATGCGTGCGTATCCCTCCTGAAGATACATCTCCAGTTGCTTTTCCAGGCTTCTGCCTTCTACGATATGTAGAGGGGCAAGGATTACAAACTTGGTGCCCTTGGAAAACTGTCGGGTGCAGGCAAGCACATCCTCGGTAGTATGGCGCTTCACTTCCTGTCCGCTGATAGGCGAATAGGTCTTGCCGATACGGGCGAAGAGCAGGCGCAGGTATTCGTAGATTTCCGTACTGGTGCCCACGGTGGAACGTGGGTTTCGGGAAATCACCTTCTGCTCGATGGCGATGGCAGGAGGTAATCCCTTGATGAAATCACATTCCGGTTTGCTCATTCTGCCCAGAAACTGGCGGGCATACGAAGACAGCGACTCCACATACCGGCGCTGTCCCTCGGCATATAAGGTATCGAAAGCCAATGAAGACTTGCCCGACCCGGAGACTCCCGTAATGGCAACAAACTTGCCTTGCGGTATCTTCACGTCGATGTTCTTCAGGTTGTTGGCTCTCGCCCCCTTGATCTCTATATATTTTTCTTTCCCCATTTTCTTTTTTTTACCTTTTTACCCTTTTACCTTTTATTCATGGTGATAAGGTTCGCCTTTTATAATAGTACATGCGCGATAGAGCGCTTCTGTAAAGATGAGGCGTACCATCTGATGCGAGAAGGTCATCTTGGAAAGGGAGATCTTCTCGTTGGCGCGGTCATATACAGCCTGTGAGAAACCGTAGGGACCTCCGATGACAAACACGAGTCTCCTGGCTGTAGCCTGCTTGCGCTCTATCCATTTGGCAAACTCGATGCTTCGGAACTCCTGTCCGTGCTCATCCATCAGCACCACGGTATCAGAAGGCTGAATCAGTTTCAGAATCAGTTCACCCTCCCGTTCCTTCTGCTGCTGTTCGCTGAGACTCTTGGTGTTCTTGAGCTCAGGAATCGTTGTTATATTGAAGGGCATATAGTGGGTGATGCGCTCGGCATAATCCTTGATGCCCGCAATAAAATGCTTGTTTACGGTCTTGCCGACCAATATCAGTTCAGTTTTCATCTTTTAAATGGTAAGCTATAAACTATTAACTGTAAACGATTAACTTTTATAGTATCCTTTCTTTTCCAGCTTCGGGTTCTTAGGGAACCATCCCTTCTCGCAGCGTTCTTTCTGTTCGAAGAGTTCCCCGATGCTCCAGAGACAGGAAGCACCCAGCACACCGAGAAGGGCAGAGAAGAGAACATTCGCAACCAGAAAGGCTGCACCCACGCTGATGATACCCGAAACCAGGAACACCCACCAGTAGCGGGTGCCCGTATGATATTCTACCTTGATGACAATAGGGTGGAAGAGTCCTATTATTAAAAAGGTGGAAACGGCGATGATAACGCCAGTATAATATAATTCCATAAGCCTCTTTTTTATTACTTTTTTGTTTCAATGTGCAAAAATACAAAAAAAACTCCAATCTTGTTTGGTTTCTCGAATATTTTATATATCTTTGTACGCAAAAAGAGAAATATTGTGCTGTTTTCGGGCACAACCCTCTGGTTGAATATTATTAATAACAAAATAGAATCAAACTATGGCTAATAACGCAGAATTGATCAAGCAGTGTGAAGAAAGAGCACAGCAGTGGCTCACACCTGCTTTTGACGAAGAAACTCGTAACGAAGTAAAGGCAATGCTCGAGGCTGAGGATAAGTCAGCACTCGTAGATGCTTTCTATCAGAACCTGGAGTTCGGTACTGGTGGTTTGCGCGGTATTATGGGCGCAGGTACCAACCGAATGAACAAATATATCGTTGGTATGGCTACACAGGGCTTTGCTAACTACATCCTCAAGGCTTTCCCAGGTGAGGAGAACCTTTCTGTTGTTGTAGGCCATGACTGCCGTAACAACTCTCGTCTCTTCGCAGAGACTGTTGCTGCCATCTTCTCTGCTAATGGTATCAAGGCTTATCTCTTCGAGAGCCTCCGCCCAACACCAGAGATTTCATTCGCTATCCGCGAGCTCGGTGCCAAGGCTGGTGTCAACGTTACTGCTTCTCACAACCCTAAGGAGTACAATGGCTACAAGGCTTACTGGAGTGATGGTGCTCAGGTTCTGGCTCCACACGATACTGGTATCATCGAGGAGGTGAACAAGGTTACTATCGACCAGGTGAAGTTTGAGGCTAACTGGGATAAGATTCAGATCATCGGTGGTGAGATGGATTACGACTATATGACAGCCGTTCATTCTGCTATGATTGACCAGGATGTCATCAACCGTCAGAAAGACCTCAACATCGTTTACTCAGCTATGCATGGTACAGGTCGTGTCATCGTACCTCTCTGCTTGCGTTCTTGGGGCTTCCAGAACATCAATGTAGTTCCTGAGCAGATGGTTGTAGATGGCAACTTCCCTACAGTGGTTTCTCCTAACCCAGAGAATGCTGAGGCTATGACTCTCGGTATGAAGCTCGGTACCAAGTTGAACGCTGACCTCGTAGTTGCTACTGACCCTGATGCTGACCGCCTCGCTATCGTTTGCCGCGATGACAAGGGCGAGTGGATGATCATCAACGGTAACCAGACAGCCATGATGTTCTGCTACTACATCATTGAGAACAAGAAGAAGTTGGGCAAGTTGAAGCCAACAGACTTCCTCGTAAAGACCATCGTTACAACAGAGGTGATTGCTGAGATTGCCAAGAAGAACAACGTAGAGTTGCGCGACTGCTACACTGGTTTCAAGTGGATTGCACGAGAGATAGCTATCTCTGAGGGCAAGCAGCAGTATATCGGTGGTGGTGAGGAGAGCTTCGGCTTCTTGCCATACGACAAGGTACGTGATAAGGATGCTCCTGCATCTATCTGCCTGATTTGTGAGATTGCTGCCTGGGCTAAGGATCAGGGCAAGACTCTCTACGATCTCCTGATGCAGATCTATGCAGAGTATGGCTTCAGTAAGGAGTTTACAGTAAACGTGGTTCGCCCAGGTAAGACTGGTGCTGACGAGATCAAGCAGATGATGGCAGACTTCCGTGCAAACCCTCCAAAGGAGTTGGGTGGCAGCAAGATTGTTACCTGGAAGGACTACCAGAGCTTGGAGGCTAAGCATGCTGACGGCAGTGTAGAGAAGCTCGATATGCCTACAACAAGCAATGTACTCCAGTGGTTCTGCGATGACAATACCAAGGTAAGCGTTCGCCCTTCTGGTACAGAGCCTAAGATCAAGTTCTATATTGAGGTGAAGGATCCTTCATTCAAGTGCGCTGGCTGCTACAACCGCTGCACAGCTGCTGCAATGGATAAGATCGAGGCTATCAAGAAGAGCTTGAACCTGGATTAATAAAAGCAATTGAACTTTATATGAATGTGTGGGGGAGAAGTCTTCGCCTGCATATTCCTCTGAAAGATATTTTTTTGATGCATTATTTCAATACTGCGTTAAATTAATATTTAATCGTCTGTAAATCAATAACTTATATTA
>ERZ773188.4061-NODE-4061-length-11410-cov-2.711405_pt1 | contig 11410 bp, 7 predicted proteins | sample MGYA00581011_ERZ773188 | MGnify/ENA primary metagenome ERZ773188 (study PRJEB29015, sample SAMEA2737798) | human gut metagenome | biome: human gut; feature: human-associated habitat; material: faeces | place: China | collected 2012 ...
GCACGCTCCCAGCTTGGATTGGTATTCGTACTAAAACGGGAATGCACAATTGCAATCGCGGATTCAAAATCCGGATCCTGCAGATCTTCAAAGAACAGACGAAGCTGTCCGACTAAGAACATACCTTTGTATACGATAGTACGGCTGGACAGAGAGCATACATAGGTATCATTACTCTGCTCAAATACCTTTCTTACCACATACAGACGACGGTCAAAATCCAGACCCCTGGCAATCTGAGATGGACGGCGGATAAATGCCTGTTCAATGCACGGCATACATTCCAGTGCTTTCTTGCCAAGCACTTCGGAACGGATCGGCACTTTTCTCCATCCCAGGAATTCCAGACCTTCTTTTTCGGTAATGACTTCAAAAATCTTCTTTGCCTGATTTCGCTTCAGCTCATCCTGTGGGAAGAAAAACATACCCACACCGTAATCCCGTTCTCCGTCCAGACGGATTCCTAACGGTTTACAGACCTTTGAGAAGAAACGGTGTGAAACCTGTGACAGAATACCAACACCATCTCCGGTCTTGCCTTCTGCATCCTTACCGGCTCTGTGCTCCAGATTCTCAACGATCTCCAGCGCATTCTCAACGGTTTTGTGAGATTTTTCTCCTTTGATATTGACGATCGCGCCGATTCCGCAGTTATCATGTTCAAATTGCGGTCTGTACAGACCTTTACTTGCAAATCCACTCATATAAGCATTCCCCTTTCTGATTTATCCAGATACAAAAAGGCGCACTGAGACACTGCTCTTTGCAGTATCTACAGCACGCCTTTGTGATGCACATGTTCGATTGGGATTCATTATATAGGAAACATCTGCTCAGGTCAATCCTGTTTCGCCATTTTTAGTTTTATGAAATGAATTAGATAAAATGTATCAATTCATTTTTCTTGATTGTTTTTAACATTTTGTTTGGTTTTTGCAAGTTTTAATTGCCTGTCTTTCATTTTGTCTTCGTGCTAATTCCGCATCCATGGCCTCCAGAAATGTATATGGAACTTGCAGATCACCATATCCACAGGCGAGATCCAGACCCTTCTTCATAGCTCCATGGAAATCACTTCCACCAGACCTCAGGCATCCGCATTCCTGCGCAATCTGCTCTGTTGCCTGACGCCATTCATCATCAAACTCACAGTACTGGGTCTCCAGTCCGTCCGCTCCCATGCGTATCAGACGTCTCGCCACATCCTTACAGTGTTCCGGATCCTGCGGATCGATCTGATGCAGATGTGCTACAAAGATCAGTCCTCCCGCATCATGGACTAATTGAATACACTCTTCCGGTGACAGGACTTCCTTTTGTACATATCCCGGCGTGCCCTTGGACAGATACTTGCGCAATGCTTCTTTGAGTTCTGTGGCATATCCTCTTGCAATCAGAATCTGGGCAATATGCCCTCTCGCCAAGATTTTCCCCTCTCCAAGTGCATCCAGATCACTTCTGTCTATCTGAAAGCCTGCCTCATGAAGCTTATCTACCATCTTATAATTGCGTTCCTGACGGCTCGCAGCCATATCATCCAGCCGCTTAATTAGTTGTTCATTTTTACAATTGATAAAAAGAGAGGTCATGTGTACATCACAGTCGTCCATGCGAGTACTGAGCTCCGCTCCCGGGATTACCCGAATCCCCAGCTTCCTGCCTTCTATAGAAGCCTTCTCCACTCCGGCTATGGTGTCATGGTCTGTAATCGCAATCGCGCTAAGTCCCTTTTTCTTTGCGTATCTGACAAGCTCTGTCGGCGTATATGAGCCATCCGACGCGGTTGTGTGTGCATGCAGATCTACTATCTTCATAGTGTTCCACCACCCCTTTCATCTCCTAGTCTATCCTGTTTCCAGACGTTTTGCAAGCACTTCTCATTTTACTTACATTTAACTCATTTTTACACGTTTTACTCTTTACATAGAGCATCTTTCATGTTATTGTAAAAATGTAATCAATAAATTTGCAACGGGTTTTTTACATTTGCAAACATCAACTTTTTAAGAGCGGACTGAGAGGAGGTTCACTATGAAAAAATTTCTGTCACTTTTAGTATGTTTGATGCTGACACTCGGACTGATCGGCTGTGCATCCGGCAGTGATGACAAATCTGCTGACACCGACAAAAAAGAAAGCAGCGACGAAGCGACAAATGACGAATTGAAAGGACACCTGGTTATTTACACATCAGAGCCTCAGGATCTGGTTACTGAGATGTTAGATGATTTCGTATCTAAGAATCCTGGCGTTACATACGAACTGTATCGTTCCGGTACCGGTGATGTTAAGACTAAGCTATCTACCGAGCTGGACGCCGGTGGCACAGATGCCAATGTTCTGTGGTTTGCAGACCTGGGTTATATGTATGACCTGGACGATCAGGGTCTGATCTACCACTACTCTCCTGAAAGTGCGAAGGATCTTCCGGATACTTATAAGTACAATGACGGTATGGGTCATGAAGTACGCGCGATCTACTCTGTACTGGCTTACAACACCACACAGATTGACAAAGCTCCTAAGGATTGGGACGATGTTACAACTGATGACTACAAAGGATCTCTTGCAATTGCAAATCCTGCATACTCCGGTGGAGCTATGACAACACTTTCTGTTCATGTAGAACCGGACAACGAATCCACAGTTGGATGGGACTGGTATCAGAAGCTTGCTGACAACGATGTCAAGATGGAGCAGTCTAATGGTACCCTCCTCACTAAGGTAGCATCCGGCGAGTACAAAGGTGCTGTTATTGTTGACTACCTGCCACGTAATTCCAAGAACGAAGGTTCTCCGATCGATTACGTATATCCTGAATCTGGATCTGTACTGATTCCTACGCCACTCTGTCTGATGGACAACATGTCTGATGACGACAAAGCTGCTGCCGAAGCATTTGTTAACTATATGTTCGACATCGAGACTCAGAAACTGTTTGTACAGCAGGGCTATGTTCCAATGATCAGCGAAGCTGCTGAAGGAACAGAAGTACCGACCATTGATGATATCAAAGTATTACCGATGGACGTTAACTACATGAGAGAGAACTCAGGCTCTATGCTTGAAAAGTTCACAAGCATTTTCGGAGCACAATAGCACACCGCTATAGAAGTAACTTCGACAGCAGGAGCCGCGCTTTTGCCGGTTCCTGCTGTTTTTATATAATGCCAAGGTCTAAGGTTTTTCACCCACACGAGCTTGCTCATAAATGGACAAAAGCATTATTTAACCAATATTTTTAAGAAAGGACGTGATACCATGTTTAAGAAAAACGGCTCCAATTCTTCGCGCGGTTCTCTCGCGCCTACGATCATCTGGTGGGTAGTCGTAGCTTTTCTTGCACTGTCTGTTATCTATCCTTCTATCCGTCTGATACTGAACAGTTTGAAGGTAGGTGACGGATATGGCCTTGATAACTATGTTACCGTATTCTCAGATCCAGGTATTCTGCGGAGTATGAAAAACTCATTTATCGTAGTAATTCCTGCCACTATATTTTCCACCATCATCGGCGTATTTTTATCATGGGTAGTTGTTCGCACCAATGTTCCCGGCGTAAAATACTGGAAAAGACTCCTATCGATTCCTTACTTTATCCCTCCTTTTATCGGGGCGATCGCATGGACATTTCTTTTGGGGCCGGTAGGATATTTCAACAAATTTTTAATGAACACTTTCGGATTTGAGCAGGCTCCAATGAATATCTACAGTCTGGGCGGCATGATCTTTATCATGTCCATGTACCGTTATGCGGTGTCTTTTATCGTAGTATTACCTACCATGAAACGTATCTCCGCCTCTGTTGAAGAAGCAGCACGTATCTCCGGTGCCTCTCCATGGCGCACCCTGCGTGACATTACGCTCCCACTGATCACCCCTTCTATTATGGGTGCCATGTTATTGACATTTATGTTCATTCTGGCGGACTTCGGTGTATCCTCTGTATTAGGTGCCCCGAATCAGATCCACCTGATGACCACTCAGATATATTACATGATCAACAACTCAACGATCGCAAACAACCTTCAGGTTGCATCCGCATATTCTCTGTTCTTATCCCTCTTTGGACTGGTCGGTCTGTGGGTATACAACAGAGTCCTTGCAACTAATAAGTTCGTTGTTGTAAGCGGTAAAAGTGCAGCGGTAGAACCTACCAAGTTGAACAAGGGACCTCGTTGGATCCTCTTTGCAATCCTGGTAATCTTCTTCCTGTTCACAACCTGTGCACCAATCCTTGCAACGCTGATCACATCTCTGACCAAGACTTACGGTCTTCCATTCGGTCCGGAGAACATGACATTCCAGAACTTTACACAAATGCTGCAGATCCAGAATGTGGCAAGAGCATTTAAGAACAGTCTGTTCCTGTCTGTTACCTCCAGTCTTGTGATCACAATCGTTACTATGATCATTGCTTATATCAGCATTCGCGGCGGTGTCCGTGGTGTAAAGGGCGTGAAATTCATGCAGATGACCGTTGTACTTCCTTATGCAGTACCTGGTGTCATCATTGCACTGTCCATGATCCTTGCGTTTTCACAGCCTATTGCAGGCGTGAGACTTTATAACACAATCTGGATCTTATTGATTGCTTATATTGCCAGGTTTATGAATCTGGGCTACAACAATATATCCGGTGCCATCAGTCAGGTAGACACCTCTCTGGAAGAAGCTGCCCGGATCTCCGGAGCATCACAGCTCCGGGCATTTAAGGATGTCATGCTTCCTTTATTAAAGAGCAGTTTGATCAGTTCTTTCTTCCTGGTAGTAGCACCTACCATCTCCGAGCTGTCACTTTCAAGCCTGCTGTGGTCAGTAGGTAATGAGACCATCGGAACTATTGTATTCTCCGCCAAAGAAGAAGGACGTATTCTTTTAACTGCAGCAATTGCTATTATACTGATTATTCTGGTTGTCTTTATCAATCTTCTGGTTAACAGCCAGACTGATAAAGACTGATACAAAAAGGAGGTATTGAATAATGGGAAAATTATCTATCCGTAATCTTACAAAGTCCTATGGGGACCATACCGTTGTTAACAAAGTAAATATCGAAGTTGAGGACAGTCAGCTTCTGACCATCGTAGGACCATCCGGTTGTGGTAAAACAACAATTCTCCGCATGATTGCAGGATTCATCGAGCCTACCGGTGGACAGATCTATCTGGACGATAAACTGTTGGTTGATGTTGAGAACCGCATAGCCCCGATTGCTCCTGAGAAGCGTAATATCGGCATGGTATTTCAGTCATATGCTGTATGGCCACATATGAAAGTATTTGATAATGTAGCATATCCGCTAAAACTTCGCAAGGTCAGCAAAGACGAAATCAAGAGTGAGGTTATGCGTGTATTGAAGGTCGTACACCTGGAAGGTTTAGAAAACCGTATGGCTCACGAGCTGTCCGGCGGACAGCAGCAACGTGTCGCCCTTGCCCGCGCACTGGTCATGAAGCCAAAGCTTCTTCTTCTGGATGAGCCACTCTCCAATCTGGACGCTGCACTCCGCGAAGAAATGCGCGGTGAGATCAAAGAGATCCAGCGCACCCAGCACATTACCATTATCAACGTAACACATGATCAGATTGAGGCCATGACCATGTCAGACCGTGTAGCAGTCGTGAGAAAGGGAGTTCTGGAACAGTTTGCTTCTCCTTATGAACTCTACGAAGAACCAGTCAATACATTTGTGGCACGTTTCATCGGATCTGCCAACATTCTGCCAGCCACGAAAAAGGCGGATGCTGTCCGTGACAGCGATGGCATGATGGACATCATGGTAGCCGGATGTTATCCGTTGAAAGTACCATATGTAGATTCTAAAAATGAGCAGGGCTTTGTAGCTGTGCGAGCTCATCACATGGCACCAAATGAAGCTTCTCCATTAAAAGCACATATCCGACGCGCTCTGTATCAGGGCAGTCAGATTGAATATTACCTGGAAGCTCCTGGATGCGAAATGTTCCGTCTTCTGACTGATGTCAGCTTCATCCAGCCGGAAGGTGCTGATATCGCAGTAGACATCAAAAAGGCGGTGTGGTTAGATGAGTAATTTTAATAATTTTACATTTAAGATCAATATCTTAGGCTGGTGGGGCGCATTTCCACAACCGGGCGGTGCCACCTGCGGCGTACTTGTCACTACAAGCGAAGGTAAGTTCCTGTTAGACTGTGGCGGCGGTGTGTTATCCAAATATTTTGAGCACGCCAATCTGACCGATCAGTTCCAGGGAGTACTCCTCTCCCATCTTCATTATGACCACATGGGAGATGTCGGATGCCTGTATTACGCTATCAACTATGCATTGCGTGTAGGTCTTCGTTCCAACAAGCCACAGGTCTATGCGCCAAAGACTCCGGAAACCATGTGGGATGCAGTACAATATCCATTCTGCGATACCCACATACTGGAAGACGGCATGAAGATACATATGGCAGGCGCAGACATTACCGTCAAGAAAGTCAATCATACGATCGAATGCTATGCATTCCGCATTGAGAAAAATGGTAAAACGATCGTATATTATACGGATACCACATATGATCCGTCACACACAGATTTCATCAAAGGTGCTGACCTTCTGATCTGTGAAGCAACCATTTCCATGGGAACCAGACACACCATCGGTGCCGGTCACATGACCGATATCGAAGCAGGTCAGACCGCTGCCAACGGCAATGTCAAAGAGCTGTGTCTCTACCATCTGCCAAGTGACGGCGATATCCCATTCATGCGGATCCGCGCAGGTTCCGCATACAACGGTGAGATCTACACTCCGGATATCCGTTCAGAATTTATCATCTGACAGGAGGCAAGCTGATGCTGAAACTATTTGACCCTATCCGGGACTTTTCATTCCTGTCCATTGCACTGCGCGTCCTGTTCACCTGTATTTCCGCAGGCCTGATCGGTTATGAACGTGGTCTGGAAGGAAGAGCCGCCGGATTTCGTACGCATATTCTGGTAGCACTCGGCGCATGTATTGTCATGTGTGTCGATCAGTATCTGGTTACTATGATCAATCCCAATGCTGATCCTGCAAGACTTGGCGCACAGGTTATCAACGGCATTGGTTTTCTCGGTGCCGGCACGATCCTTGCCAACGGCAAACGTGTAACCGGTCTTACTACAGCCGCCGGACTATGGACCATGGCATGTGTCGGTCTTGCATTCGGCTGCGGATACTTCGAAGGCGGATTTCTCGCCACTGTGACCATGCTGATCGTATTGAGCGTGCTGCACAAAGTAGAAGGCCACACTTCTACTCTGGTAGGAATGGAACTCCTGATTGAAATTGAGAAGTCCGATGATATCCCATGCCTTCTCAAAACCATAAAGCTATACGGTATCAAAGTCGCAAATATTACCATCAACGACGCACCACAGGGTGCTTCCAAAGGGCATCTGGAGGTTCGCCTCTCTCTTCTGGTCGGGCGTAATTTTGACGCTTCCCACCTGTTAGACGAGTTAGCATTCCATATGCCAGTGGTTAAATTCGAAGAACTCTGATCATACCGCAACCCGAACTTTACAAATAAAATACCACTTTATTTCCGCAAATGAAATGCCCTGTGTTTGTCAGTTTTCACAGCTTTTCCGTTGGAATCACCCGAAAAAGTAACAAGGTTTTCCATTTACAAGCATCCTATATTGTACTATAATAGAAACTGTATGTTTTTGCGCATATTCAAAAAGCACAGATAACAAATGACAGATATATTATAGAAGAAACACAAGGATTTACAGGCTGTTATTGGAGGAAAAAGCTATGTATAGAAACAAAACAAGACAGGTAATGGTGGGCAATGTCCCAGTCGGTGGTGACGCTCCTATTTCCATTCAGTCTATGACAAATACCAGAACGCAGGATGTAGCCGCAACGGTAAAGCAGATCAATGAACTTGCCGCTGCCGGATGCGAGATCATCCGGGTGGCGGTGCCGGATATGGCGGCGGCGCAGGCCGTGGGCCGCATCCGCCGGGCCATCCACATCCCGCTGGTGGCGGATATCCACTTCGACTACAAGCTGGCGCTGGAGTGCGTGCGGCAGGGCATCGATAAGATCCGCATCAACCCCGGCAACATCGGCTCACAGGAGAAGGTGCGGGCCGTGGCGGACGCCTGCCGCAGCGAGGGCATTCCCATCCGCATCGGTGTCAACGGCGGCTCACTGGAGCGGGAACTGCTGCAAAAATACGGCGGCGTCACCCCGGAGGCGCTGGTGGAGAGTGCCATGGGCCATGTCCGCCTGCTGAACGACTGCAATTTCGACGACATCTGCATCTCCGTGAAGTGCTCCCGTGTACCGGTGAACATGGCGGCCTATCAGCTGCTGCGCCGACAGACGGATTACCCCCTGCATCTGGGAGTCACAGAGGCGGGTACACCCCGGATGGGAGTGCTGAAATCCGCCATCGGCATCGGCGGCCTGCTGTGCCAGGGCATCGGCGACACCATTCGGGTGAGCCTCACCGCCGACCCGGTGGAGGAGGTGCGTGCAGCCAAGGATATCCTCTCTGCCGCCGGACTGCGGCAAACGGGGCCGAATCTCATCTCCTGCCCCACCTGCGGCCGCACAAAATACGACATGATCCCCATTGCACGGGAGGTAGAGCGCCGGTTGGAGGGCTGCACCAAGCCCATCACCGTGGCGGTGATGGGTTGCGTGGTCAACGGGCCGGGGGAGGCCCGTGCGGCGGACGTGGGCATCGCTGGCGGCGATGGCGAGGGTCTGGTGTTCCGTAAGGGGGAGATCCTTTACAAGGTGCCGCAGGACAAGCTGGTGGACGCCTTGATGGACGAAATCGACCGACTATGACAGCAGGAGTGCGCTATGAGGGAACAGATCACATTTTTTGATTTTTTTGAAAGCTTCGTGCCGCCCAGAGAGCTGCGGCTGCTGTTCCACGATGCCGTGGTCACCGGCGGAGCGCTGGACGTGAAGCAGCGGGCGCTGGAGCTGGACGTGGCCACCGGGGAGCGCATCCCGGAGGCAGCTCAGACGGCGCTGGAGCAGCTGCTGACCCGGCAGTACGGCCTGCACCGGCTGCATCTCACCATTCATGACCGAAAGGCGGAGAAGAAAAGCGGCGGCACCGAGGTGCTGCTGGGCAAGGAGATCAAGGGCAAGCCCGTCTCCATGACGGAGCTGAACGTGAAAATGGGTACGGCCATCGTGGAGGGCAAGGTCTTTGCCGCCGAGTGCCGGGAGACCAAGCGCCCCGGTATGTGGATGCTGAGCTTTGATATGACAGACTATCAGAGCTCCGTCACCGTGCGTAAATATACCGAGGGACAGGAGGCACTGGCCCTGCAGAACGCCATCGCCCCCGGTATGTGGCTGCGGGTGCAGGGGCAGCCGGAGCTGACCCGTGACGGCAAGGACATCCAGCTCAAACCCTACCACATCATGAAGGTTCCCCATGAGGGCCGCAAGGACACGGCCCCGGAGAAGCGGGTGGAGCTGCACCTGCATACGAAGATGTCCAACATGGACGCCCTGACGGACACGGCCTCCGTCATCAAGCAGGCCATCTCCTGGGGGCATCCCGCCATCGCCATCACCGACCACGGCGTAGCCCAGTCCTTCCCGGATGCATGGCACACCGCCAAGGGAAAGATCAAGATCCTCTACGGCGTGGAGGGGTATTATGTCAACAACCTCGACGACCGCATCGCCGTCCACGGTCCGCAGGATCAGAATTTTGCCGACGAGATCGTGTGCTTCGACATCGAGACCACGGGCCTGAAGGTGGAGCGGGAGGCCATCACGGAGATCGGCGCCGTGGTGCTGCGCAACGGTGAGGTGGCGGAGCGGTTTCAGACCTTCGTCAACCCCAACCGCCGCCTGACGCCGGAGATCGTGGGCCTGACGGGCATCACGGATGCCATGCTGGCCGACGCTCCCCAGCTGAAGGAGGCCCTGACGAGTTTTCTGGAGTTTGTGGGGGATCGCCCGCTGGCGGCCCACAACGCCGAATTTGACATCAGCTTCATCCGGGCCGGGTGCCGGAAGGTGGGCCTTCCCTTCGATCCCACCTATGTGGACTCCCTGATCCTGGCACAGAATCTGCTGCCGGAGCTGCACAAGTATAAGCTGGATATCGTGGCGGAGCATCTGGATCTGCCCGCCTTCAACCACCACCGGGCCTCGGACGATGCGGCCATGGTGGCCTATATGCTGATCCCCTTCTTCGAGAAAATGGAACGGGAATTGGGCATCCACCGCCTGCAGGAGATCAACGGGGAGATGCTGAAGCTGCGGCCTCAGGGCAGCAAGACCAGCCGCTTCCCCAAGCACATCATCATTCTGGCCAAGAACAAGCTGGGCCTCAAGCACCTGTATCAGCTGATCTCCGCTTCCAACCTGAAATACTTCAAGCGGGTGCCCATCATCCCCAAGACGGAGCTCATCACCCATCGAGAGGGGCTGATCATCGGCTCAGCCTGCGAGGCGGGAGAGCTGTTCCGGGCGGTGACGGATCACAAGGATTGGGCGGAGCTCAAGCGCATTGCCTCCTTCTACGACTATCTGGAGATACAGCCCATCTGCAACAACCTCTTCATGCTGCGAAACGGCGACGTGCAGTCGGAGGAGGAACTGCGGGAGTATAACCGCACCATCGTCCGGCTGGGGGAGGAACTGGGGAAGCCCGTCTGCGCCACCGGCGATGTGCATTTTCAGGAGCCGGAGGACGAGATCTACCGTCATGTGCTGCTGGCCAGCAAGAAGTTCCCTGATGCCGATGCGCCGCTGCCCATCTACTTCAAGACCACCGACGAGATGCTGGAGGAGTTCTCCTATCTGGGGGAGGACAAGGCCTATGAGGTGGTGGTGACCAATCCCCGCCATATTGCGGATCTGGTGGAGGAGATCGAGCTGCTGCCGCCGGGCCAGCTGTTCCCGCCGAGATTGGAAAACTCCGAGGAGGATCTGAATCGCCTGGTGTGGGACAAGTGCCACGAACTGTACGGCGACCAGCCGCCTCAGCTGATCGTGGACCGCCTGAATGTGGAGCTGGGCAGTATTCTGGGCAAGTACGACGTGGTGTATATGTCGGCCCAGAAGCTGGTGCAGCGGAGCCTGGAAAACGGCTATCTGGTAGGCTCACGAGGCTCTGTGGGCTCGTCGCTGGTGGCCTATATGTCGGGCATCACCGAGGTCAACTCCCTGCCGCCCCACTACCGCTGCCCCAAGTGCCGCCATTCGGAGTTCATCACCGACGGCAGCTTCGGCTGCGGCGCCGATATGCCGGATAAGCTCTGCCCCGTCTGCGGGGAGCAGTACGTCAAGGACGGCTTCGACATCCCCTTTGAGACGTTCCTTGGCTACGGCGGCGGCAAGGTGCCGGATATCGACCTGAACTTTTCCGGGGAATATCAGGCCAGAGCACATCGCCAAGATCG
>ERZ773188.4072-NODE-4072-length-11374-cov-3.223341_pt1 | contig 11374 bp, 8 predicted proteins | sample MGYA00581011_ERZ773188 | MGnify/ENA primary metagenome ERZ773188 (study PRJEB29015, sample SAMEA2737798) | human gut metagenome | biome: human gut; feature: human-associated habitat; material: faeces | place: China | collected 2012 ...
TTTAAGTTCAAGAACATATTCAGACACGGCTCTTTCCTCCCTTTTCTTAAATCTGTTATTATTATAACAATAAAACTTTCTATCCAAAACAGGAAAATATTTCGAATCGGGGTAAAATATTTTCCTGTTAATGGGTAATATTTTCCAGTTATCTTCCCAAAACAGGCACTGTCATTAGTAACTGTTCACAGCAAGCGTTCCATGACATTGACATGAGTTTTTGCATTTGTTATAGTTACTATATATTTATTACTGAAGGGAATTCGTGCAAAAATGAGCTTTCTTGGCAAAGTAAAAAAGAAACTGCGAAACGGCAGCTGGTATCCTTTTTACAATACATTCTATGAAAAAAATAATCTGGATCCCCATATGATCCTGCTGGAATCCAGAAGTGGCAAAGCTCTGGAGAGTAATATTCTTTCCTTATTAAAAGAGCTCTGTCAGGAACCCTATCGCAGTTTCACACTTGTACTGTCTGTCCATCGTGACTCTGAAAATGAAATAAAAGAGAAACTCCAGAAGAACTCCATTCAGGGAGTTCGTTTTGTGCGTACCGGTTCTGTTGCTTATTACCACGCCCTCAGCCGTGCCGGCTATCTTGTGAATGATACCTCGTTCCCGGGACGCTTTATAAAAAAGGAAGGTCAGATTTACCTGAATACCTGGCATGGCACGCCTCTTAAGAAGATGGGACGTGACAATCGTCCTGAGATGGTAACCATGGGAAATGTACAGCGGAATCTGCTGGATTCTGACTATCTGGTATTTCCAAACCAGTTTATGGAAGAAAAAATGTCCGGAGCCTATATGCTGGACAGTCTGTACCGCGGAACCGTTCTTCGCGAGGGTTACCCACGTAACGATATCTTTCGTCAGCCGGCAAATCTCCACTTAAAAGAGCAGGTCGGTCTGCAGGGCAAAAAACTGCTTGCCTACCTTCCGACTTTCCGTGGTAATTTTAATGCTCTGGACGATCAAGGATATATGCAAACGCTCTCTCAAAATCTTTCTCTGTGGGATTCCCAACTGAATGAGGATGAGATTCTTCTTATTAAATTGCATCCGTTCCTTCATGGTCTGGAAGATTTTTCCGGTTATCATCATATTCTGCCATTTCCGGCATCCTGGGATACTTATGAGGGATTGAGTGTCTGTGATACGCTGATCACGGATTATTCCAGCGTGTTTTATGATTATGCCAACTCCGGCAAAAAAATCATACTTTTTGCCTATGACCGCAAGGAATATGAAAGTTCCCGTGGTATGTATGAAACAATCGATTCCTATCCTTTTGATTATACTGAAAAAGCAGAGGAGGTCATTCCATTTGCACACTGCTCCGGTGGCACACCGGACAATGCTTTTATGCAAAAATATGCCAGCTATGAAGACGGACACGGTGCCGAAAAGATCTGTCGTCAGGTCTTCCTTCATGAGGACTGCTGCCGTAAGTACCAATATCATGGCAATGGTAAAAAAAATATTCTGATCTATGCAGGAGACCTGGATCTCAACGGTATCACAACTGTCCTGTATTCCCAGCTTCATGCACTGGATCTTACCCGTTATAATTATTTTATTTCTTTCCGTTCACTGTACGTAAAAGATCATCCGGAAAGGATGGAACGCCTCCCGGAAGGCGTCGGGATCTATCCACTGGCCAGTGAAATGAATATGGATCTGCTGACAATAGCTGCCCAGCTTCTGAAACTGAAAGGCCATGCCGGCTCCTGGTCCGAATGCCGACTGCATACCGCTTACAGACGCGAATGGAAAAAACATTTCGGAAGTACTGAATTTGCCTGTGTAATTCATTATAACGGCTACGAAGCCTATACAACTGCACTTCTTGAAGAGGCACCATGCCCGCGAAGTATCTGGGTTCACAATGATATGGCAAAAGAAGTTCATCTGAAAGGCAATATGAACGCTCATCTTCTGAAAGAGGCATATCATACCTATGATCACATTGTACCGGTGAGTGAAGATCTTATCCAGCCTGTTGTCAGTGAATTCGGTGCTGACCGTTCCAGAATCACGGTCATACACAACTGTCACGATTATCAGAGTGTGCTGGAGCGAAGCCTTGCTCCCGTTGCATTCAATGAAGATACACTATCCAATGTTTCTCTGGAGTCACTACAATCTGTACTTGATTCTGACGCTCCAAAATTTATCAGCATCGGTCGTTTTTCACCTGAGAAGGGACACAAACGACTTCTGGATGCTTTTGAACAATACTGGAAGGAGCACCCTGACACCTGGCTGATCATCATCGGCGGTGTTGGTAATCTCTACGATGAAACACTGGCTCATACCAGGGCTCTGCGCGCATCCGATCATATTATCCTGATCCGTGCAGTCACCAATCCTATGCCCATTCTGAAACGCTGTGATCTGTTTCTTCTTTCTTCCTATTATGAAGGACAGGGAATCGTTCTTATGGAAGCGGCAACACTCGGTGTCCCTGTAATGGCCTGCGACGTAAGTGGATGTCACAGTTTTCTGAAAAAATACGGCGGGCTTTTGCTCGAAGATTCAGAAGCCGGACTCCTGCACGGCATGCAGTTATTCGCTGAAGGCAAAGTACTGCCACTAAATATCGATGCCGAACGCATCAACCACACTTCTGCTGCTCAGGTAGAAGCACTGATTGCCGGTGATATACACATTTCACCGCAAAATTGAAAGGATTTTCTATGACAACAAGCAAACCTCTGATCTCAGTCATCATGCCCGTCTATAATGGCGGCAGTTGAATCTGTTTTCTGCCAGAATATTCCTCTGGAACTGTTGGTCATTGACGACGGTTCCACGGACCAGACTTCAGAAGTACTGTCCGTTTATCAGGATCGTCCGGATTTTCACTATCTGAAAAATCCACATAATATTGGAGCTGCAGCCTCCCGTAACCGGGGTGTTCAGGAAGCTCATGGACAGTATGTCGCATTCCTTGATGCAGATGACTGGTGGGAAAATGGCAAACTGCTGCTTCAGCTGGATACTCTTCATGAAACAGGTCGCGTGCTCTGTTCTACCGGAAGAGAACTCATGAACTACGATGGAACTCCTGCCGGCAAATATATCCCAGTGAAGGAAACAGTCTCTTACAGGGATCTTCTGAAACATAACAGTATCAACTGTTCTTCTGTTCTCCTGTTGAGAGATGTCGCTGCTGAATTCCCGATGGAACACGATGACAGCCACGAAGACTACCTTACATGGCTTAAGATTTTGCGCAAATACGGTCCCGCTGCCGGTATTGACCGCCCGCTTCTTAAATATCGTATGAGCAAAACCAGCAAATCCGGAGACAAAAAGAAATCTGCCATTATGACTTATAAAGTATATCGTTATATGGGCTACAGCCACATGCGCTGTATTCTGTATTTTATTTCCTATGCCATACATGGATTCTGGAAATACCGCTGATACTGTATCATTTTAACTGGAAAGGACATAGCAACCATGGGAAAAGCCAAAAATCTGCTGTTCACAGCATGCCTGGAGCATTTTGGACAGATTCGTCCAGATTCTCATATCTGGCTGTTTTCTTCTACAGATAACAGTCATTACAATTATAATTCCCGTTATCTTTTTGAATACGTAAAAGAAAATCTTCCGGAGATCACCCCTCTTTTCGTGATCAATGATCCGGAGCTTCGAAATAGTCTTTCCTCTAAATATGGAAAACAGTATTTTATCGAAACAGAAAGTATACAGGGTATTCGTCAGGCACTGTCAGCCGGTGTATGGTTTACATCTGCCGGGCTTCCTGCCTATGGGACCGGTCTTCACAAAAAGAGACTGATCATTAATCTCTGGCATGGTGTTCCACTGAAAAAAATTGCTCTTCTGGATCCTAATCTCAAAAAAGCAGCACGTATTTATTTCAAAAAGATTTTCTCTGAAAACTATACCTGTATCCTGACAACCTCTCATGAACTGATTCCCCTTATGGCCAGAAGTTTTGCTGTTTCTGAAGACAAAATCAAGGTCTGGGGACAGCCGCGAAACGATGGACTGTTCCAAAAAAATGACTGCCGTGAAATTTTAGGCCAACTGTTTCCGGATCTTCCGGAATATACAAAGACTGTGCTTTATGCCCCAACTTTCCGCGATTATGGACAGGTTCAGCTGTTTCCGTTTAAAGATTTTGATCAGAAACAGCTGGAGGCATTTCTTGATGAAAAGAACATGTTGCTTTTTATACGGACTCATGTTGCCGAACAGGGTTCTGCTGCTCCATATCTTGGAAAAAGAATTCGTTTTCTTGGAAATGAACAGGCTGAAGATGTCACCGGTATTCTGAATATCTTTGACTGCCTGATCACCGATTATTCCAGTATTTACATTGATTATCTTCTCACTGACAAACCAATGATATTTCTTCCGTACGACCGTCAGCAGTACCTTGACGGACGCGGCATGAATTTTGATTATGATGACGTAACCCCTGGTCCGAAGCCTGAGACATTCAATGACTTTCTGGATGCCCTCTCTCCAAAAGAGGATTTCTGGAAATCTGAACGGACACGGGTAAACCGTCTTTTTAATGAAATTCAGCATCCCTGTGCTGCTGATATCTGTAACAAGGTTCTGAAAATGATTTGGTAACTTTAATCTTTACTGCACCAATACTAAGGAGAATCATATGAAATTACTGATCGTAGATGATGAAGAGCTTACCCGCACTGGTGTGATCACTTCGCTGGACTGGGCTTCTCTTGGCATAGATGAAGTACTGCAGGCAGATGATGGCGTGCACGGTCTTGAAACAGCACGGCTCTGCAAGCCGGAAATCATTCTGTGTGATGTGCGTATGCCCCGCATGGATGGTATTTCCATGCTGGAACGTCTGGAAAAGTTTCTTCCTGATACTGTTCCGATCTTCATGAGCGGATACTCGGACAAAGAATATCTGAAGGCGGCTATCAAATTAAAAGCAGTCAACTATATTGAAAAGCCTTTTTCTATTTCAGAAATCGAAACTGCCATCCGCGAAGCCCGTGAACTTTACACCCAAAAAGTCCATTCCCGCAGAGGCGAGACACTGCATTCAATGGAAACTGCTTCCCGTCTGGCACTGCAGCTGACTCTTCCCTACGGAGGCAACAGCCAGATCATAGAGCAGCTCTCATCTGAACTTGGGCTTACTATGAATGCATCCACTTACTTTACTTCTTTTATCGTAAAAACGGATCTGTTTCTGGATGCATCCATTCCATCCATGACTGATTTTTATCAGGAATTCCAGGATTTTCTGGAACCATTTCATATGAAATGCATTTATCTCGAAAAGAAAATGCAGTATCTTGTTTATTTTCTGTTTTCACAGAATGAGCCAGCCAGCAGACAGCTGCAGTCAGTGAATACTTACCTTTGCAGTCATTTTGCAGAGATCGGACATTATTCTATGGCATGTGGTGATACAGTATACGGCCTTTCAAAAGCCTATCAGACCTATACTTCTGCTGTTATTCTGTTACAGAGCAGTTATTTTTTTCCAGAAAATACGCTACTGACTTCTGCCCAGCCAGACGAAAGTCCGGATGTACAGAGTAATATTTTTTCAGACTCGCCGGCGGCGGCTTTTGCAGATGCATTATCCAGGCTGGATCAGATCTCCGCTGAAACTATTCTTCAGAAACTGTATACTACTTTTTATAAAAATCATCGTTTTCTGCAGAATCCGGTCAAAGATCTTTATTACAAACTTTTTTTATGCCTGGAAGATGCCCGCCACCAACAGAAGATTGCCGGTTCCGGAAATGTTGAAAGTATCGCCGAAACAATTGATGACTGTTTCACATTTCCGGAGCTTCATCAGACCCTGATCACCAAAACAAAAGAATATTTCACGAAAGCCGAAACAACTTCTCAGGAAAATCCGACTATTTTTCTGATCAAAGACTACATCAGTAAGAATTATATGAACGAAACTCTTTCTGTAAAGGATATCAGTTCCCATGTGTTTCTTTCTACTTCGTATGTATGCACATTCTTTAAAAGCGAGACCGGGCAGACGCTGAATCAGTATATAACAGAATATCGTATGGAAAAAGCCAAACAGCTTCTGAAAGATGCACGTTTTAAAATCACAGACATATCTTCCAGGGTTGGCTACAGTGACGGTAACTATTTTGGAAAGAGCTTCAAAAAATACAGTGGGCTTTCTCCTTCTGAATACAGGGAGCGAAATTTACAATGAGTCATATTTTCACACGGATCAGGCATTCTTATGGTGATATGAAGCTGGAATCCAAATTCACATTAGTTCTGTTGCTCACAGCAACCGTTCCTGTCATTATGATGGCATGCTTTTTCTACGGAAAGCTGTACGATATGGTTGTCTCCTACACGATTCGTCAGGAACAGGATACTTCCGCCCAGACAGCTCCTTACATAGAAGATCTTGTACAGCAGATCATTGATGCCCATGACGGAATCACTGATCAGGAATTTTTTCAGATTCTGTTCCACCAGCCTGTTAACTCACCATTTCAGATGTTTCTGGATACAAACGATGCACAGTATTTTCATGAATATGTAGAAAATCTGATTGATTCTGATATGATCTCCGGTTTACAGATCTATATGGATTTTCCACCGCAATCTGTACGACTTTTCAGTGATGATCTTACGAAAGATTATTTTTCACCTATGAGCAACGCTCGTGGTACCTACTGGTACGGTATCTTTCAGGGTACACAGCAGTCCTCCCTGTTCTGTCCTGCTTTCTATCTTGGTGAACGCGAGAAAAAAAAATACGGAGATCTTGCATATATTACTTCCACGACCTTTTATTATCAAGGAAAAGCCCGTCAGGCTTACATCGCCCTTTACAGTTCTTCAGATTATCTCTCAGATATGTTGAAAGATAATCTGACGATTGACGGAAGTGTTTCTTACATCATCAATGATCGAAATGCCGTGGTCGCATCCTCCGATATATCCCTTTCGGGTATCTATCTGTTGGATTACGATACAATTGAGGAATCTTTTATGTCCTCCAACAACTTCATTGAACGGAATATTTTGGATACTACCGTGTATGCCGGCTTCTATAACATCAAACAGCCCGAATGGTTTATGGTTACTGTCCTGCCTTCTGGTCCACTGATTCATCAGAGTAATGCCATCATGGTTCAGTATGTCCTGATGTATCTTGGTTTTCTGGTATTCGCCCTGGTTCTTGCACATTTTATGTCACACTCGATCACGAACCGAATCTCCTCTGTCATACATCAGATGAGTAAGGTACGTAAAGGAACCTTAAGTCCTATGGACAGTCCGGAATACCATGATGAGATCGGTGATCTTATTGATACTTACAACTATATGACGCGTAAGATGGATCAGCTTATGACTGATCAGGCTAAAGCTGCAGAAGAACTTCGAATCGCTGAATTTCGTTCTCTTCAGGCCCAGATCAATCCACATTTTCTTTATAATACCATGGATATGATCAACTGGCTGGCGCAGCAGGGACGGACAGATGAAGTTTCCCGCGCCGTTCAGAGTCTCTCCCGCTTTTATAAGCTGACTTTAAGCCGCAAACAGAGCATCAGCACGATTTACAGAGAAGCAGAACACGTTTCCATCTACCTGCAGATACAGAATATGCGTTATCATGACAGCATTACCTTTGTATCCGACATTCCTGATGAACTCATGGAATATCAGATTCCAAAGCTGACTCTGCAGCCAATCATTGAGAATTCTGTACTGCACGGCATTCTGGAAACCGCTGATAAAACAGGAACTATTGTTCTTACCGGATGGATGGAAGATTCAGACATTGTTCTTCTGATATCTGATGACGGAACGATTAAACATAATGTACTATAATAAAGGTGTCGGTCATGGTCAGGGAATCGCAACAATCCTGTCCGGTGAAGGTGCAAGTTCCTCCGGTGGCACAAATATAGCAGTGTACAATACACACCGCCGTCTTCAGATCCTGTATGGCCCTGATTATGGACTCAGCTACACCAGCAATCCCGGCCATGGAACAGAAGTTGAAATTCGTATACCTGCCCGAAAGCATTCTGCAACCCTTGATTCTATTCCTCCATTATACAGAAAATAAAAAAAGAGACCGCTTTATGCGATCTCTTTTTTTGAATATGAATATGTGTATAAAGTAGATGGTAAAATTATCTTGTAACGATATCAACCGGAATATTGAAGATTTTTGCTACCTTCAGGATTGTATCGATATGTCTTCCTGTAGCTGCTGCCATATGATGTGTCGGGCCAGCTTCGCTCCAGCGGTTAACAAACTCTCTTGCTCCGCATGTGAAGCGTGTTCTCATGTTTGTATCACCGAAGGAAAGGATTGGTCCCTCCTCGTTTACGCCCTCAGCCACAACGAATTTGAAGTTTCCATCTTTATCCTGAGTGATCGCAAGGTAGGTCACCGGACCTGTGTACGGATAGAACTGTGTCAGATATCCGCCGCCTGTTTTGCCATGGAATACTTTTACGATCTTCATGGTTGGCTTCTTGTCAGAGATGTCAGCGTCACCGCTTCCGGAATGTCCGATGATGCAGATATCATCATTGAAGTCAATGGAGTACATCTCAGAAAGCTGACCTGTACCGGAAATTGTCTTTAAGATACTCATTGCCATGGCAACCTTCATGTCACCCTCTACTGCACATGCAGTACCCTGTTTGATCAGCATGGAGAATGCCGGGATCAGCATACTGTCAAGGACACCTGCTTTACCCTGTGCAAATCCGTCGTAATGGGAAGCAACCATGCTAAGATGCTCGTCTTTTACCCATTTCTCGAATGCAACAACGTATTTTGCCATATCCCATACTTTTTCGATTGTGCCGCCGTCCTCAATATCAAAAGTATCAAGAATATCCTGTGCTTTTGCACGGATTGCTTCTTCATCTGTGATATCATCAGCGATCGCCCACATTTTTTCCCAGTCAAACTGTTTGGTGTACAGGAACATTCTGTTGTACAGGTTTGTCTCATCAATATAAAGATCCATCATACCCGGATATGGTCTTCCGATCTGAGCGATGTTAGTATCACGAAATCTTCTTCTTACCTGAGCTGCTTTACACCAGTCTTCGATCTCTGCCTGAACAGCCGGATCTCCGCCTTCTACAACACCGGTGATAACAGCATGTCTCTTGCCTGCTCTCTCGAGGTCAGCAACAGCTTCGCCAACAGCACCACAAGCATAACCTTCGCCAAGCCATGCAGCGATATCTGTGTGATCATAATCCAGTGCTTTCAATTTCTGAACGTTTACCAGAACAACCGGTACATCCAGGTCGCGGATTGCAGGAAGCATATTGTAAGATGTCGCATAAGTCAGCATCTGAAGGAATACAAGGTCAACGTCTGCTGCACGGAATTTATCTCCGGCTTCCATTGACTGCTCTTTTGTTGTAACCATTCCTCCGTCAATGATTTCTACTGTATCCGGAATTGTTTTTTTGAAGGCTTCATACTGTGCTTCAAACTCAGGTACCAGTGACGGGAACTGAGGCAGGTATGCGCCTAAAGCAATAGAGAATACACCGACTTTTGCTTTTGTGTTTACTAACATAGTAAAACCTCCTATTGATTGTTAAATAAAATATTGGTTTGCTTATTTATAGATTTTAATTCCAAAGGACTCGTGGATTGTTGTACGAGCTTCCTCGATGGATTTAAACTCTCCGGATTTAAGCATCTGTGCGGTAATGTTACCGATTGCAGTTGCTTCGCCAGGGCCTGCATGAACTTCTTTGCCTGTTGCTTTTGCTGTCAGTTCATTAAGGTATCCAGCGTTAGAACCACCGCCTACTACATGAATACGGCTGTAGGTTCTTCCTGTAATCTCTTCCAGTTCTTTTGCTGTTTTTGCATAGCAGTCAGCAAGGCTGGTATAGATAACTGTTGCGATCTCGCCCATTGTCTCCGGAACTTTCTGTCCTGTTCTACGGCAATAATCTTTTACTTCTTCTGTCATATTTTCTGGAGAAAGGAAGCACTCATCATTTGCATTTACTCTGGATGGGAAGTCTTTTGCTTCTTCTGCCATTGCACAGATTTCTGCAAAGCTGTATTTGTCATTTACTTCGTGACGTACAGACTGGATCATCCACAGACCCATGATGTTTTTGATGTAACGGAAACGTCCTTCGTATCCACCTTCGTTTGTGAAGTTCAGTTCACAGCTCTTAGCGGAGCAGTCCGGAGTTTTTCTTTCGATCCCCATCAGAGACCATGTTCCAGAGCTGATGTAGATGAAGTCGTCATCATTAGCAGGTACTGCAAGAACAGCAGAACCTGTATCATGTGTTGCGGGTGCAACTACTTCCAGGTCAAATCCAACTTCTTTCTGAAGTTCTTCTGTCAGATGTCCAACAACTGTTCCAGGCATGATCAGTTTCTGGAAAATTCTTCTTGGATATCCAAGTTTGTCAATGATCTCATAATCCCAGTCTTTTGTTTCAGCGTTAACCATCTGTCCTGTTGTAGCTTCTGTGTATTCGCAAGTCTTCTGTCCTGTCAGAAGGAAGTGGAAATAATCCGGTACATGAAGCAGAGTTTCTGCTTTTTCCAGATATTCCGGATGTTTTGTTTTAACTGCCATAAGCTGATAAATAGTATTGTAAATAGCTTTCTGAATACCAGTTCTTGCATACAGTTCTTCGAGAGAAATAGTCTTGTAAACTTCTTCGTCCATACCCTCTGTACGATGGTCACGATATCCTACTGTATTTCCGATTACTTTTTCGTCTTTGTCTAGAAGGACAAAGTCAACACCCCAGGTATCTACGCCCATGCTTACCGGGATCTTGCCGATCTCTTTGCATTTCTTAAGACCTGTTACGATTTCTTTGAAGATACGGTCAAATTCCCAGCAGAGTTCGCCGTCTTTCTTAACCATTCCATTCTCAAAACGATGGATTTCTTCGAGTTCGATCTTTCCGTTTTCCATATGGCCAAGGATCAGACGTCCACTGGATGCACCCATATCTACTGCTGCATAATAAGTTGCCATTGTAAAATCCTCCTGAATATGTAAGATGTGTACAGCTGTTTTATTTGTGCAAAACGCTGTATCTAAAAGGGTTCTTTCACATTTGATAATAACATATTATCCTAAAAAAATACAGATGTTAAGAACCTTGTTTGTGAAAAAAAGTGTCTTTATTTGCCGCGCTCAACATCGTATAATCGAGCTGCATTTCATTCTGGTATTTAAAAACCCCCAGGGCAATGCCCTGGGGGGAAACAACCTTTACTTAAGACTGCAAGCAGTCATCGTCTTTCTGTTTCGAGCCTGCATTCGTATTAGTCGTACAGGTTTGGAGCGATTGTCTCGTCGTCCATGTTTGTGGAATCATACCAGTA
>ERZ773188.4076-NODE-4076-length-11363-cov-40.344977_pt1 | contig 11363 bp, 10 predicted proteins | sample MGYA00581011_ERZ773188 | MGnify/ENA primary metagenome ERZ773188 (study PRJEB29015, sample SAMEA2737798) | human gut metagenome | biome: human gut; feature: human-associated habitat; material: faeces | place: China | collected 2012 ...
TGAACCGAATTTATTTAATTTTTAACCCCGTCCATTTTTAGTGGACAGTAGTGACATTACCATTCAATTGAATCATAATATCTCGGATGTCGAAAGTCACATTACGCGTATCCATATTGATCGATCGAAGCAGCTCCATACCATTGACAAGGATGTTCATTTTACCTTGCATGTCAGTAAAGCGACCGTTGAGTTCGTCGCTTGTGTCTTGGGACATTGCCTGAAAACCGCGTGAAGTAGCATTCTGGGTAGATGCCTGATTGTCGGATAGCAGAGAACCTGCCCATCCATATTTATCATCTAAATATTTTTGTAAGTCATCAGCCATTTTATAGGCCTCCTCTTGTTCCTCGGCTGAAAATACCCCATCTAACCAGAACTCTTGCAATTTCTCGCGAATTTTCTTCATGGCTTCGGAAGATTGTATGGCAGATTTAATACTTTCTATTACCATTTGACGCATCATATTCCGAACCACATCTCGTGCGGTTCTTGCCCGATCTTCCCCGTTTGCCCATGCATCGGCGTAAGCTGTTGCGAAATTATCAATTGCAGATTTTAGATCTTCGCCAAAAATTGCATCTAAGGCCTTTTCCTTATTTTCTTCTATTTGTTTATTTATCTCATCAATTTGATTTTCCCATTCTTTGATTCGTTCTTCATCCGTGTCTTTTTTACTACGCTCTTCTGCTATTTGATTTTGTATCAATATTTTTTGCTGTTCGAGTAATTCATTTTGTTGTTCGATAAGTTCAGAAGCATCTGTAGAGTATGCCTCTTCAACGGCCTCCCCGAGTTCATCATATGATTTTTCGAGAGCATCAATTTGATCTTGTAAGCGCTGAATGTTACGTTCTTTTCGTCGATCTCCGCTGAAAAGGTTTATCAGGCTGGTGATAGCCGACACAGTTCCTTGAATGCCTTGAACAATATTTCCAGATGCGAATCCACTCACAGCTTGTGCTGCTCCGCCTACAGCACCTGCAATGTTGTTAATGGAGGCCGTCGTGTCTTCATCTGCTCCCAATGCTGACGCAATAGAAGACACACCGCTTATCGATGCAGCAACGATGTCAATTGCCTCCGCTACTGCTTGCCAGGTATCTTCACGTAGCTTTACAGCTCGAAGATCATCCCCATCTGCAAGTGCCTTTTTATAAGCCTTGAAGTTTGCCGAAATACTTGCGAATGGATTCTTCCGAGTGGCTATATCTGCTGCTTGGTCAAGTTGATCGGTTACTGTTTTCAGATTGATAGGGTCGAGGTCGGCATCTTGGAGCAGTCTGTTTATGTTGTCAATAATACGCAATATCTCACGGCTCGACAAGGCGTCGAGGTTTTGGAACAGATTAATCCAGTCATCGGTTTTCATCAGTTCGTCCACCTTGATTTGTCCGATTTCCTCTGTTTCATGTTTGTCGATTTGAGGAATAAGGTCGGAGCGGCCGTTCTTTGTTGCTGTTTCCCTGTCTTTGGCGTGTTTCTCGCGTATCTTGGCAATCTTATCCTCCATCGTACCGTATTTCTCGACAATGGTATTTAGGCTGGCCGCAATTTCCGCTTGGTCGATCTTGATACCCAAATCGGTCGCTTGCTCTTTGGTGATATTTCCAGCCTTCAGAGCATCTTCTACCCACTTGCGGAACTCCTCGTATTTGTCTTTTATGCCTTTGATGCGGCGATCTTCTTCCGAGAGCGTGTCATCGGTGATCTGCTTGTATATCTTGTCAAGCTCTTGGGCGTATTTCAGTTCTATGGCAGCTCGGTCATCGGCATTTTTTTGCTGAATATTCGATTGCCTTTCCTGAAAATCTTTTGTTTGATCTGCAGTTATGATTCCACCCTGCGCGGCTTTAAGTTTCGATTTATCCTGCTCGAGTTTGTTCATTTCCTCTTTTGTGCGCAAGTCTATTTCGGCCAGCTCTTTCTGCTTGCCATCTTTCAAAATATCGATGCGCGATTGCTGAAGGGCTTTATCATTGGCGGGAATAAGATCGGATAGCTTTTTCTGGGCTTTGGCGGCATCCGTCACCGTTTTGCCCGAAACGCTGTATTGTTTAATTTTCGAATCGTATTCGGCGATTTTGGCGATCAGCTCATTCCATTTCGCTGTCCCTTTCAATGAAACGTCCATCGCTTCGAGAGCTGCTTCCGCCTCCTTCTTCTGTCCTTCCCAATAGGATTTGTTGCGATTGGTTTCTTTTCTGTCTGACCGTAGGGATGATATTTCATTTTGTTTGGTTGCGATTTGAGATAGATTCGACTGTTTAAGCGACTGATAATAATCTTCGCTCTCACCATACAGAGGAAGCAAATACGGGGCTTCTTTTTGCTTATTGCGTGCATTCTCAATTAAACGGTCGATTTCTGCGTTTTGGGCTTTCAGCTCGTCGATATTGCCCTGCAATGTGGCAATCTTGACCTCCGCAGGGGCAGCGTCCCACTCGGCGGCTTTTTGTGTTTCTTTTAGTTCATAGAGCTGTTTGCGGTACTCGTCCAACTCAGCCTCTGCATTTTTATAAGAAAGACTAAGTCCGGCCATTGCTGTCCTATCACCGAATTTCATAGCATCTGCTATCGCTTGATCTAACCTTTTGACCTTTTCGAGGGCGGCATCATACTGCTCTTGCAGATTGTTCTCCTTGCGTGTGTCGTTGATGTCGTTGAGCTCCTTTGTAAGATCGATAAGCGACAGGAGCTTGATTTCCTCCTCGCTGTACCGCTGCAACAGTTCGGGGTAGAGACGTATCAGCTCCTCGTAGGCTTTGCGCTTGGTGTAGGCCGTGCTGACCTCGTCCTGCATGGTCGCATGCAGCTGCTCGGCCTTATTCTTCTGTTCATCGAGCTTCTGATTGTAGGCGTCGATGGCGGCGTTTACCTTTTCGTAGGCTATCTCCTCTGCGGATTTCGCCGTGATAATCTTGTAGAGTGTGACGGCAAACGCGGAGGCGGCCGCAGCGATCAACACATAGGGATTCTTCATCAAAGCCGCATTCAGTGCCTGCGTCTTCTTGGTCAGCGTTCCCATTACGGTTTGGAGGGTGGAGAGACCGAAAGCGTGGGCGAGCGTTACCGTCCTGTGTACCCTTTCCGTTGCCGTCAGGACAACCAGAGCCGCCTTATATGTACCATAGGCGACGACAAGCTGGGCGACAATGTCCAGCACCTGATTATAGTTCTCGACGAGTGAAATCGTGCCTTTGAGTGCACCTGCAATGATGCCTTCTTGCGACTTGCCGAGGTCGTTGAACATCATGTCGAGAGCATCGCCGAGATTGGAGATGAGGCCCGTAATGGTTTTGGATTGCTCCTGCATGAGGTTGTGGAACTTCCCGCCCTCGTTCGTCATGCTTTCAATAGCCTTCTGCACCTCTGGAAAGCCTATTTTGCCTTCCGTGACCATCTGTGAGATTTCCGCGCGGGTCTTGCCGAGTTGCGTTGCCAACTCTCCCGCGAGGTCGATGCCTCGGCTTTGGAACTGCATTACGTCACGCGTGTATAAACGCCCCTGTACGGCCGTCGTGCCGTACAACCACGTGAGGTCTTGCAGGTTCAGTCCCAGACCGGCCGCAACATTACCGAGCCGAGTCAGTGTGTTGGTAATATCCTCTGCTGCGAATCCATATGCGAGAAGCTGGCGGGCGCCGCTGGCCACGCCTTGCAGGTCAAACGGCGTTTTGGCGGCCAGTTCGACCATTTGTGACATCAATGCATCAGCCTTTTCTTTACTTTGGAGCAGAGTTGCGAAGGCCACTTCGAGCTGTTGAAACTCGCCACGAGTTTGCGCGATTTGTTTCACCAGCCCCGCAAGCGACACTCCGACGCCGATTTGTCCGAGGGTGGTAGCCAGGCGACGCATTGCAATATCCATACGGTCGGCGTCCGTCACGACACTGGACGTTACGGTTTTGGCCGTTTTCTGAAGTTCACGGAACTTGCGAATTGCTTCATCGTTATCTATGACTACGGTAAGGTTTATACTCATAATACGATGACGGTTTTATCTTTATTGATTTCTACCTTTGATCCGCTGATGTTCACGACTTTTATTACGGCATAATTCGAAGCGTTGATTGTGGCCGAGGCTCCATGCATAAGAATGACAGTGTGGACGAAATCTACTCCCGAGGCTTCTATTTCAGCCGACGTATTGCCGACTAAGCAAATGTATTTTCGCTTGTCGAGCCTTATGCATCCGCAATCCACATACATGTTGCAATCACTCACTTCGTTTTTGTGAGCTTGAAATATTCCCAGCGGAGGGAAATTGTTTTTATGGCAAAATTCAAGTCCTTGTGGCGTAAAAAACAGAGAGGTCAGGGAGTGAAAATTTTTCACTTTGTCCAGTCGTTCGCAGGCGCCGAGTGCGGACGCGGATTTTAGGATGTTGTCAAGCATATAAATTATTTCGTTTGTTATCGTTTGCCTCCTGCCATCAGAAGAAGTGTGTTCATTGCATTAGGATCGTTCATGTCAATTATATCGGGAACTTTTGATTGTTCATTGTTGGGAATATTAGTTGTTGATTTACTTTTACAATCCGTTTTTAGAGCGTCGGAAATCATAAGCTGTACGTTAGCCCATGAAATCCCCCAAAGAATATATTCAAGAGTCCAATGATAGCGGTTTATAAGATTATCTATTTGTCCCCAGATACTGCGCCCTCCGTAGTGGCTATCCGCTCCGCTGTTGTCGTTGGGGAAATCATTACCCGCAGCGTTCTTACCAAGCGAATAGCGTTCATAAAATCCGCGTAGTAGGATTGAAATACGATGGTGGACAAAATGTTTGTAAGAGCTGTTGTATCCATTGTAGGGGACCAGTATATAAGTTTTGTCCGCTCTTTAAGCATATCTTCGATTTCTTGTTGCGTCCGAAGTGTGGCGATAGCGATTATTTCGGCCACCTCTTTTGATTTTTCGGAGCATATGGTCCACATACGTTTAACAGCACCCTCCATCTGTTCGTCGTCGAAAATCAGATCAAGGTCTATTAGTCGGCGACTTATCATCGCGAGTCGTCCGAGTTGGAGGGGGTATAGGTAAAGGGTTATTTGTTCTTTGTCATTGCCTTCAATCTCGAACGATTCAATTTTTTCAGTCAGTGTGTCAAGTGCACGTTGTTCTGTAAGGCGGCCGACTTCTTCTTTTTTCATATTATAAACTATTGTTTTTGCTCCCGCCCCGTCCTCGAGACGTGATGCAAGTCGTCAGCTTTCCAGCGGGATAGAGAATTTACAAAACGCTCTTGGTATATTCCGGAGTTGTAATCGGCCACCAGGAATAACCACCTTGTTCCGGAGCTAAAACTTTCGCAGATACTTGAATTTGGAGCGGGTCGGTTTTATTGATTCCACCACCCAATGTCGCTACATATTTTAACCTTGCAAAAGCGATGGAGCCTCCACTTTTGGAATCGAATACGAATGCTTTTACTCCTTCGTAAATCTCGCCTTTTGCAGGTTCTGTAGTTCCGAAGTAAAATTCCATCGTGTCGTCGTCAAAATCTACGACATTCCAAGTAACTTCTTTTGTGCCTGTCGTTTCGTCGATTGCAGAGTAAAATGGGTCTGCTTCTCCTTCCCGATAAAAATCATTACTGGAAGGTATCGCGAAATTGGTGGAAACACCACCATTATAAGGCTGACTGATTTTGGTGAAAGCCTTCATTAAGTCGGCAGCCTCAGCGTCTTTTACTCCTTTCGGGAGAGGATTACCTGCATGAACGGCTTTCAGTCCGATTATTTGTCCCATGTTTAATATTTTTTAAGTTTTACTTTGAGGTTTGAAAATGTGTAGGAGATCCCCTCCTCACTAATAAGAGTTTCATCGCTCACATCAAAGAACCAGCGTTCGTTGATAGGGTAGTATCCTAGTGAATCGAAAGCGAGACGAGTTAGTTCGTTCAGACGGTTGCGATCGGGGTAGCGTTGCTCTTCACGACCGATTGTCGGTGTTGTGTCCGGTACATAAATGTTTACATTTACGGTTGCCACCTGCGAATCTCCGACGACATTTGACAATGAGCCTACGACGATAAATTCTCCCGAAGGATTATTCGGGTAGTGGTCCGCATACATCATCGGCACGGTCTTCCCTAACAGCGAATCCCGGATGCGATCCCAGACGAGTTTGAATATTTCCGTAGAGGTCAGGTTCATCGCTTTTTCGATTTTAAGAATCGAGCGAACTCCGCTTTGAGTTTTTCAGCAGTAGATTCCACCCAGTTTCCCGACCCTTCGAGAACGTCGAAACCTTTAGCCTCGACATATTTCGCGTATTCCATACCGGCTACCCATACGAGATATGTTTTGTTAGCGGGAAGTTCACGGGCGACAGACCGGGCATGTTCAAGCCCTTTGGCATGAGCTTCATCGGCACCTTTGTTCCCTTTAGGATTGCCGTCCGGTCTGACACGGCGGTTATACTTGAAAGATTCAGCAATGATTCTTCCGTATTGTACCACAACATACCCGATGGAGTTGCGTAGGTTACCCGTGTGATCGGTATAACTACCGTGTTCGCGGGCGTACTTCACCACTCTTTCCCCCAACGCCGACAACCATTCTACAGCTTTTCGGTCGTACTCTTCTTTTGCTCGCGCAAATTCAAGTTCCACCTCACGCCAGTTGGTACACTTTACAGCCATAATCTCGTGTTTTCGTAACGTTGTCCGCTTTTGTAGAATCCCTGTACCGGATACGACGCCGTGTCCTTGTCTTTCGGTTTGGCCTCAGTGCGGAGCGAACGGTCGAAGATGTTGAATCCTCGGCTGTCGAATATGCGTACTTTCGTCCCGATAGGAATTGGCTGTGTATCTGCAGGCATCGTAACCTCGAAAGAGTAGAGGAAGGCATCCCCGTTTTGCCCTTTGATTTGCTGTGCTCGTCCATTCTGACGGGCATTGCATCGTCCGATGACACGCCATTCATGCGCACCTTCGATCCACGAACCATCAGGATTTTGCGAGGCGTCCTCCTCGTACCACATTTCGAGCGTATAGGGGAATCTTACCATTGGTCGGAAATGTCGGTAATTTTCGATCGAGTATCGAACTCTTCGGCAATATCGTCCAGCCCGTTTTCCTTTGCGATATGGAAAATGCGCTTTTCCAGTTTGTCCGTGTACGACAATGAATAGCCCCCGTTGCTCTCACTCGCAAGAACAATGAGATTTCGCAGAATGGCGATTGTGGCTTTTGCCACGCTAATTTTATCGGTTACCGTATAGTCTGCTTGAGTGTCTATTCCCTCGTCAATGCAGGCCTTTTCTTTGAGGAAAGGATCCACATCGTAAGGATACAGACTTGCCGATATTGCCTCGAAATTCTTCATACAACTACGATTCTACGGTCAGCGAATAGATGCCGTTGATTTCGGTGATAACCGGAAGTGACAGCGACTGTGCTTTCGTGAACTCTACGCCGTTAGAGTTGTCGGTTTCGCCCTTGCCCCACTGTGAAATGCGGATGCGTCCGTAGTTAGAGTAGGTGACACCCGGCTCTTGCCGCAGCTCGTTGTCGGCATAGGCGTTCTTGATGACGCCCAGTTTGCCCGCAGGTACGAACACGAGGTTCTTGTCGTTCCACGGCGAATACTCCGTAAGTTTACCGTTATCCTGAATACGGGTCATGCGGCGGATGACTTCGAATGTCGGGAATCCGTTCGAACGCATAAACTCGTTCAGGTTCGCCAGCAACAGCGGTGTGGACGACTTGTCACTACCGAATACCGCCAACTTCATCTTCTTGTTGCGGAGGATATACGACAGGCGTTTCTGCGAGAGCAGAATGCGGTCGAACGTAACTTTGTCCTGTGCAGCATCGAGGATGGCTTGAATATCCTCCAGCGTATCGACCGTATCTTTATTGCCATCCGTCCATAACGTTTTCGCGGTGGCAATGTTCTCGCTCGGCATTTTGTAGTCGATCGTACCGCGCACACCACCCTCTGGGTTATTGGACGCGTCAAACGTGAATACGCCTTTGTTCGACAATGCTCCGAGGAAGATGATGTCCAGTTTCGATTGCACGGAGTTCACGACCTTCGTAACATTGTTCCACATCAGATTGATGAGCTGCTGTGTCTTGGCCGAATCGGACAGCATCCGCGAATCGAGAATCTGCAACACCTTACGATACTCTTCGATAGGCATCGAATAAGACATCTGGTGGGTTAATACCTTCTGCTTGATCGTTTCCAGTCCCTCGGTTCCCATGATAGGCTCCTTACCTTTGGAGTCGAGCGTTGCAGCGGCGACGCTCAAATTGTACGAGCCGATCAACTCCTCGAAGTTCAGTCCGACGGTGGGGGTGTCCCAGTCGAGGAATCGCTCGTAAATATTTTGGTCGAATAGCCGCTTACGCAGTTCAGAGGCGGCATCGATGCGAATCTGCACCTGTTTAGTCAGTTCGCCGAAAATGGATGAATAAAATACTTCGTTCATTGTTTACCTCCTCTTTTACTGTCGTACATACTTGATTTCGGGGTTGTTCTTCAGGCTGTAACCCTGAAGCCATGCAGCAGGGACGGGATAGGCTACATCCTTGAGGATGATACCTGCATATCCGGCCGATACGGTCTGGAATCCGTTATTGGCGGAATAGACCATGTCGGTTTCGACAACTGCATCAGGCAGATTGTCGTCCGAGAGGACATCTACGCCTTCAGTCGCACCCGTTACGGCCGCTGCGAACGTGATCACATCGTAATCTGCATTTTTGGTATCAATGCTTTTTACGGTCGAATTTGACTCGCCGACCTTAACCGCATCTCCTACTTGGAGCATGGAACCCTTCTTGACATGTGGAGCAGTGGTTGTGCCGCCCGACAGAACACGTGCACTCTTGCATATGGAACATTCCATGTTGTCGAAGTCGAGCTTGATCGGCGTACCTTTGGGAATCTTTGTCCCTTCGGGATAGGTTCCCTTCAGTTTGAAGTCCCCCGGCAATCCGGCGAACTCACCGCGCCAGAATATGGGGAAACCGCCCTTTACTTTTGTTTTTTCAAATACGATTGCCATGATTTTACGTTTTGGTTACTCTTTGTCCGGAAGTGTTTCAGCCCACGCCTTTGCGAGTTCTTTGCCCTGCGCTTCGGGCGTGGACATCGGGAATCCCGAACCTTTCCCTTCCAGCCCTGCGGTAACCAGATTTTTCTGCACGTTTGCGAGGTAGTCGCCGATCGTTTTTTCATCTGCATCGTCGGCGATGACGAATCCCTCTTTCATGCGCCACTCCGGAATACCGAGTTCTTTTGCCTTTGCGGAGATGAGATTGGCCCGGTCGTTCTTGGCCTTTTCAGCTTTCAGAGTATCGCTCTCCGCTTTGCTGGCGTTGTAACGCTCCTCCTGTTGCTGCTTGTAGGCTTTGAACCACGCAGGTTCCTCATCGTCGGGTTCGTTTTTTTTGCCCTGCCCGCCCCCATTTGCAGGAGATGCCTCACTCTTTGCCTTGAGTTCGTCATACAGTCCTTTCAGTGCGTTGTACTCGGTGCGTGCACGATCAGCGTCAGACTGGAAAACTTTAAGGAAAGGTTCGACCCCGCTGACTGCGGTTTCAATTTGCGATTCATCGGTGACGGATTTTTCCAAAATGGAGGCTACTCCGTCGAGAGCCTTCGCTCCGAACCCCAAATTAGAATACTTGGTTTTCAGCGCTACGAGAATTTTCTCTTTCATGTTTTTTCGTTCTATATGGTTTCGAATAAATCATCATATTCGCACAAAAAAGGTCTGTCAGCCGACGCCAACAGACCCACTAACAATTACATGAAGGTTATATCGTTCTGCAACTGGTGGGCTGCGACTTCACAGCCTCTGCGACAAAAGTCAGTATGTTCGGCACATTATGCAAATTATATTAAGGGAAAATTCGTTAAAAAAAGAGGAGAGCAATTCTCACTGTCGGAAAATAGCTTTATTGAAATGATTCATTCCAAAAAGTGCGAAAAATAGTGCAAGAAGGAGAGGTATCCCGCAATGGGAAATTAGATTGGGTTTGTGTCTAAATTGTGTGCCCGACTAAAAACAAACCAGTCACCTACAGGGCTGTAAGTGACTGGTTTTCTGTGTGGTGCCACCGGGAATCGAACCAGGGACACAAGGATTTTCAGTCCTTTGCTCTACCAACTGAGCTATGGCACCATCATCGACTGAAACTCGTGTGGGTTTCGAATCGTGGTGCAAAGATAGATATTATTTCCTGAAAACCAAAAAAACGACCGAATATTTTCCATCTCAGACTTTCATTTCAGGAACGGCAGGCCGGAATATCGGAAAATTTTTTCGGCCAGGATACCGGAAATTCAGGATTTTGGTTATTTTTGTAAAAACTGTAAAGATTATGAAAACAAGCAGTTTGATGATGTGTGCGCTGGTTGCATTGACAGCCTGCGGTACCGGAGTGAAGCAGAGTGTCCGTACGCCCGTCGAAATGGGCGAGCGGATCGAATTGAAGACGCCGGATCCCAAGATGGGACTGACTATCAACGAAGCGCTTGCGGCGCGCAGCTCGTCGCGCGACTTTTCTCCGGAGATGCTCTCTCTGGAGGAACTTTCGGGTGTACTGTGGGCTGCTGCCGGGGTAAACCGGGAGGATGGGCATCTTACCGCGCCTTCGGCTATGGCGCTCTATCCCATTCGGGTCTATGCTTTCCTGCCTGAAGGTGTGTATCGTTACGATTCGAAAGCGAATGTATTGAATCGGGTCATCGAAGGAGATCGTCGGGAGCTTACCGCGATGCAGGATTTCGCTTACACTGCGCCGCTCAATTTGGTGTATGTGGCCGATTACAGCGTTTATGCGGACCGGAATCAGCCGGTGGACCGCATCCGTTTCTGGTGCGCGGCCGATGCGGGCGGATATACGGAGAACGTGAACCTTTATGCCGCCGGAAACGGTCTGAAGGCCATTACACGGGGCAGCTTCAAGGAAGAGGCGCTGTTGGAGTTGCTGGGGCTCGATCCCGCACAATACGGTGTGATTCTCGCCCAGACGGTTGGCCGGTAGTATTTTCGGAAAGAGTATCGACGAGGAGTTCCCGGAAACGGGTGGCTCCTCGCTGCGTTTTGTCAGGAGCGGGCAGACTGCAGGTCCGGTACCGGGTGGATTTTTCGGACGAACCGTGCTATCGTCGCTTTTTCCTGACAAATGAAAGGGGAATTTCACTATCTTTGACTTCGTTTTGGATACTCCGCCTCGGCAAAACGCAATAAAAATTTGCTTTTGCATTCGGCTTATTCGTAATCTTTGACTTTGTCTTAGATACTTCGCCTCGGCAAAATGCAATAAAAATTTGCTTTTGCATTCGGCTTATTCGTAATCTTTGACTTCGTCTTAGATACTTCGCCTCGGCAAAATGC
>ERZ773188.4078-NODE-4078-length-11360-cov-2.850774_pt1 | contig 11360 bp, 11 predicted proteins | sample MGYA00581011_ERZ773188 | MGnify/ENA primary metagenome ERZ773188 (study PRJEB29015, sample SAMEA2737798) | human gut metagenome | biome: human gut; feature: human-associated habitat; material: faeces | place: China | collected 2012 ...
ATACTGACTGGCAATCGGCAATCTATCAGATCCTCAAACAGCGTGTGGCGGGTGTTCTTCTGACGAAAATTGATGCGGCAAAGACTTTTGATTACACGTATGTCACAGATGCCAGTCAGATCCGTATTCCTATTTATGATGTATACAATGCCCTGATTTCCAACAGTGTGATTGACATCACCAAATTCAGCAATGAGGATGCCTCTGACATAGAAAAAAATTTATATGCCAAATTTCAACAAAAGCAGCAGAGAGTTTTTGATACAATAAGCACGAAGCTGAATGGCTCAAACCCGCCAGCCTATAAGGATGAAGATGAAGAAACACAGGAATATCTGTCTTACATCTGTAATGACCTTCTTAGAGACACGCTTGGAATTATTTCCAAAGATGCCATTGATACATCAGATGCTACTTACAAGGCCTGGACAACAGATGAAACCATCAGCCTGAAGGATTACCTGACTTATGCCACAAGCCAGGGCTGGATCGACATCAGCAGCTTTTCACCGGAAGGAGAGTATCTGGATTCTGAGGAAATTTATCAGGCACTGACGGATTATGTGATAGATTATCTGAAGACGGATACCGGATTTTCAAAACTGCTGTATAAATATCTGCTTATGAATGATCAGATCTCCGGGCAGCAGATCTGTCTGGTGCTGTATGAACAGGGCGTTCTGTCAAAAGAAGACAACTGTTATGAAAATCTGGCTTCCGGTGCAATGTCGGCATATGATTTTATGATCAATAAGATTTCCAATCTTGAGATTGAACCGGCACAGCTTGCACTGACTCCGTGTTCTGCATCTGCGGTAGTTACAGATGCAAAGACCGGTAAGGTACTTGCATGCGTTTCCTATCCGGGATATGACAACAACCGTCTCAGTAATAACATGGATACATCTTATTACACGAAACTTGCACTTGATCAGTCGAGTCCGTTCTTTAATAAGGCGACACAGCAGACAACAGCACCTGGTTCTACTCTGAAGCTTCTGTCCGCAGTCACTGGTATGATGGAAGGCATTATTGACGATGGCACTTATTATGACTGTACAGGTGAATTCGATTTGGTAACACCATCTATCTGGTGCTGGAATAAGCAGGGACATGGATCACTTGAAATCAGAGGGGCAATCGAACAGTCCTGTAACTATTTTTTTAATATGGTCGGCTTTCTTGCAGGCAAGAATTCAGACGGAAATTTTTCTGAAAACTTAAGTCTTACGAAACTTCAGAAATATGCATCAGAGTTTTATCTGGACAAAAAGAGCGGGATCGAGATTTCTGAGGCATCACCACATGTTTCAGACAGTAAAGCGGTACCGTCTTATATTGGACAGGGTAACCATCTGTTTACAACAACACAGCTTGCCCGTTATGCAACAGCACTTGCCACTTCCGGAACAGTTTATGATCTGTCACTGCTTGATAAGGTAACTGATGCACAGGGCAAAACGATTGAAGAATATGCGCCGTCAGTTGCAAATGAGATGAGTGACGTTCCGAGTAATGTATGGGAAGATATTCATGACGGTATGCGTCGAGTGGTAGAAACTCATGAGCAGTTTAACGGGCTGGGAGTGACATTATCCGGTAAGACAGGTACGGCAGAGCTTGATATTTATCATCCGAACCATGGTCTCTTTATCGGATATACTACATCATCCGAGTCAAATGAACCGGAATATTCTATTGCAGTCAGAATTGCGAACGGCTATTCTTCCGGTAATGCATGTCTGACAGCAAATGATATATTAGAATATATTTACAATCTGGCAGATGAAGATACCATTCTGACAGGCTATGCCTCCAGTGATACCAGTAATACATCAAATGACTGATGTGTCTTCCGAAAGAGATCTTTCCGGAAATGGCAGAAAAAGCTACGCAGGAGAATACCAGAAGTCTGGAACATATTTTCAGGAGGGAACAAAAATGGGAGAAGTCATAGTAGTAACATCCGGCAAGGGCGGCGTTGGTAAAACAACAACAGTTGCGAATCTTGGAACAGGCCTTGCCATGCTGAACAAAAAAACAGTCGTAGTAGATACCGATATCGGACTTCGTAATCTGGACGTTATTCTCGGTCTGGAAAACAGGATTGTATATAATCTGGTGGATGTCATCAACGGAAGCTGCAGACTGAAACAGGCATTGATCAAAGACCGACGCTATCCGGATCTGTTTTTGCTTCCGTCAGCTCAGACGAAGGATAAGTCTGCTGTTTCACCGGAGCAGATGATCAAACTGACAGATGAACTCAGGGAAGATTTTGATTATGTTCTTTTGGACTGCCCTGCAGGGATAGAGCAGGGATTTCGGAATGCGATAGCGGGAGCTGATAAGGCAATCGTAGTGACCACTCCGGAAGTGTCAGCAATTCGTGATGCAGACCGAATTATCGGACTTCTGGAGGCATCGGACCTTCGAGACATCCATCTGATCATAAACCGCTTAAGACCAGATATGATTGCCAGGGGTGATATGATGTCTGTGGATGATGTAACAGAAATTCTTGCTGTGGATCTGATCGGAACTATTCTTGATGATGAGCAGATTGTTGTGGCTGCCAATCAGGGAGAGCCGCTGTCCGGACAGAATTCTCAGGCAGAAGAAGAATATAAGAATATCTGCCGGAGAATTCTCGGGGAGGAAGTACCGTTTGCGGAGCTGAAACAGAAAAAAGGTATGTTCAGGAGATTAAGCGATATCTTTCATAAATAGACAGTTGATTCTGTTTCCGTTAAGCTTCGTTAAAGGAGGGTGTTCCCTGTGAAATCTGTCAACAAGATAAAAGGCCGCTCGGCAGAATACGCAAGAAAGAGGATGACACTTCTTCTTGTGTCGGAACGGCTTGACTGCTCTCCGCAAATGATAAATATGCTGAAAAACGATTTGATCCGTACCGTAAAAAAATATATTCCAGTGGATGAGAAGGGGGTTAATATCTGTATTACACAGGAACCTCCGATCATTCATGCAAAGATACCGGTACGGTCTGAAAATAAAGGAATACAGGAAAATGATAAAACAATATAAATTAAGATTTTACAATTTCAGACTGGTAATATTTTTGCTGGCAATCAGTACGTTTGGTATTATACTGGTCGGAAGCGCAAGAGAGGATCTGATGACCAAGCAGCTTGCCGGAGTTATTATCGGTTTTATTATTATGGTAATCCTTTCATTGATGGATTATTCATGGATTTCAAATTTTCAGTGGATTATGTACGTCGCTAATATCGTTTTGCTTCTGATTGTGCGTCTGTTTGGTGATTCGGCTAACGGTGCGGCAAGATGGATCGATTTTGGTTTTATTCGATTTCAGCCGACTGAGCTGTCAAAGATTATAATAATATTGTTTTTTGCACGATTTTTTATGGATCATGAGGAAGACCTGAATACGGTTCGGACACTGGCAAAATCTGTAATTCTTCTGGCAATCCCGCTGATTCTTATTTATGAACAGCCGGATATGAAAAATACACTGATGATGCTTGCTGTATTTTGTATTCTGATCTATATTGCAGGATTGAGCTATAAGGTCATTGGCGGAATGTTTCTGATCATAATCCCGCTTTCTATTATTTTTTTATCAATCGTTGTTCAGCCAGATCAGAATCTGATCAAAGATTATCAGAGAAAACGTATTATGGCTTTCCTTTATCCAGAGAACGAAGAATACGGCGACGATATTGAACAGCAGAATAACTCCAAGACAGCAATTGCTTCGGGTGAACTGATTGGCAAAAAACTTTCCGGAGATAAAGAAGTGGCCTCTGTAAATGAGGGTAACTTCGTATCAGAGAATCAGACAGACTTTATTTTTGCTGTGGCCGGTGAGGAATATGGTTTTATGGGATGCTGTGCAATCGTCCTTCTGCTGCTGGCAATTTCGGTAGAATGTATTCGGATGAGCCTCAGGGCAAAAGACCTGTCGGGGAAGATTATATGCTGCGGTATGGCAAGTATTGTATCACTCCAGAGTTTCCTGAATATCTGTGTGGCGACAGGAATTGCACCAAATACCGGTACACCGCTTCCTTTTGTCAGTTATGGACTTACGTCTCTTGTGAGTCTTTATATTGGTATGGGACTGGTATTGAATGTAGGACTTCAGAGCAGCGCCTACAATAAAGAAATCCGCAAGAACACGATCGATAAGAAAGAGGATTATTTATGACAGAAAGACAGCAAAAAAGAAATACAGCAGGACAGGGACAGCGACGCAAAACAGCAAGACCGGAGCAATTGACCAGAAAAGCTCCTGAAACGGCACGTCTGCAGGCGCGCAGAAATCCGAGAAGAACTCCGAGAATACGCAAAATGCGCCGGAAACGTATAAAAAGTACGGTTATACTGGTACTTTTTCTGTTAGTTGTTTTTGCTGGTGCATTTGGTGGCTTTTATGTCCTCAGAGGAGGCAGTATTTCCACTCCGGCGCAGGCATATGATATTACCAGAGAATTTCAGCATCAGAGTCTTGTAGGAACCAGTCAGAGAGCATCAGCATTTGCGGCGGATCTCTGTGTGGTAGACGGGGATCAGCCAATGGATTCTGTATCGCTGGAAGATGGACAGGAGGGCGTTTTGCTGGATTTGAAAGATAAATCCGTGTTATTTGCCAAAAGTGCATATGAGCGTGTATATCCGGCCAGCATCACAAAAATCATTACAGCACTCCTTGCGTTTAAGAACAGCAACATGGATGATGTAGTGACAATTTCACAGGAAAACATTACATTAGAGGAGGGTTCTCAGGTAGTAGGATTTCAGGAAGGTGATCAGGTGACAATGGATCAGCTGGTACATTGTCTTCTTGTTTATTCCGGAAATGATGCTGCATCTGCAATTGCGACACACGTAGGTGGCACGACAGAGAATTTTGTTTCCATGATGAATGAGTATGCTGCTCAGCTTGGATGTACAGGAACTCATTTTACGAATCCACATGGGTTGCAGGATGAAAACCATTATACAACACCATATGATATTTATCTGATGTTGAAAGAGGCATTGAATTATCCGGAATTTACAGAGATTACACAGATGCCGAGTTATACTGTTACATTTACACACAGTGACGGATCAGAGGACAGTGTGGCACTGACTGCAACGGACCATTATCTGACGGGCGAGGCAAATGTGCCGAAAGGTGTTACAGTTCTTGGAGGAAAGACCGGTACGACAAACAGTGCGGGTAACTGCCTGGCGTTACTCAGCCAGAATTCTTATGGCTCTCCATATATTTCGATTGTTATGGGAGCATCAAGTAAAGAGCTTCTTTACCAGCAGATGACATCACTCCTTGAAAAAATAAATCAGTAGATACAATAGACAAAAGCCTTTACTGTTCAACTGTTTACAGTAAAGGCTTAAAATTTCACAAAAAGTTACATTTATCTATTGAAATTTGAGATAAAATGCACTATAATACAAACATATTAATTATCGTTTTTGTTCAAAATTAATATTATATTGTGTCTAAGGAGGAAAACAGGATGGTTGAACTGATCGTAGGTAAGAAAGGTAAGGGCAAAACAAAAGTACTGTTAGACAAAGTGAACGGCGCAATTAAAGAAGCCAATGGCAGCATTGTTTACTTAGATAAAAGTGCAAAACATATGTATGAATTAAATAATAAAGTTCGTCTGATCGATGTATCTGGATATCCGATTAAGAATGCAGACGAGTTTGTAGGATTTGTTTGTGGTATTATTTCTCAGGATCATGATCTTGAGCAGATTTATCTTGACAGTTTCCTGACAACAGCGAAACTTGAGGGACAGGATGTTACAAATGCATTAGAGCAGTTAAGTGCAGTTGGCGAGAAGTTCAACGTAAAATTTGTTGTAAGTATGTCTCTTGACAAAGAAGAAGTTCCTGCTTCCTTACAGGACAAGATTATTACAGCATTATAAACCGTAAAAAAGAAATTCGGGATTAGTCTTTTTAAACCATATAAGGTACATATGATGGGGTAATCAGAGAGGATTCTGTTGGGGGACAGGATCCTCTTTTTGTGCAATTATATTGTGCAAATTGTATGGTTGATCAAGCGTTGACTTTTAAGAAGGCATACGTTATAATGTGTACGTCAAAAAAGAATTCTAAAGTAAAGGCAGGTGAACAGAATGGATAATTGTGATTCTCACGGGCGAAGTAGTTACACAGGACAGAAATTAAAAGCAGTCTGTGAGTACAGTTACTACATTCTGTTTTAATTTGGTTATTATTCTATTTTTCATTTCCAGATAATTTTCTGTTCTGTAAAAATCCCTGAACACAATTAAGTTCAAATCAGATATTTGACATGTTTTGCAGAAAGACATGCTTTTTTTGTGTTGCCATGTTTATTGATGGCAGCTTCTATGGCTATGCCTTTTTGTACGATTATTATGGGAAAAAAGGAGGAAATACAGAATGGAAAAAAGGGTACAGGATTATGGAAAAGAAATCCTGAATGTTGTGAGAAGCAATGTTTCTCCGGCAGTTCTGGCAAAGAGACTTCAGGATTTCCACGAAAATGATCTTGCAGATGTTCTGGAAGAACTGTCTGTAGTAGAACGCTGTAAGCTCTATCGTGTACTGGATATGGATATGCTGTCCGATATTTTTGAGTATACGGATGAAGATACCGTAGTAAAGTATCTGGAAGAAATGGAGGTAAAAAAAGCTGCAGCAATACTGTCAAAGATGGAAACAAATGTACTGGCAGATGTACTTCAGCAGTTTGAACGCTCCAAAAGAAAGATTTTAATTGAGCTTCTTGATGATAAAGTAAGACACGATATTGAACTGATCACGTCATTTGATGACGATGAGATCGGTAGTCGTATGACAACGAATTATATTGTGATACATGAAAACATCAGTGTCAAAGAGGCAATGAGTCAGCTGGTTACACAGGCGGCAGAGAATGATAATATCTCAACGATTTTTGTAATCAATGATGCTGAAGAATTTTATGGAGCAATTGATCTTAAGGACCTCATTATCGCGAGACAGAATCATCCGCTGGAGGAACTGATCGTTACTTCTTATCCATATGTTTATGGAACGGAACTGATTGATGACTGTATCGAAAATCTGAAAGATTATTCCGAAGATTCGATTCCGGTGCTGGATAATGATAACCGTCTTCTGGGCGTTATTACTTCGGCGAATATCGTAGATCTTGTTGATGATGAAATGGGAGAGGACTATGCGAAGTTGGCTGGTCTGACTGCGGAGGAAGATCTGCAGGAACCATTGAAAGAAAGTATGAAAAAAAGAATGCCATGGCTGATCATTCTTTTGGGATTGGGTATGGTAGTTTCTTCTGTTGTTGGGGTATTCGAAAAAGTTGTTACAAATCTGCCGATTATCATGTGCTTCCAGTCACTGATTCTTGATATGGCAGGAAATGTCGGCACACAGTCTCTGGCTGTCACAATCCGTGTCCTTATGGATGAATCACTTACCGGCAGACAGAAACTGGAACTTGTACTGAAAGAGATGAAAATTGGCCTCTGTAACGGTGGGGTACTTGGTATTTTATCCTTCGTACTGATTGGTCTATATATCTGGCTGTTTAAGGGAAAAACGCTGGTATTTGCATATGCGGTCTCCGGCTGTGTTGGTCTTTCCCTGCTTCTGGCAATGCTGATATCAAGTGCGGTGGGAACCTGTATTCCTCTGTTTTTCAAAAAGATCCATATCGATCCGGCAGTTGCATCCGGACCGTTGATCACCACAGTAAATGACCTGGTTGCGGTTATTTCCTACTATGGACTGAGCTGGATTTTTTTGATCGAGGTACTTCATCTTTAATCTTCACGAAGTCTGACTGCTGTGGCTGCCTGACGCCGTCTGGCATCGTCTAAGGCTGCGTAATGTTTCTTGGTAGTATTGACATCCTTATGCCCCAGAACGTCCGCTACAAGGTAAATATCGCCGGTTTCCTGATACAGGGCTGTGCCATATGTACTGCGGAGTTTATGGGGCGTTATTTTTTTGGTAGTTGTGATCTGGCGGGAGTACTTTTTGACCATGTTTTCGACTGCCTGCACGCCCATACGTTTGCGCTGAGCAGAGTAGAAGAGAGCATGTTCATGTCCGGCGAGAGGAGTGATACCTTCGCGTATCTCCAGATAGTGTTTCAGAGCTTTTTCAACTTCTTCACCAAAATAAACAACCATTTCGTTGCCACCTTTTCGGGTGACTTTAATTCCATTATTTTTAAAATCTACATCTTCAATATCAAGACCGACACATTCAGATACACGGATTCCGGTGCCGAGAAGAAGCGTGACGATTGCCAGGTCACGTTCCTTTGTTTTTTCGTAATATACACGTTTCTGACCGGTCAGGCTGTCTCCACAGTGCTCGATATAGTCCAAAAGCAACGCAACTTCATCTGTATCCAGGCGGATAATGCTTTTGTCATGGATTTTCGGGACATCAATCAGGACAGTCGGGTTTGTGTGGATCATTTCACGTTTATAATAATAAGCATAAAAACTGCGCAGAGCAGAAATTTTGCGCTTTAATCCACGTTCACCGTTGGTTTCGGTTTTGTCACCATTCTGGTATACCTTGAGATATTCCATGTATTCTTCAAGATCGACGGCTTTGATCTGATCAAGGACAGCCACAGAAAAATCAGTCATTGCATAATTTTTGAATGCCGGATTTTCATCAAGAAGAAACTGAAAAAAAATTCGTATGTCGTATGCATAAGAAATTCGTGTCTTTGTGGTTGTCGTAGAATCAATGGCACGAAAATAATCTTTGCAAAACGCAGGCAGCGTCGAAAGAACCTGCCGAAGCTTTAAGATATTTTCGGTATCGGTATGTTCACGGTAAGTGGTTCTTGAGGTATTTACGGGCATAATAAAAACTCCTTATACATCTATTTGAAAAACTCGGGTTTGTCGTATAGATCTATTGTATTCATAAAATATCCTATTCATCGTTGTTATAAAATCTTTTCATCTAAAATGATCGTAAACGGTCCGTCGTTAAGAAGGGACACTTTCATGTCTGCACCAAATTCGCCATGCTCAACAACCGGAACAGATTTCTTTGCTTCATCGATCATATATTCATACAAAGCTTCCGCCATATGTGGTTCTCCGGCTTCGATAAAGCTTGGCCGATTTCCTTTCTTACAGTTTGCATATAGGGTAAACTGCGACACAATTAGCAATTCACCATCTACATCTTTCAATGATAAATTGGTCTTACCATTTTCATCTTCAAAGATACGAAGACCGAGAAGTTTGCGAAGATATTTATCTGCAATTTCCTTTGTATCGTCCTGACCGGCTCCGACAAAAACAAGAAGTCCCTTCCCTATTTTTCCGATTGTATTTCCATCTACCTGTACCTCCGCATGAAGTACACGCTGAATGACCAGACGCATAAATATTCCTCCGATTATTTTTATTTAAACTTAAATATTTCAGACAATACATCTATTATAGCATGTTTGGACAAAGAAAAAAAGCTCCGACTCAGTAATCCTGCCAGATGCAGTTTGATGAATCGGAGCTGTAAATTCAAGAATATGTAGCTTTAACGAGATGCTTTTGTTGAATCAAAAATTTTAATAGATTCGATAATCGCTTTGACGGTATTGTCGATTCCGTACTTGCTGCTGTCAATGCAGAGATTGTAGCTCTTGGCAGATCCCCATTTTTTATTCGTGTAATAATTATAATAACTTGCTCTGCTCTTGTCGGTTTTGGTGATGATATCGCGTGCTTCCTTAGGTGTTTTATTGTATTTGGCGGCAATCCGGTTGATTCGCCAGTCAAAATCTGCGTGTACGAAAACACTGAAACAGTCTTTCCAGTCAGCAAGAGCATAATCAGCACAACGGCCAACCATTACACACGGACCTTCTCCTGCAAGCTTCTTGATAGCATCAAACTGTGCAAGGAAAATCTTGTGATTCATAGGCATATCTGAAAAACCTGCGGAGGAATAACCAAATGAATAGGTGTCCATCACGAGTGAATAAAGAAAACTGTTTGTTGGTTTCTCATCGTGATGCTCAAAAAGTTCTTTACAGATACCGCTGTCATTTGCTGCATGCTCCAACAGTTCTTTATCATAATATTTAATGCCGAAATAATTGGCAATCTCCTGTCCGATCTGTCTGCCACCACTTCCATATTCACGACCGATTGTAATAATTGAACTAGTATTGTTCATAATAGACACTCCCTTCTGCAAGAATCATATTGACATTATACAATATATACAAAGAAAATCCAACTATTTTCTCAATTTTTCTAAAAGTTTTGAAAAATATTCAGGCAAAGGAGCTTCGAACTCCAGATATTCTCCCGTTATCGGATGAACAAAACCAAGAATCATTGCATGTAATGCCTGGCCCTGAAGGTGATAAGGATTTTTGGAAGAACCATATACAGTATCTCCGAGAAGCGGATGTCCGAGGCTTGCCATATGAACACGGATCTGGTGTGTACGACCTGTTTCCAGACGGCATTCAATATAAGTTGCCTGTCCAAAACGCTCAAGTACTTTATAATGTGTGATTGCCTCTTTGCCGTTTTTATGGTTGATTGCCATTTTTTTGCGGTCTGTAGGATGACGGCCGACAGGTGCATTGACAGTTCCTTCATCTTCTTTGAGGTTTCCCTGCACAACCGCGCGATAACGGCGTTTGATGCTGTGTTCTTTGAGCTGTTCGGCAAGGTCACGGTGTACGACATCATCTTTGCAGATCAGAAGCGCACCGGTGGTATCTTTGTCAATTCGGTGTACAATACCTGGGCGAAGCACTCCGTTAATACCGGATAAATGTTCTCCACAGTGTGCCATAACGGCATTGACAAGTGTGCCGGAAGTATGTCCGGCACTGGGATGTACGACCATGTCTTTTGGTTTGTTTACGACAAGTACATAGTCATCTTCATACAGAATATCCAGAGGAATATTTTCCGGGAGGATATCCAGAACTTCCGGATCAGGGATATGAAACTCGATATAATCTCCGGACTGAGTCTTATAATTGGCTTTGATGACGCGGCCATTTACGAGCACCTGTTCTTCTTTGAGAAGTTTCTGAATATAAGAACGGGAATGCTCCGGGCACTGATCCGCAAGATAACGGTCGATCCGTATATTGTTTGCGGATGCATCTACGTTAAATTCTAATGTTTCCATGTGTTATCCTTTATGATTAATAAAATAAAAATCTTCATCTTTGTAGCGGAAAATAACAAACACCGCCAGCAGAATGCCGCCACAGACAACGTAGATATCGGCAATATTGAATACCGGAAAATCAATCAGAGAAAAATAAATAAAGTCTGTGACATAACCGTAAAATGCGCGGTCGA
>ERZ773188.4083-NODE-4083-length-11343-cov-2.977764_pt1 | contig 11343 bp, 9 predicted proteins | sample MGYA00581011_ERZ773188 | MGnify/ENA primary metagenome ERZ773188 (study PRJEB29015, sample SAMEA2737798) | human gut metagenome | biome: human gut; feature: human-associated habitat; material: faeces | place: China | collected 2012 ...
CGGAATAGAATGTAATTATGGAGAATATACTTGATATTATAAAAAACGAAATTTCGCACGATTATTATCAACAGAACTTTCCTAATGATGGGCAAAGATTTGTTGCATGGTATATGCGCAATATACATTTGTTGGACCAATGCCAAACAAAAGATGCAATAACAGATGGTGCAAATGATAAACAGATAGATGCAGTTTACATTGATGAGGATGAGCAAAAAATATATATTGTTCAAGGTAAATATTATCTTGGCGATACAGTTAATGCAGAACCTGTAAGAGAAGTTATTTCCTCTTGGAGTCATTTTAGCAATCTTGCTAAGTTACAAGAAAATGCGAATGAGAAACTAAAAAAGAAAATAGCCGAGATTTCCGAGGCATTAAATGACGATTCATATTGTCTATGTTTTGAATTGATAACAACTTCTACTTTTTCCGTTGATGCGGAGAAAGATATTGAGGCTTTTCAAATCAAACTGACAGAAGACGATAACTCTGATATAAACGCCCAGTTTGCCGTTATTGATAGACAGGGATTATTGGATGCTTACAACAGGGTATTAGAGCAAACAAATCCAACACTTAACCACACTGTATCTTTAGAAGAGGGTAAATATCTCATGACAGAACTTAGTTCCACAAAAGTTCTTGTGGCTGCTATGCCATTAAAGGAATGTATCAAAATCCCAGGCATTAAAGATGGTTCTCTATTTCAAAAAAATGTAAGACAGAGTTTAGGCATCAACAATACTGTAAACAAAAAAATTAAGAGAACGATCAATGACCCAAACAAGTGTCGAGATTTCTTCTTTTTCCATAATGGTATAACTGCCATTTGTAATAAAATGGAAGATTTAAAAAATGGTCAGTTCAAGTTTTACGGATTGAATGTCGTTAATGGCTGTCAGTCATTAAACACCATATTGAGTTGCAGTGAAAATGTAAAAAAACGTGATGATGCCTATGTATTGTTTCGCTTTTACGAAATTCCACAACGTGACCGTGCTGATTCTATAAGTATTAATACGAATACACAGAGTGCTGTTAAGGCAAGAGATTTGCGAAGCAATAGTAAACAAGTGCTGAAGTTGAAGAAGGTATATGAGCAAACATATCCTAACGGATTCTTCGCAACCAAGAGAGGTGAACAAGTGCCAGCCAACAAGGACAAGGCTTATACTGTGGAACTGTCTAATTTGGGTAAGGAACTTATGGCGTGGTATATGCAACGCCCAAATTTGTCATATGGTGAGACGAAGATTTTTGACAAATATTTCTCCACTTTATTCAAAAACGAATATCATCCAGAAGACATTTATGCGTTGAATTTTTGGATGAATAAAATTATGGACTCATGGACTATTGACAATCCTTTGGCACTTGATGAAATACTTCTTACGATGAAGGCTTATGCTCCATATCATTTGTTGTTTGCTATTTCTGCGGTCTTTGCAAAATGCAACAATCAAATGGGTGTACCTTCTCCTGCGGAGTCATTGCGACTTGCTCAGGCAAATAACCTTATAGATACGATTATTGCAATATCTGTCAATTGTCTAAACAACGCAATCGCATCAGAGTCCCAAAATTGCATACAAGCCAACAAGACTTTCATACCACAAAACTGGGTGAAAAACAAAGCCTGCATTCAAGGTATTCAGTCCGCAATAATCAATTATTTCTCTTTTTTGCCTACTATGAACAAACAGATGGCAGACAAACTAAAGAAGGAATTGAAAATGGAACCTCAATACTTTTCATATAGAGTACAAGCAGATGATTAAATAATGAACGTGTGTGGATATAGCAATGGGACAGAATGATTTGACAAACATAAATGATGTTGTCTATCAGAAATTGATAGACAACATAACCACGCTATGGGGTGAGGCGAAATCAAAAGCCATTACTGCGGTCAATACCGAATTGCTTGATGCCAACTGGCAGACAGGCAAATATATCGTAGAATATGAGCTTAAAGGTAAGGATAGAGCTGAGTATGGCAAGCAATTACTTGTGAACCTTGCCAAAGACCTAACGGCAAGAAATGGGAAAGGCTTTAGTCGTTCTAATCTTGTCTATATGCGTAAGTTTTATCTTGCTTTTCCAATTTGTGAGACAGTGTCTCACAAATTGACATGGAGTCACTATTTTGAGCTATTGAAGTGCGATAATACACTTGAAATGCAGTTTTATTATACGGAGTCCATCAAAGAATGTTGGAAAGTCAGGGAACTGAAAAGACAGATGAAAAGTTGCCTGTTTCAGCGACTTGCCCTAAGCACAGACAAGGCAGGAGTTCTAGCTTTGGCTAACGAGGGGCATCAAGTACAAACTCCACAAGACATTATTCGCGACCCATTCGTACTTGAATTTGCTGGACTTCCCAAACAGAAACGCTATAAGGAAAGTGACTTAGAAAAGGCTCTTAAAGACCACATGGAGCAGTTCCTTTTGGAAATGGGGCGTGGCTTTGCTTTTGTCGGCAGACAATACTCCATGCAGATAGGCAGCCGACAGTTTAAGGTGGATTTGGTGTTCTACCACTGTATTTTGAAATGCTATGTGCTGATTGACTTGAAGCGAGCAGAGATAAAACATGGTGATATTGGGCAGATGAACCTCTACCTTAACTATTTCAAAACAGAAGTGTGTCAACCAGACGATAATCCACCCATCGGCATAGTTTTGGGAGCAAGAAAAGACGAGCTTCTGATGGAGTATGCCTTGGAGGGCATTACAAACCAGTTGTTTGTGGCACGTTACCAACTCTATTTGCCAAAGCGTGAAGAACTGCAAGCGCAACTCGACAAATTGTTAGACGAAGCTGAGCAACAACAATAAAGTAAGGACATTCCGAAGTTTTTTATCAGAAAATCTATCTTTCCTTCTTTTCGGCTCTAAATTATCCGTTTTTCTGCGGTTTGCCACGCCTCAGCCAATACGCTGCAGAGTTTGAAACGGGAATGTGGCCACATAGACATCGGTGCCTGCGGGCAGGTTCATTCCGGCAATGGCACGGCTGATTTCAGCCAACGGCACACCCTGCCCTTCCATCTCTCTTATTCTCTCCGAGATGAGCGCGGTGTCGATGCCAGCCGCTGCCACAACAGCGATGCCCTGCACATAGAGAGTGTAGGCGGTCTCCTCCTCGACAGCACGGTGGCTGACGCTGCCGTCGGAGCTTATGTCAAAAAGGTGCAGCCGACAGACCGCACCTTCATAGACCGTATATGGCGCAAGGAAACGCATCATCTTGTCAGTTGCGCAGCCCGCGCTGATATGGATGGGCGTTGTAGATGTCCTGACGCAGGCGCGAGCGCGAAAGCGAGATTTTGTCGACAAAGACAGCGTTCTCCATCACCATTTTGTAGTTCATATATCCGTATACACGCTTTGTGGTGCGCGTGGAGTCGGTCTGCAGCACAATCGATGCCGTTTCTTCCGGCATCAGACTCTGCGACTGAAATTCAGAAGAGCCGTCGGCATAGTCCACTCCAACAAACAACGTTGCGGCGTTTTTCGCGTTGACCATCTGCATCCGCCATTCGTAGCGGTCGCCTGTGCGCATCTCGCTGTCGGCGGGATAAGAGAAAGCCAGCTGCACCAGACCGCCGCACTGACGCCTGTCGAAGAGCAAAGAGTGCGACTGCTGCCACACGTCAACGCTGTCGCCAGCCGCCACAAGCCTCTCTCCAACCTTCTTTGCCTCGTTGCGTGCGTCCCGCTGTCGGTCTTCAAGGATAGACACCACATCGTCGTAGACGTCGCCATAGATGTCAAGATTGTGTCCGTACCACATCAGCGACTTGTCGAAGTCGGCTTGCGTGTATCCGTTTTTAATCAGTATTGACTGCTTCAAAGCCTTGCGCGACTCATCGCTTCCATAGTCAGACCTGTTCAGCTCCACCACGGCGTCGCCTTCAGCCATATCGGCAAGCAGTACTGCCATATCTTTCTCCGGAATCACCCCTTTGGGAGTCTTGGAGCAAGACGACAGCAGCGCCGCTGCAGCCACACACAATATGCACAGACAGGTTCTCATCTTATTGTTTTGCATCCTGGTTTCCGTCATGCTGTCCGGCTTCGCTTTTCTCGATTCCGGAGAACGACAAATACTTTGAATTGAAGAGTATCAGCCACACGATACCCACAGATATCGCCGCGTCGGCAAGATTGAACACCGGACGGAAGAACTCGAAATCGGTGCCACCCACCCACGGCATCCAGTCGGGCCATGTGCCCTGCACAAGGGGGAAGTGGAACATGTCGACCACCAAGCCGTGAAGAAACGTTCCGTAGCCGCCGCCTTCGGGGAAAAGCGTTGCAACGGAATACCACGTCGACTCACTGAAAATCAATCCATAAAACATTCCGTCGATAACGTTGCCTATGGCTCCGGCGGTGACCATCGACAGGCAGACCACGAAACTTTTCGGGTATGCCTCGTTCTTGCGTATCTTGAACAGGAAATACACGAGAGCCACCGACGCAAGGATTCTGAATATCGACAGGAACAGCTTTCCGCCCAATTCTATTCCAAACGCCATGCCCGGGTTCTCGATGAAATACAGTTCAGCCCAGTTGGTGAAAGGCATCGACTCGCCGAGGCGGAACGACGTTTTCACCCAAATTTTAATAACTTGGTCGGCAATTATAATCGCAAGGACTATAATTGCCGCCAAGGTTCCATTAGAAATTTTCTTTTTCTGCATCAATGAAGTTTACTTCTTTTTTAAACTTTCCTGCTGTTTGCCCTCGATGCTCAGAGTGGCGTGAGGCACAGCCTTCAAGCGCTCCTTGGGAATCAGTTTTCCCGTCTCGCGGCAAATACCGTAGGTTTTGTTCTCTATCCTGACAAGAGCCGCTTTCAGATGCTGGATAAACTTCATCTGGCGCTGAGCCAGGCGTCCCGACTCCTCTTTGTTGAGAGTGTTTGCGCCTTCCTCCAGCACTTTGAATGTAGGCGACGTGTCGGCGGTGTCGTTACCGTCAGAGTTTGTCACCTCATTCTTAAGCTGCTCATAGTCTTTATATGCCTTGTCGAGTTTGGCAAGGATAATCTCCTTGAATTCCTGCAACTCGGCGTCTGAATATCTCGTTTTTTCTGCCATAGTTATAAAAGTTATATCATTTCCCTATTTATGAATCTTTACAGATGCCGACAAATCAGGATACTCGTCCATGTCGAGCGGAGTGCGGTCGGCGTCGGCGATTTCGGCGATGGTGACGCTCTCTGCGAGCACCTGACGGCCGATATAGTCGGCATATTCGCGCACAGCCTCATCAGTGGCGGCATTCGGGGTGACCACAACATCGATTTTGTCAGTTATCTCAAATCCCTGACTCTTGCGGATGTTCTGGATGCGGTTCACGAGTTCGCGGGCGATGCCCTCGCGGCGCAGCTCGTCGCTGACAGTGATGTCGAGCGCCACAGTGAGCGAGCCCTCGTTGGCAACAAGCCAGCCCGGGATGTCCTCCGAAATCACTTCCACGTCGGAAAGCTCAACCACAGCCTCTTCACCGTTAACGGTAAACGCAAACTTGCCCTGCTTCTCAAATTCGATAATGTCGTGCTGCGACATTGCCGTAATCTGCGCGGCAAGGAGTTTCATTATCTTGCCAAACTTCGGACCGAGCTTCTTGAAGTCGGGTTTCACCTTCTTCACGAGCACGCCCTCGTCGTTGCCCACAAACTTGATTTCCTTTACGTTGACCTCGTTCTTGATAAGCGCGCTCATTGCCTCTACGCTGTTTTTCTGCGCCTCGCTCATCACCGGCACCATAATCATTGCCAGCGGCTGACGCACTTTCAGGTTGGCCTTGCGGCGCAAAGCGAGCACCATCGCCGTGATGTCCTGAGCCATCTTCATCTCCTCCTCAAGCGCCTTGTTGATTACGCTTTCGTCGGCAACAGGGAAGTCGGCCAAGTGAACCGATGTCGACTCGCCGGTAGTAGCGGCGGTCAGGTCGGTGTACAGACGGTCGGCAAAGAACGGCGATACGGGAGCAATCAGCAGAGCCACCGTCTTCAGACATGTGAACAGAGTCTGATAAGCCGACAGTTTGTCGTCGTTCATCTCGCCGCCCCAGAAACGCTTGCGGTTGAGGCGCACATACCAGTTGCTCAGGTTGTCGCCCACGAAATCCGAGATGGCGCGTGCAGCCTTTGTAGGCTCATAGTCGTCAAGGTCGGCCGACACTTCCTTAACCAGCGTGTTGAGCAGAGATATGATCCAGCGGTCGATTTCCGGGCGTTTCTCCACAGGAATCTGTTCCGCGGAATTGTCAAATCCGTCGACGTTGGCATAAAGAGCGAAGAATGAATATGTGTTGTAGAGCGTGCCGAAGAATTTGCGGCTCACCTCCTCTACTCCAGCGGTGTCGAATTTCAGGTTGTCCCATGGCGAAGAGTTTGAAATCATGTACCAACGCAGCGGGTCGGTGCCATATTTTTCAATCGCGCCAAACGGATCTACGGCATTCCCAAGACGCTTGCTCATCTTGTTGCCGTTCTTGTCGAGGACAAGTCCGTTGGAGATTACCGATTTGTATGCTTTCGTGTCAAACACCATTCCAGCGATGGCGTGCAGAGTGAAGAACCAGCCACGAGTCTGGTCCACTCCCTCGGCGATGAAATCGGCTGGATACACCTCACGCTTGTCAAACGCCTCTTTGTTTTCAAACGGATAGTGAATCTGAGCGTAAGGCATCGAGCCCGAGTCAAACCACACGTCGATCAAGTCGAGCTCGCGACGCATTGGCTTTCCGCTGTCGGAAACCAGCTTGATGTCGTCGACATACGGACGGTGCAGGTCGATTTTATCGTAGTTCTCAGCCGTGTATACACCAGGGACAAAGCCTTTGTCCTTGTAAGGGTTGCTCTTCATCACGCCGGCAGCCACAGCCTTTTCAATTTCGTTATAGAGCTCCTCAACGCTGCCGATACACTTCTCCTCGTCGCCGTCTTCGGTGCGCCAGATAGGCAGCGGAGTGCCCCAATAGCGGCTGCGCGAGAGGTTCCAGTCGTTAAGGTTTTCAAGCCATTTGCCGAAACGTCCGGAGCCTGTCGACTGCGGCTTCCAGTTTATAGTGTTGTTGAGTTCAATCAGACGGTCGCGCGACGCCGTTGTGCGGATAAACCAGCTGTCGAGCGGATAGTAGAGCACAGGTTTGTCGGTGCGCCAGCAGTGAGGATAGTTGTGCACGTGCTTCTCAATCTTGAACACCTTGTTCTCCTGCTTCATCTCCATACACAAGCGGATGTCGAGACTTTCAGCGGCAGCGGCTGCTTTGTCGTCATATTTTCCATCGACGTTGAACTGCGGGTCGTAGGCATTCTTCACCCAAGCCCCCTGATAGTTCTTATACACGTCGACATCGACACACTCCGCCACGAAACGCTCGTCGAGCTCGTCGAGCATATAGAATTTGCCCGTAAGGTCGACCATCGGACGCGTCTCGCCCTTCTTGTTGATCATGAACAGCGACGGGATGCCTGCCGCACGTGCCACAAAGGCGTCGTCGGCACCGAATGTCGGTGCGATATGCACGATGCCCGTACCGTCGTCGGTGGTCACATAGTCGCCAGCGATTACGCGGAAAGCCTTGTCGGCTGCATTCTTGAAATTGCCGTCGGCGTCCATCTCCACAGGCTTCACCCATGGGAACAGCTGCTCATAGTGCATGCCCACCAAGTCGGGCCCCTTATATTCAGCCACCACCTTGAACGGCACCAGCTTGTCGCCCGGCTTATAGTCTTCGAGCGCCAGCCCCTCGGCCTTCTGGTTGAAGTGGTGGTAAAGCAGCGGTTTTGCCACGATTGCCGTGATTTTCTCGCCGTTATATCCATTGTATGACTGCACAGCGAGATAGTCGATTTTCGGACCCACGCAGAGCGCCGTGTTTGAAGGCAATGTCCACGGAGTAGTGGTCCATGCGAGGAAATACGGCGTACCCCATTCAGCCATTTCCGGAAGCGGATTCTTGATGCGGAACTGAGCCACGCAAGTTGTGTCCTTCACGTCGCGGTAGCATCCCGGCTGGTTAAGCTCGTGCGAGCTCAATCCTGTTCCGGCAGCCGGCGAATAAGGCTGGATTGTGTAGCCTTTGTAGAGGTATCCTTTTTTATAGAGTTGCTGGAGCAGCCACCAGACCGACTCCATATAGCGGTTGTCGTAAGTGATATACGGATCTTTTGTGTCGACCCAGTATCCCATCTTGTGGGTAAGGTCTTCCCATTCCTTGGTGTATTTCATCACCTCGCGTCGGCAAGCCATGTTGTAGTCGTCGACAGAGATTTTCTTGCCGATGTCCTCCTTGGTGATGCCGAGCGACTTCTCCACTCCGAGCTCCACGGGCAGACCGTGAGTGTCCCATCCAGCCTTGCGCTTCACATGGAAACCCTTCATCGTCTTGTAGCGGCAGAACAAATCCTTTATGGTGCGTGCCATCACGTGGTGGATGCCCGGCATACCGTTTGCCGAAGGCGGACCCTCATAAAACACAAACGAAGGATGTCCCTCGCGGATTTTCATACTTTCCGCAAAAACCTGTTCTGCGTCCCATTTTTCCAGAACCTCCTTATTGACGTCGGAGAGGTTGAATCCATTATATTCCTTAAATTTATTCTTCATTAGAATAACTGCTTATCAATTTTTGTGCAAAGATAGTGCAAGGCGAGCGAAATGCAAAACAAACTTGTTTGATTTTGCTTTTCCTTGGCAACCTTCTGAACTTCGCAGACCTCAAAATCTCAGAAATAAATTAGCGACATTAGGCAGAATCTGACTACTTTTGCAAAAACTTTTTTTCAGCATTGGTTATGAGACAACAACTTTGGGACAAAACCGCCATAATCTTCGCCGTCGGAATCTTTCTGACGTTTGTGGCTTTCGACGTGATCTGGTGTATGGACACCACCTTTGCATCGTTCTCTTTCTTTGAGACATACGCAACTAAAATCATCGCAACGCTGGCGCTGGCAGGCGTCTATGCCCTGACGCGCAGCCGATGGGCGCAGATTGTGGTCATGGCTCTGCTCGACGTGCTGATGGTTGCCAACCTGATGTATTTCCGCACCTACTACTCCGCCATTCCGGCAAGCTCATATCTTGAGGCGGGCAATCTCGCCGACTTCAAGGCAAGCGTGACCGACTCGCTGCGGTGGGCAGACATCGTCCTGCCGCTCATCACCATAGCGACAGCCGTCATGGCATTTCGTTACAAAACCACCAAGCGTCAGCCGCTGACAGCCGTGCTGAAATGGTGGGCAGCGCCGCTTGCAGGCTTCGCCCTGCTGCTCACGGGCGTCAATCTGTGCAAAGGAGGCTTCCACAAGTCGTTGCGCTCCGTGCGCCAATCGGCTTATCTCTGCTCTGCCGACGCGCCTATCTTCTCGGTCTTCGGATGCATCTGGTATGACATAACCGACGCCGCCGAGCCAATCACGCCCGAGAAGCAGGCGGAGATTGAGAGATGGCTGGCGTCGCAACCGAAACACCAGCCTGCCGACAGCGTCACGGAAAAACGCAGCAACCTGCTGATTGTCTTCGCCGAGTCGCTTGAAAGCTGGGTGCTTGAGAAGAAAGTCGACGGCAAGGAAATCACGCCTTGCCTGAACAGACTGCTGAAAGAGAAGTCGACGCTCTACGCACCCAATGTGCTGACACAGGTGAAGGGCGGACGTTCAATCGACGCGCAGCTGATGATTTGCAGCGGACTGCTGCCGCTGATGAGCGGCACGTACAGCAGCCTCTACTACGACAACACATTCTACACGCTTCAGAAAGCGATGCGCGGGCTGAAGCACTCCCGGAGCTACCTGCTGACCATCGACAAGGTGTCGACATGGAATCAGGGCGCGGTGGCACGCAGCTTCGGAACCGACACCATAATCTCCTACCACGACTTCAAGATGACCGAGGCATTCGGCACCCACAAGCGCATCGGCGACGCCTCGTTTTTCCAGCAATGCCGGGAGAAGATTGAGCGCGGCGAGGTGTGGAAGCCGGGCGAGTCGGTCTATATGCAGTTTGTCACATACTCCGGCCATGCGCCGTTCAAGCTGCCCGACCATCTGCGCACCATCACGTTTCCAGCGTCTATCCCTGAGAAGGCCGTCGACTATATGACCACCGCCCACTACACCGACAAGGCCATCGGCGACTTCGTGGCTTATCTGAAGACACTGCCGCAATACAAAGAAACCATCGTGGTGATTGTCGGCGACCATGAGGGACTGGCGTCCTACCGTCAGGAACTCGTCGGCAACCCAGCCTGCCGCGGACTGGTGTCAGACAAGCAGCTCACGCCGTTTATCGTGCTCAACTCGCCAGTTGGGATGCGCTACGACAAGTTTATGGGACAGATTGACATCTACCCCACACTACTCAATCTCATGCAGCTCGACGCCTACCGCTGGCACGGTCTGGGACAAAGCATCCTCGACCCGCGCAAGCAGGGCGTTGCCGTAGGCTCGGTGATGAATGTGGAAGGCACGGGAAGCGACAAGGAGGTGGAGCGTCTGAAGGAGGCTCACACCGTGTCGGACTACATGCTTCGCTACGATTGGCTGAAACGCCTCGACTAAAGCCGTCCCTCGTCGCTGTAGCTGTAGAATCCCCTTGATGAGAAGATGATATGATCCACCACGCAGACGTCGATCAGCTTGGCGGCATTTTTGAGTTTGTCGGTCAGAGCGTCGTCGTGCGCGCTTGGGCGCAACGAGCCTGATGGATGGTTGTGTACAAGAATTATTGCAGAGGCAAGATTGTCGATGGCGTGGCGCAACACAATCTTCACGTCGACCACCGTCGCCGCCACCCCTCCCTGGCTTATCCTGGCACGCGTGATGACGCGTTTGGCAGTGTTCAGATAGATTACCCAGAACTCCTCATGGTCGAGTCCCGTCAGCTTGTCGAGCATCAAGTCGTATGCCTTCGACGGCATATTAATCACCGGTTTCTCCACCGGACCCTCCTGCGCATATCGCTTGCCCAGCTCAATGGCGGCAAGCAGCGTCACCGCCTTTGCGTCGCCCACGCCCTTGAACGAGCGCACGAGGTTGCGTATGGTGCGCCTCGACAACTCCTGAAGGCTGTTGCCCGAATCGGCAAGAATGCGTTGCGACAAGTTTATCACCGACTCGCCGGGAGTGCCGCTTCCGAGCAGCAGCGCGACAAGTTCGGTGGTGGTAAGTGCCTCCACACCAATAGCCAACGCCTTCTCCCTCGGACGGTCCTCCGCCGATAGGTCGGCAATCTCGGCCGTGACCTGATTTTCCAAAGCGGCAGGAACTAAAACGTCCACGTCTGCCGCCAGCACCTCTTCGTTGGAAAATCA
>ERZ773188.4086-NODE-4086-length-11333-cov-3.710144_pt1 | contig 11333 bp, 9 predicted proteins | sample MGYA00581011_ERZ773188 | MGnify/ENA primary metagenome ERZ773188 (study PRJEB29015, sample SAMEA2737798) | human gut metagenome | biome: human gut; feature: human-associated habitat; material: faeces | place: China | collected 2012 ...
AGCGCGTCGCGTCCGGCAGTCTGTTGGATTTTTACTTGTGATTTTGCCATGATGGGAAAAATTAAAGTCAGTGATAGGATGAATAAAGTTTTTTGGGTTCTCATGATGATATGTTTTTTGGATTCGACATTTTACGTTCATCTCCACGATGGGGCTACGCCGTATGTTTCCTTATATATTTTAGAGAAGTGCGACAGGTTTTTGAATCCCACATCGAAACAAGCTTCCGTCACTTTTTTCTTTCCGGATAGTATCAAGTCGCGGGCGGCTTCCAGACGGCGTTTGATAATCCACTTTTGTGGAGTCAGGTCGCTGACCTTGGCAAAGTCCCGTTTGAAAGTGGCCAGGCTGCGCCCCGTGTAGCTTGCGATTTCGTTCATGGAGAGGTCGAGCATGTAGTTTTCGTTCAGGTAATCGAGGATGTCTATCTTCCACGGTTCCACGAAGTCGAACAGGGACGCATAAAGGTTCCGGTCGGTGCGGAGCAATACGTATACCCCCTCGGTCATTTTCAGTTTCAGCATGTCTTCGGAGGGTTTCTCTCCGGCTTCGAAATAAGGAATGACCGATTCGAACAGTGAACGGATGTCCGGGCGGTCGGAGGGGAGGACGCGAAGGCTTGTCTTGTCGCGCTTGGCATCTCCCGGTATGAGCCGGTTGTCGAGCAACCGGTAAAAATCCCTTAGGAAAGGCCGGGAGAATTTCAACACGATGGAGCGGTACGGTTTTCCGTTTTCCACCTTCTTGTGCAGCCACATCCGGTTGTCACGCCGCATGAAAGCACATTCACCCGGATGCAAGACGGTTTTCTTCCCCCGTTCCTCTATTTCCAGTTCGCCGGAACATAGATAAATGAGCGTGTGTTCCCTGTTCTCGTGGGCGCATCCCCGGTCGTCGTTGAAGTAACATGCGATAAGTATGTTCGAGCAGTCAAAAACTTCCAAATGTTCCATATCGTCAGCCTTTTGTTGGTGCAAATATAGTGCATTGTACGGGGATGGTGTTTGTTGTAAGGCTCAAATTTTCAAAAATACTTTCTTATAGCGCAATCATGAACGACGAACCCAGTGTGAGCATGTTCATGTATTCCCCGCTGTTTTTACTATGCGACGGAAGTAAATCATAGTCGAGGAAAAAGCGGATTCCATAATGTGCTTTGGCCTTGAACGTCAGCGAAATTCCGCTTCCGATGCAGCATATTAGACCAGTTGATTACCAATGTTTTATAAATAAAATGGTAGAAAAGTCCGTTTTGCACTTCTTTTTCTTCGCTGAACGAGTACAAAATTAGTGCATTTTTTCGGATTATGAAAGCAAGTGAAAAACTTTGTGTGAAATCATTTTTTTGAGGGGCTAATTTGAGGTGTATTAGTGAAAGTATGGAATATATTGCATCGCATTTTGTCAGTGGTGATGTTCGCGGTTATTTCGCTGGTTGTTTCTCCAAGGTTGAAGATGATGTTGTGTATTATAACGGTGCTGACCAAAAGAAAAATCGTTTGCTTGCCGAATGTTTTTCTTTCTCCCTCTTTTTGACTTTACTTTAATGGACGTATATATGAATACGGGGATAAAGTAAAGTTGATGATTTAAGAAAAGTGTTTAAAGGGACTCTGATTCGCTGGAAAAAGTGTGATGAAGTCGTATTTATTCCTTTGAAAAAGTGTAATGGCAGACTGGAGTGTATTTGTAATTTTTGCTTGATGGGTTCGTTTGAGACGACTCCCTTTGCTGTGTGTTCGAATATGCTATATATAGTCCATTCCAAGGGGTTGGTTTGCCCCCCTTGGAAATACTTTACTTGGTATATAGCAGTCGTTAAAGTCAAGTTGGAAATGTGGTTACTCCTTTTTTCTTTTGGTCAGCAGAATTGTTCTTTGATATGATGTGCGAGTGAGGAACAGATTACAGCTATATAACAAATAATATTTTGTTCGTTAAATAGGCATATATGGCAACAACAAAAAATATATAATAGCACTTGTTTTTTGGGATTTCCTACTCAAAATGGGTTATATGTACGGTTAATTATGCAATGATGTGTATTTCTCATGCGTAATACATTATTAAATAAATAAAAAGCATTATCTTTGCATATTATATGATAGGTTGATTATGGCAAAGAATACAATGGGTACTAAATTGCCCCGAAAATTGGAGCAGAAAATGCAAATAGTGGGGGAGCAGATTAAGTTGGCTCGCCTACGAAGGAATCTGAGTGTGGCTCAGGTGGCTGAACGTGCTACCTGTTCTCCGCTGACCGTGTCCCGAATAGAGAAAGGTGTACCGACTGTGGCAATCGGAATCTACTTGCGTGTGCTGTATGCTTTGCAGCTTGACGATGATATTTTGTGGCTGGCCAAAGAAGATAAATTGGGGAAAGCTTTGCAGGATTTGAGTTTGAAGACAAGGGAACGTGCATCTAAAAAAGAATAGGGATGAAAAAACTGTATGTATATGCCGATTTTGACTGGCTGAAGGAGATAGAACTTATTGGCGAGTTAGGCTACGAATCACTTCGTGGCTCGGACAGTTATTGTTTTGCGTTTAGCGATGAGTGGTTGAAAAAGCATGGAGATTTGTTTTTGAGTGATGACTTGAATAATTATCCAGGGCAACAATATACGCAGCCGGGAAAGGATATATTCGGATGTTTTTCGGATGCATTGCCAGATCGTTGGGGGCGAACTCTATTGTTGCGGCGTGAGCAGCTTGCAGCAATGGAAGAAAAGCGACCTATACGAAGATTGTCTTCATTCGATTTTCTGACCGGTATTGATGACTTTTCCCGAATGGGAGCTTTCCGCTTCAAGGAAAACCCTGATGGCGGGTTTATAAATGTGAGTGAGTCGTTGAAAATTCCGCCTTTGACGGATATTCGGGAATTGATTGCAGCTAGTGAGGAGATAGAGAGAAGCGAAGAAGAGAACGTGTTGCCCGACAGAAAGTGGATTACACAACTTGTGCAGCCGGGTTCTTCATTGGGTGGAGCAAGGCCGAAAGCCAGTGTGATAGACACAGATAAAACGCTTTATGTCGCCAAGTTCCCTTCTCGTAAGGATGATTACGATGCCGGATTTTGGGAACATTTCAGTCATTTGCTTGCAGCAAAAGCCGGTATAAATGCAGCGAAAACAAAAGTTATTGCCACAGGTGAAAAATATCATACATTGCTTTCAGAGCGTTTTGACAGAATCAAAGACGGAAAACGGATTCATTTCGCTTCTGCAATGACTTTGTTGGGGCTGAATGACGGAGATAACGCGACTACAGGGCATGGCTATCTGGATATAGTTGATTTCATCATTCAGAACTGTACGGATGTTGAGCGCAGTTTGCAGGAACTCTATCGTCGTGTGGCTTTCAATATCTGCATTGGCAACAGCGATGACCATTTCCGCAATCATGGTTTTCTTTTGACTGCAAAAGGCTGGACGCTCTCACCTGCATACGATATGAATCCCACTCTGAACGAATATCAAAGTCTGCTTATTTCGGCAACCTCCAACAAGGCAGACCTCGGCATTTTGCTTGATGCTTGTGGGGATTATATGCTTAATCGCAAAATAGCTGAAAATATTGTATTAGAGGTAGTTGAAGCGGTAAAAGGTTGGCGAGAGTTGGCGGTACGATTGGGAATTTCCAAGAGAGAGATGGAAATGTTTAGTGGCATATTGGATGAGCGGTGTGGCGTTGATATGTTGTGATTTGAAAATCAGATAGTTTTTGAACAAAAAATATAATTATGAGTGGCGGATATTTTGATAGGAATATATATGCAATTGGTGAGATTGCGGCTTCTATAGAGCGTGATATTGCGAGAGCTTTACGACCGAAACCTGAAAAGGTACATGAAGATTATTGGACTATATATGAACACGATAGCCCATGTTCATGTCGCTTTTTTGGCGGATGGGGATATATGACCTTTGATAAATACGAAGAAGCCGAGTCTTTTTTGTTGAGCCGTAAGGGTATTGTAAAAGCCGAAGAAAGATACATTGACAGGCGTAGGTTTGAAGATGATGTTGTATTTCAATCTACCGACTCATATATGGACGAGACTCCAGATGAAGAACATATCCCTGTGTTGTACACTATACATCATTGCGTTTATGATCATTATCCAGACGATGCAGATGTATTGGAATTGACAGATGAAACTATTGAAACTATGAAGGAGGCATATAGACAAATTCGTATCGCTGAAATATACGCTACGCGCATAGATTGGATGATGAGTGGTGACGACGGCGAAGAAAGTTTTCGTGAACGTATCAAGGAAGACCTAGTGGACTTTGAAAAGGAATATGCGTCTAAAGACTGGATTTGTATAGATGGCGAATAAAAATTATTTACTTATAGAGGTATGGATAAAATATATTTATATAAAACAGCAGTAAAATCTGTTTCCTATGATGAAACTCATTGGTATATAAACGATGAACCGCAGTCTCAAAAAGAAGGTGAGGGTATTGCTGAATTTCAGTTAAACGCAAGGACTGAGTCTTTCCGTATCATAGCGAACGATATAGTTCGTTACACAAGCCATTTTAAAAATGTCGCCGTTTTGACAGCGGCTGGGACATCTATGGAAAATGGGGAGAATGGAGGAAAAACAAGAACCGAACTATGGGATAGTTATAAGGAGGAAATAGAAGCGATAGGAAATGTCCTTATGGCAACAGAAGGGTGCTTAAAAGAAAAATGTTCATCGATAATTCAATCTAAAAATATAGAGGATTTTTTATCATTTACAATCCTATATGAAAAATTGAATGGAGAAATAAAAGATAAAAATGGAGATTCTTTGAGGAATAAATTGGAGAAGAAAATTGCAGACGCTTGTCGGCTGAAATTGGATGTTTCAAACAAGCACCATCAAGACTTTATTAGGAAGTTAACTGCCCGCAAACCTTCGGAGCCACGAGTGCAATTATATACAACAAACTATGACACACTGTTTGAACAAGCTGCACAAAAAATGAATTATACAATAATTGACGGGTTCTCATTTTCTTATCCTCGTATATTCAATGGAGCTAATTTTAACCATGATATTGTATTTAGAGAACATACAAGGGTTAAACAAGAAGAGAGTTTTATTCCTAATGTGATACAATTATTTAAGTTGCACGGTAGCATAGATTGGGAAAAAGTAGGTGATAATATATACCAAAAAGAAAGTACAGAGCATCCTTGTATTATCTACCCCGCGAGCGAAAAGTATGAAAGTAGTTACGAGCAACCTTATTTTGAAATGATGTCCCATTTGCAAACTACATTGCGAAAAGAAGGGACATTATTGATAGTTGCTGGCTTTGGATTTCAAGATAAACATATACAGAATGCAATAAAAGAGGCTGTATTTCAAAACCCTAATTTCCATTTACTCATTGTATGTTATGGAATGAAAAAAATAACACTGAAAGAAGAAAACGAAAAAGAAGAATGGATTGATAGTGGAATAACTCATCAGTTAGTACCTGAATATGTCTCTGAAGATGGGAAAGTAATGCCAAATGTTACAGTTCTTTTCTCTAAGTTCAAAGCCTTTGTAGAGAGTTATCCATACAATGATTCATATAATATTAACCTGCCAAATCAAGATGAAACCATTTGATCATAATAAGTTTGTAGGATACATTTGTGAAGTAACTCCACAATATGTTCGAATGCAAATCCCTTCAGCCAGACTTTTGCACTCCTTTTATTTTAATGGGGAAATATATTTCGGTGGATCTGTTGGAAGTTTTGTGGTTATTGAAGGGCAAGAATATGGATTCCTTGGTCGAATTTTTGAGCAAAGCCTACCTCAAGGTGAAAGAGCGGAAATAACGGATAAAAACATTAATGAAAAGGATACAATGTTTCATCCTATAGCAAAAATTGAATTACTTGCTTTATTTGATGTTTATAAGCCAGAAGTGATTAACAAAACAGTATCTCGGTACCCATCTGTTGGTGCAAAAGTATATTCTTGCTCTGATGAACAAATGGGAATGTATATTTCAAAATTTGGTATTAAAAAAGGTGAGCTTGATGCACCTTTAGCTCCCTTGGGAAAGTTGACTTCAAATGATTCATTGTGCAATATTTCTTTAAATTCATTATTTGGTCGTCATTGTGCAGTGCTGGGAACCACAGGGGGTGGGAAAAGCTGGACAATAGCAAAATTATTAGAACTTCTTTCTTTGCAGACCTCCAATAAATGCATTCTTATTGATGCAACTGGTGAATATCACAATGTCAGCGAAAGTATGGAGAGTATTGAGTTGGGTACGGGGATATATATATTTGATTATAAGAATTTGTCTATTGATGAGTTGTATTATTTATTACATCCATCTTCAAAAACACAAGTTCCCAAATTAATGGAAGCCATAAGATCACTAAAAATGGTCGCAATTGACGATAATTCCGAATTATCTTTATATTATAAAACAGATAATAATGGAAGTCTAATTAAGGGTAATATTGTAAAATCAGGCAGAGAAAAGAGGGCATTTGAAGTGTTCTATTATAAACATATCGTAGAAATTGAGGATAAATTCTGCAAATTTGATTTTAATATGCTAGCTTCCCAGATAACAAATGAATGTATCTGGGATACCGATAGAAATAATTCAACTTTATATGGCGGACGCAACGATACAGATGTATCAAATTGTATAAGTCTTATATCCCGTGTAAATAACGTGATGTCAACTTCTGAATATAATAAGATTTTTGGATTTAGAAGACAATCTATTCAAGATGCAAAAGATTTAAAAGATGGAATTAACGAATTCTTAGAAAGTGATAAGAGCATATTAAGATTGGACTTTTCTAAAGTAAGTTTTGACTACCAAGTAAGGGAAATACTCGTAAATGCTATTGGTAGCTATTTGCTGAATGAAGCAAGGGAAGGTAAATATAAAGATAATCCAATTGTTGTTTTTGTAGATGAAGCACATCAATTTCTGAACAAGAGTATTGCAGACGAATATTTTTCTGCTAAACCTCTTGACTCATTTGAGCAAATATCAAAAGAGGCTCGTAAATATGGTTTATTCTTATGTATTGCAACTCAAATGCCTCGTGATATACCATTGGGAACACTAAGCCAAATGGGAACATTCTTAGTGCATCGACTAATAAATGAACAAGATAAAAAAGCCGTTGAGAGTGCCGCATCCGCAGCAAATAGAAATATTTTGTCTTTTCTTCCTATATTGGGGGAAGGAGAAGCTTTAATCGTTGGAGTAGATTTTCCAATGCCTCTCATTGTGAAAATTAATGCTCCAATGAAGAAACCAGATTCACGAACTCCTAAGTTTTCTAAAAGATAAAATTAAGTTTTGAATGGTTGCATTAAACAACAACCTGAAAGTTGTGTAATCTCGATTATTTATAGTACCTTTGCCTACAAAATAAGGCAAAGGTATTTTTGATGCATACAATGACTGAAGACAAGATAGACAACGCTTTAGAAGAAGGAAAGAATATAATGGAAAACAAGAGCGAGGATTGGGTTTGCCATTCACAGGCTATAGCTGCAACTATGTCGAACCGGATGGAGGTACTTGGTATGACACAACGAGCTTTGGCTGAGAAAATGAATTGTACCCAGCAGTATGTTTCTAAAGTGTTGAAAGGTCGTGAAAATTTGTCGTTGGAAACCTTATGCAAAATAGAAAATGCATTAGACATCAAGATATTGCAAGCTAGAATAAATAAGTAGTAACACTATAGCAGGACAAGAATATGTCAACACAAAGCGAAGCGGCATTGGAAGTCGGATTGATAGCCACACTTCGACAAATGGACTACGAGTATGTCCAGATTGTCGAAGAAGATAATCTTTATGCCAATTTCAAACGTCAATTGGAGATTCATAACAAGAAACAACTGGCAGAAGTTGGTCGTACTTCATTTACAGATGAAGAATTTGAGAAGATATTGATTTATCTCGAAGGTGGGACACGCTTTGAAAAGGCCAAGAAACTTCGTGACCTCTATCCGCTTGATACGGTAAACGGACAACGGATTTGGGTGGAATTTCTCAATCGTACCCAATGGTGTCAGAATGAGTTTCAGGTCTCGAATCAGATTACTGTTGAAGGACGGAAAAAATGCCGCTATGATGTGACTATACTTATCAATGGTTTGCCATTGGTTCAGATAGAATTAAAGCGTAGGGGAGTAGAACTCAAACAGGCATACAATCAGATACAACGCTATCACAAGACCTCGTTTCATGGGTTGTTCGACTATATCCAATTGTTTGTTATATCAAATGGTGTCAATACCCGCTATTTTGCCAACAATCCTAATAGCGGTTATAAGTTTACATTCAATTGGACGGATGCTGCCAATCATCCGTTTAATGAATTGGATAAGTTTGCAGTATTCTTCTTGGAAAAATGTACGCTTGGCAAAATCATAGGGAAATATATCGTGCTGCACGAGGGCGACAAATGTTTGATGGTGCTTCGTCCTTATCAGTTCTATGCCGTAGAGAAAATTTTGGATCGTGTGCAGAACTCCAACGATAACGGCTATATATGGCATACAACAGGAGCCGGAAAGACATTGACTTCGTTCAAAGCTGCCCAACTTGTGTCAGAGTTGGACGATGTGGATAAGGTTATGTTTGTTGTTGACCGACATGACCTTGATACCCAGACTCAATCGGAATATGAAGCGTTTGAGCCGGGAGCTGTGGATAGTACTGATAATACGGATGAACTTGTGAAACGCCTTCAAAGCAATTCCAAGATTATCATCACTACCATTCAGAAACTCAATGCTGCAGTCAGCAAGACGTGGTATAGCAACAAGATTGAAACTATTCGCCACTCACGTATCGTGATGATATTTGACGAGTGCCACCGCAGCCACTTTGGGGATAGTCATAAGAAGATTATGAAGTTCTTTGACAATGCTCAGTTCTTTGGCTTCACGGGAACACCTATCTTTACTGAAAATGCGGTAGATGGGCATACCACTAAGGAGATATTCGGAAATTGTCTTCATAAATATCTTATTAAGGATGCCATAGCCGATGAAAACGTGCTCGGATTCCTTGTGGAGTATTATCACGGCAACGAAGTTGTTGACAACGACAATCAAGCTCGTATGGAGGAAATAGCCAAGTTTATCCTTAACAATTTCAACAAATCCACATTCGACGGAGAGTTTGATGCCTTGTTTGCCGTGCAATCTGTGCCGATGCTCATACGCTATTACAAGATATTCAAATCTTTGAATCCGAAAATCCGTATTGGTGCTGTGTTTACTTACGCTGCTAACAATAGTCAGGATGATGAACAGACTGGCATGGGCACAGGGCAGTATGCAAAAGAGAGCGTGGGCGAGGCGGATGAACTGCAAGCTATTATGGACGATTATAACAATATGTTCGGCACTGCCTTTACTACAGAAAATTTCCGTGCCTACTATGATGACATCAATCTGCGCATGAAAAAGAAGAAAGCGGATATGAAACCGCTTGACCTTTGTCTTGTCGTGGGTATGTTCCTTACCGGTTTCGACAGTAAAAAACTGAATACGCTCTATGTAGATAAGAATATGGAATATCACGGTTTGCTGCAAGCGTTCAGTCGTACCAACCGAGTATTGAACGAGAAGAAACGTTTCGGTAAAATCGTTTGCTTCCGTGACTTGAAAAACAATGTTGATACGTCTATTAAATTATTCAGCAACTCTGATAATCCTGAAGACATAGTACGCCCTCCGTTTGAGGATGTAAAAAAGGAATATAAATGCTTGGCAACAGAGTTCCTGAAAAAATATCCTACACCCGGCAGTATAGATTTTCTGCAAAGCGAAAATGACAAGAAAAATTTTGTTCTGGCATTTCGTGATATTATCCGTAAACATGCGGAAATCCAGATATACGAAGATTATAGCGAGGATGCGGAAGACCTTGGTATGACCGAGCAGCAATTCAACGACTATAAGAGTAAGTATCTTGACATTACAGTCGGGTTTATAGAACCGCCTGTAATTCCATCTGTAGTTGCAGAAGACCCTGTTCCGTATGGGAACAGTCAGGGATTAGAGGATATAGATTTCTGTCTTGAACTTCTACATAGCGACATTATCAATGTGGCTTACATTCTTGAACTCATTGCAGAACTTGACCCATATAGCAATGATTACTCAGAAAAGCGGCAACATATCATTGACACAATGATTAAGGATGCCGGGATGCGAGGTAAAGCCAAACTCATTGATGGCTTTATTCGGAAAAATGTTGATGAAGATAAGGAAAACTTCATGAGCGGACGTAGTAAGGCTGATGGTACAAGTGAATTGGAAGAGCGTTTGAATCAATATATTGTATCTGAACGCAATAAGGCAGTAAACGATTTGGCGGACGATGAACAAATTCCTGCCGAAGTGCTGAATCTATACATAAAAGAGTATGACTATTTGCAAAAGGAACAGCCGGAAATCATACAGAAGGCATTGAAAGAGAAGCATCTTGGCCTTATAAAAACAAGAAAAGCATTGACGAGAATCATGGAGAGATTGCGTAATATAATAAGAACATTTAATTGGGAGTAAATTCGGATATGGTAAAGACAAACGAACCGGGATATGTGTATATCTTGACTAATCCAAGTTTTCGTGAGGATTGGGTTAAGATTGGCAAAAGCGCACGCCCTGTTGATATACGTTCCAAGGAACTTGACAATACGGCAGTTCCGTTGCCTTTTGAGATACATGCAACCATTAAAACGGTTAAATATAATGAGGTGGAAAAACTCGTGCATAAGATAATCGACAGTTTGACTGATTTTCGTATTCGTCAGAATAGAGAATTTTTTAATGTCGCTCCGCAAAAAGCATTGGAAATTTTTAAAGAAATAGCACAAACTATAGATGATGCCGTAATAACAGAATATGAGAATAATCAACCTTTGCGTAGCGATAACTTTATATCTCAATCTGTTCAAAATGAATTGCCAAGAAAATGTACTAATAGCAGAAAAGACTATACAAAATATTCACTTAATGGAGTTGGTCCTTATGGGAAAGGTAGATTAGCATTAGAAGTAGTTCGACTTTTTATCGAGTCTACCTCTGTTGATTATAAAGAGCTAATTAATTTGTTGCCTAAACACTTAGTTAAAACCGTTGAAGAAGTAGGAAATTGGAAACTTAAAACGTCAGATACGCATAAAAGATGGTTTGAAAAAGATATTCTTATGTCTAATGATGGTGTCAGGTTTGTTGTATCATCACAGCATGGTAAGAATAATATAGGTCGTATTTTAGAGTTTGCGAATAAATTTGGTTTTGTAATTAAAGAATTATAATAA
>ERZ773188.4090-NODE-4090-length-11323-cov-2.452077_pt1 | contig 11323 bp, 10 predicted proteins | sample MGYA00581011_ERZ773188 | MGnify/ENA primary metagenome ERZ773188 (study PRJEB29015, sample SAMEA2737798) | human gut metagenome | biome: human gut; feature: human-associated habitat; material: faeces | place: China | collected 2012 ...
AAGATCAGTGCGCTTTCTGGAAAAATCGGACATTTGAAAGGAATATCTGCGAAGACGGCATATTCCAATGTTATAACTCCAGCAGAAGGAGGAACAGACGATTGATCAGGATAGCAGTATATGGAAAAGGCGGAATCGGTAAATCTACGACCGTTTCCAATGTGGCAGCAGCTTTGGCGGAGACGGGGCTTAAGGTGATGCAGATCGGCTGTGATCCGAAAGCAGATTCCACCATACAGCTGCGTCACGGAGAGTCGGTTCCTACCGTGCTGAGTTTATATAATGAAAAAAAACAGGCGCTGCGGCTGGAGGATATGATCCGTATCGGCTACCACCATGTCATCTGTGTGGAGGCCGGCGGACCGACACCGGGACTTGGCTGTGCCGGCCGCGGGATCATCACGGCACTGGAAAAGCTAAAAGAATTGGGTGCATATGATGTGTATAAACCGGATGTGGTTATATATGACGTACTCGGTGATGTGGTCTGCGGTGGATTTTCCATGCCGATGCGGAATGGTTACGCTGATAAAGTATTTATCATTACGTCCGGAGAAAATATGGCAATTCACGCAGCTGCGAATATCGCGATGGCAGTGGATAATTTTAAAAACCGTGGATATGCGGAACTTGGCGGATTCATTTTAAACCGCAGAGATGTTCCGAGAGAAGAGGAGAAAGTGGAAGAACTGGCAGAAGACTTCCATACATCTGTCATTGGCACGTTGTCTCACAGTGAGCAAGTGCCACTTTCTGAGGAACAGAAAAAGACATTAATGGAATGCTATCCGGACAGTGCTATGGCAGGGGAATACCGCACTCTTGCAAAACAGATGTATGCCATCTGCAGGGAGGATGTATAGATGTTGCAGCGAGCAGGGAAAAAAATAGATTCAAAAGAGGCTGTGTTAAAAATCAAAGACGCATCGTATCCGGCGCCATTTGCTTCGGAACTGGAGTATAATTCTCCGGTGCATGGTAACTGGAACATTGTACATAGCGGAATGCAGGTACCGGAATCTATTCAGATCTATGTCTGTGCAGACAATTGTATGCGTGGTGTTGTGCTGACAGCGGCAGAGATGAATGCGGCAGATCGTTTTTCATTTGTTATTCTGGAAGAGCAGGATCTGCTGAACAGTAATCTGGAGGATATTACCGTTGAGGGTGTGACGGATGTGTTGAACAAACGTGGAGATCATCCAAAAGCGGTGCTGCTGTTTACGGTATGTCTGCATCATTTTGTGGGAAGCAATCTGGATTATATTTACAGTGAATTGGAGCATCGTTTCCCGGATATCTGCTTTATTCGATGTTATATGGATCCAATCATGCAAAAGCATGGACTGACGCCGGATCAGAAGCTGCGGAAAGCCGTGTATGATCCATTGCCGGATGGGGAGCCGGATGAAAAAACAGTATCCGTATTGGGCAGTGACTTTGCATTGAATGAGAGCAGTGATATCAAGCGTTTATTAAAACGATATGGTTATACTGTGCGGGAACTTCCAACGTGCGACACGTGGCAGGATCTATTGGATATGAGCAAAGGCAAGGTATTTCTTGACATTTATCCGGCTGGCAAATACGGGATGGAGACACAGGCGCGCAGGCTGAATCGGGAGCATCTGTATCTGCCGGGAAGTTTCAATTATGAAGAGATCGAGCAACAGTTAAAGCAGCTTACGGATGCATTGGGACTTCCTGAGCTGACAGAAGCGGAACTGACACGCGAGAAGGAATCCTGTGAGGCTGTGTTGACAGCAGCAAAGGATCTGATCGGAGACATGCCGGTCGTGCTGGATTATCTATATCATCCGAGACCCCTTGGACTGGCGAAACTGCTTCTGATACATGGATTTAACGTCAAAGCGGTGTATCTGGACGGTATCAGTCCGGAGGAAAAAGACGCATTTGACTGGCTGCAGGAGTGTGCACCGGAACTGGAACTGATCGCAACAATCCAGGTGAAAATGCGGGTGCTGACAAGAGGCGGAGAAGAGGAAGTGCTTGCCATCGGACAGAAGGCAGCGTATTTTAGCAGAAGCCGCCATTTTGTTAATCTGGTGCAGGGAGAAGGTCTGTATGGATTTGATGGTATCCGCAGGACAGCAGAACTGATGATGGAAGCATACCGTGAAGAAAAAGATACGGAACAACTTGTAGTACAAAAGGGATGGGGGTGCGAGTGCTGCCTATGAGACAATCATATCGAATTATACCGATTTATACGGCAGATGTGTCCGGCGTGTGTTCCGCACTGTATGAACTGGGCGGAATGACCGTGATGCACGATCCGTCCGGATGTAACTCTACTTATAATACTCATGACGAGATCCGCTGGTACGATCAGGACAGCCTGATCTTTATCTCAGGTCTGACAGAGATCGATGCGATCCTGGGAAATGACCGGAAATTCATTGATGATATCGAGCATACGGCCAGAGAACTGCATCCCAAATTCATCGCACTGGCAGGTTCGCCGATCCCATTTATGAACGGTACGGATTTTCCGGCAATTGCAAGAGTCATTGAGGCGGAAACCGGGATTCCGGCATTTCCTGTGCCGACGAATGGCATGCATGATTATGTGTATGGTGCGGGGATTGCACTGGAAGAAATTGCAAAGCGGTTTGTTGAAGTGCCCGATAGCAAGAAAGATGGTTCTTTCCGCAGTGTTAATCTGTTAGGCGTGACACCACTGGATTTTGGACCACAGGAAAATGTTGAATTATTAAAAGCTAATCTGGAGCAGTACGGATGGAAGGTTGTCTCAACGTGGGCAATGGGAGATGAACTTGAGACGCTGCAGCGATCTGCGGAAGCGGATGTGAACCTGGTGGTATCAGCCGTGGGGCTGCGCGCAGCGAAAGTGCTTCGGGAAAAATTCGGAATGCCATATGTAATCGGAACACCGAATCAATGGATGGCAGAAGAAATCTCAAATGCACTGGACAAGGCAGTTGTCAGACAGCCAGAGCAGCCGACGGTATATTTGCAGAACCGCATGCAGCAGGATGCAGACATTACACTGATCGGTGAACCTGTTACGATGGGATCTTTAGCAGCGGGTATCGAGAAAAAGTATGGATGTGCAGTTCGCGTCTTGTGTCCATTAAAAGAATGTGAAGCATTACTTGGTGGAAAAGATAAAGTATTGCTTGGAGAAGAAGCAATGGAAGAGGCATTGAAAGATGCAAAGATCATTGTGGCAGATCCGCTGTATCGCCCGATCTGTCCAAAGAACAGCAGCTTTTATGAACTTCCGCATGTGGCATTTTCCGGAAGGATATATATCAGATGAGAGATTAACGAACCTCTTGATTGCAGTACTGTTTGTAATTGGAACTTATTTCTTCCGCAAAGCGGCAGTATTAGAATAGAAAATAAATAGTTATAAGTATTCTTAAATTGTGTTTTAAAAACTTTGATGCTATACTGACTGCATTGAATATAAGGTGTTAGCGAATCTCCTGCTATCGGCATACCGGGAAAGCCGAGCTTTGGAAAAAGTGTAAGGAAGATTCGTTAACGCCTTTTCTGTTGTTCTGAACAGTTATATCAACAGGGCAGCAGTTCATTTGGCCAGATGAAATAGTAACAAATAGTTGTATAAAATGAATGGAGATTACTATGGAAAAGAAAAAAGCATCCCTTACTCTTTCATCCCTGGCAATCGTATTGATTGTCGCATTTATTGCGGTAGGGATTGGCGTATTTAATGTAAATATTGCGATACTGTTGTTTTTATGCTGGATGATTATGTGGCCATTTGCAGCGCATCTGGGTTACAGCTTCTCAGAAATGGAAGGCTTTGCATATGAGATGGCACAGAAATGTATTGCTCCGGCAGCGATCATCCTTGCGGTTGGCATGATGATCGCGTCATTTATGGCTGCCGGAACGGTTCCGACCATCTTAGTAGCCGGATTGAAACTGATTACTCCTAAATTCTTCCTTGCACTTACATTCGTCATGTGCTGTATCATGTCAGTAATCATGGGAACCTCATGGGGAACCCTTGGAACGGTAGGTATTGCGATGATGGGTGTTGGCGCTGGACTTGGCGTGAATCCTGCAATTACAGCAGGTGCGGTAGTCAGCGGCGCGTGGTTTGGTGATAAGATGTCACCGATGTCAGACAGCACGATCATGTGTTCTACGATTACAGAGACTTACATTATGGATCATATCAAAGCCATGATGCAGACTACAATTCCTGCAGCAGTTGTATCGTTAGTTATTTATCTGGGAATCGGTATCGGTATTTCCGGCGATAGCTACGATGCAAGTACTGTCGACAGTATTATGAATGGATTAAAGGGAATGTTTCACATCAATTTGATTCCGGTTATTCCGATTGTAGTTGTAATTGTGATGATTCTGATGAAAAAGGGAACCATCGTGTCTATGATGTCAGGAACCGTGGTTGCGATTCTGATCGCAGTGTTCTATCAGGGCTATTCTGTAGCTGATATGGGAACATTTTTATATAGCGGATTTACCTGTGATACTAAGAATGAAATCCTTATCAGCCTGTTGAACCGTGGCGGTATGACAAGTATGCTGAGTCTGCTTGCAGTATTTGTAGGAGGACTTGGACTTGGTGGAATCCTGGATAAGACAGGAATGCTGGAACCTATTTTCCATTACATTACGGAGAAATACAAATCACCAAGAGGTATTATGCTGATGGCATGGTGTGCAACACTGCTGTGTATTCTGGTTATTGCGGATAATAACTTTGCTTTTGTCATGGTTGCAACCTTATTTGGAAGTGCATTCCAGAAATACAATCTGAAGAGCCAGAACTTATCCAGAATCCTGGAGGATGTAGGTACGCTTGGTAGTGCATTGGTACCATGGAATGTAGGCGCACAGTTTGCAGCAGGAGTATTAGGCGTATCGACACTGGCTTATATGCCGTATGCATTCCTGAACTGGATGACACCGATTCTTTCACTGGCATTTATCATTTTGCAGGTAAAGATAAAGAAGATTGAGGAATAAGAATGAAATATAATTTTGATGAAACAGGGGATCACAGGCAGGATGGATCGATCCGATGGGAACAGCCGAAAGGCAGAGACGATATCATTGGAATGGGAACCGCAGATATGGATTTTACCTGTGCACCGTGTATACGGAAAGTACTGCAGCCAATCTGCGAGGAGAATACATATAATTACCGATTCAAGCCGGAGAGTTATTTTCAGTCTGTGATACGATGGTTTCGAGAAAACTATCAGTTAGATGTGAAGAAAGACTGGATGAGCAATGTGCCGGGAACGATCGGAGCGGTTCGTCTGGTTATGGAGAAATTCAGTGAAAAAGGCGATTATGTATTGATGCATACGCCTTACTTCACTCCGCTCAGAAGCGCGATAGAGGCATCCGGAAGAAAGTTTCTGGGAAATGCTATGAAGCTTCAGGGTGGAAGATATGAGATTGATTTTGATGATTTTGAGAAAAAGATCAAGGAGTACAAGCCTTCGATATTTCTGCTTGTGAATCCGCAGAATCCGACTGGGCGTGTATTTACACAGGATGAGCTGAAAATAATGGTAGATATCTGTGCGGCAAATCAGGTGCGGATTATATCCGATGAAGTACATTTTCTGATTACGTATGAAGATTATAAGCACATTCCGATTCTCGCTGTATCAGAGAAAGCCAGAGAGATTGCGATTCAGGTATTCAGCTTCAGTAAAGGCTTTAACATCATGAGCCTTCCGCATGGAATTGTGTTTATTGCAAATGAGAAAATGCAGAAGGAATGGATGGATTATCTGATTCCATATAGTTTTGCATATGCATCCAATTCTTATGCGATTGCAGCAGTAACAGCAGTGACTGGTGGAGAAGCGGATGACTGGCTGGAGCAGGTAACCGCATACCTGACTGCCAACAGAGATTACTTTATCGAAGAAGTGAAACGAAGAAAACTGCCGATCACACCATTAAAGCCGGAAGCCAGTTTCCTGTTTTGGATTGATTGTAGAGAATCTGGTATTGATCCGGAGAAAGTAGATGAAGTATTCATGGAGCAGGCAGGAATTCAGCTGAATAATGGTCTGGAACATGGCGAAGAAGGACGTGGATTTGTCCGCATGAATTTTGCAGTGACCAGAGCAACACTGGATGCTGCTCTGGATAGAATAGAAAAAATATTTTTATAGATTCTTATTGGTTCTGCTCCTGGTAAGCAGCAGAGCCATAATGCCGGATGCAGAAGAAGCCCTTCGGTATCGGAACTGAAGGATCCATCGATATGGATCAGAGCAGACATGACATTGTTCGAGGGCAGTGAAAAAGACTCTTAGCATTCTGGAATGGATGAATGAAGCTGCAATCAAAGCGGGAGTGAATTTCTCACAGGTGTTGCAGGAGGCGCTGATGGCAAAATTAAATATTCAATAGTTTGGAGAATAGAATCATATATAAGGCTTAAATATTCCTTAACATTTGACCTCTGAATTCTATGGGGTTGTTCTTTTTGAGAAAATGCTATATAATACCTAAGTGTTAACCCCAAAACATTCAGGAAAGGATTATATTTATGAGAATGCATAAAAAACGAATCGCACGGTACGGAACAGCTCTTATCTGCGCATTCGGTGTCGCACTGTCATCTATGCCGGTGCATGCAGAGGACATTAAGAGCCTTGAGAATAAGACCAGTAATCTGCAGGATCAACTGGACGGGATTAATCAGGATATGGTTGAGATCAGTGATAAGATCGCTGAGACCGAGGCACAGATTGAAGAGTCGAACAATGAAGTGTTCCGACTGGAAGCATCACTTCAGATTTCGCGTAACAATGAAGAGAAGCAATATGAAAATATGAAGTCCCGTATTAAGTACATGTACGAGAATGGTTCGGAGAGTATGATCTCTATGCTATTCAGTGCAGACAGCATGGCAGATTTACTGAATAAAGCAGATTTTGTTCAGAATGTCACCGAGTATGACAGAGATATGCTGGAGAATTTGGTAGAAGTACGTGAAGGTATCGAGACACAGGAAGATGATCTGAAGAAGCAACAGCAGGAGCTGGCAGATCTGAAGGAACAGCTGAACAGCGAACAGGCTGAATTGCAGGCGAAGGCTGATGCCACATCGACGGATCTTGCTACATTTAATGCACAGCTTCAGGCAGCACGTGATGCTAAGGCAAAGGAAGAGGAAGCAGCGAAGCAAAAAGCAGCAGAAGCTTCGAAAAACACAACGGCTTCTTCTAATAAGAATAACAGTTCGTCAGGAAGTACGAACTCCGGAAGCAATAGTTCTTCTAATAATTCTGGAAATAATAGTTCCAACAATAATTCCGGAACTAATCATGGTAACTATGTGATCCCATCAGGTGGCTTGACCCCGTCTAAGGGACGTATCTGGTTTAACGGACATTCTGAGACCTATTATTCACAGAAAGTACTTCCGGGAGGTGGACTGGCGATTCCTGGACGCCATATTGCGAGCGATGGTACGATTCGCGACAAGGATAATTACATCGTAGTTGCAAGTGATGATTATCCGAAAGGCACAGTTGTTCAGACTTCATTAGGAGCCGGCAAAGTGTATGACAGCGGAAGTGGAAAAGGTAATATTGACCTGTATACTGATTGGTAAGATCAGACACAGCGCCCTGTTTTCGGACAGGGCGTATCTTTTATTGTAAAATACTGGTATGATAGACAGAGAAGGGAATTATTGACAAAGGATTCTGAGGGAGTGGGTCAGAGTGAAGAAGAATAAATATGAAATAGATATGTGCAATGGCACGATTATGGATAAGTTAATCTCCTTCTCGGTACCGCTTATGGTGTCGGGAATTTTGCAGTTACTGTTTAATGCAGTAGATATTATCGTGGTAGGAAGGTTCAGTGGAAGTTGGGCATTGGCGGCGGTTGGTTCTACAACGGCGCTGATCAATGTATTTACGAATCTGTTTATCGGCGTGTCGCTGGGAGCCAATGTACTTGCGGCCAGATTCTATGCTGCCGGAAGAGACCGGGAGATGTCTGAGACAGTACATACAGCGATCACATTTGCCCTGATCAGCGGTGTTGTAATGGCTTTCGTAGGATTAATCTGTTCCAGATATGCACTGGAGATCATGGGAACGCCGGATGATGTCATTGAGCAGGCAGCATTATATATGAAGATATATTTTATGGGGATGCCATTTTTTATGTTGTACAATTATGGTGCGGCGATACTGAGAGCGGTAGGAGATACAAAGCGTCCATTGATGTTTCTTATTATATCCGGAGTGATCAATGCAATACTGAATCTGATCCTGGTTATTGCATTTCATCTGGATGTGGCGGGAGTGGCGATTGCTACAGCCATTTCCCAGATGATATCCTGTATTTTAATCCTGCGCTGTCTGTACAAGACGGAGAGTAGTTATCAGCTTAGATTTTCTAAATTGACGATCAGAGGTGTGTATTTGAAGCAGATCTTTCAGGTGGGCATTCCGGCCGGCATCCAGAGTATGGTCATCAATCTGTCCAATGCGCTGCTGCAGTCATCAGTAAATTCATTTGGTTCTGTAGCAATGGCAGGTTATACAGCTGCAAACAATATTCTTGGCTTCTTATATATGTCTGCTAATGCAGTGACACAGGCATGCATGAGTTTTACCAGTCAGAATTATGGTGCGGGAAAGCCGAAGCGGATGGATCGTGTATTGATTGATTGTATGATATTGTCCTGCGGGATACTGTTAGTATTAGGAACATGTGCATATATGTTTGGTCCGGAGATTCTGCGGATCTACACATCAGAGGCAGAAGTAATAAAAAATGGCATGGCAATATTCTCATGTACCACAATTACGTATTTCCTGTGCGGAATCATGGATCTGTTCCCGGGAGCACTGCGTGGAATGGGATATTCAACAGTACCGATGATATTGTCGGTGCTTGGTACAGTAGGAACCAGAATCGTGTGGATCTTTATGATCTTTCCATCACACAGAGCATTGGATCTGTTGTTCATTTCTTATCCGGCATCCTGGTTTATCACAATTGTTATGCAGGTGATCTGTTACTGGTTTGTACGTAAGAAAGTGAAAATGAAATTTGTGGCACGGGCATGAGAAAGGAGAACGGTATGAATATATTTGAGATCATAGGACCGGTGATGGTTGGACCGTCCAGTTCACATACAGCTGGTGCAGTGCGTATTGGATTTGTGGCGCGTAATCTTCTGGGAGAAGAAGTAAAAGAAGCGGAGATACTGTTATATGGATCGTTTTTGGCTACCGGAAGAGGACATGGTACAGACCGTGCACTGGTAGGCGGTCTGATGGGGATGAAGCCAGATGATTACCGAATCCCGAATAGTATAGAGATTGCAAAAGAGCGGGGAATCAAACTGAGCTTTGGAGAGGCAATCCTAAAAGAAGGACATCCGAATTCCGCACTTCTTCGCCTGAAAGGAGAATCCGGTAAGAAGCTGGAGATTATCGGAGAGTCTCTTGGAGGTGGGAGAATCAATATCGCACAGATTGATGGTATCGAGACGAATTTCTCAGGAGAGAATCCGACGCTGATCGTACACAATCTGGATCAGCCGGGGCATGTATCAGAAGTGACGGCGATGCTTGCGCACAAGTCGGTCAATATTGCTACGATGCAGCTATACCGCTCTGGTAAAGGCGGGCGGGCAGTTATGGTAGTAGAATGTGATCAGGAGATTCCGGAAGAAGCTGGAGAGAGTAGAAGGCATCCTGAAGGTAACTTATCTGAAGAAAGCGGAGGACGAGTAAATGGCAGAATATCACAGTATCAGAGAATTGCTGGAGATATGTGAATGTGGAAATAAAAAGATCTGGGAAGCTGTAATGGAACAGGAAGCGGCTGAAAGTGGATTGACGGAAGAACAGGTATTTCAGAAGATGGAGCGCATGTATGAAGCAATGCGTCTGGCAGATGAGAATTATGATGCAGAATTGCGATCCGGCAGTGGTGCAGCCGGTGGGGACGGAGAGAAGATGCGTGCATATAATGCCAGCGGAAAGAATCTCTGCAGTCCCTATACCAGTCTGGCGATGGAAAAGGCACTTAAGATGGCAGAGTCCAATGCCTGTATGAAACGGATCGTGGCAGCACCTACCGCTGGAGCCTGTGGGGTATTGCCTGCGGTGCTGGTTCCCTATTTTCAAAAACGGTGCAGGGATACCGACAAAATTCTGAAAGCCATGTATGTAGCGGCGGGGATTGGACAAATCATAGCCACCCGTTCTTCCATCAGCGGGGCTGCGGGAGGATGCCAGGCGGAGATCGGGTCCGCCAGTTCCATGGCGGCCGGAGCTCTGACATATCTGCAGGGAGGCAACTGCGAACAGATTGCTACAGCGGCTGCCATGGCCATGAAGAATCTGCTGGGACTGGTATGCGACCCGGTAGCGGGACTGGTGGAGGTTCCATGCGTGAAACGAAATGTGATCGGTACTGTGAATGCCATGGCCTGTGCGGATATGGCAATGGCGGGGATCGTAAGCCGGATTCCACCGGATCAGGTTATGGATGCCATGAAAGAAGTCGGGGATAAAATGGATGCTTCCCTGAGGGAAACGGCGTTAGGAGGCCTGGCACAGACGGAAGAAGGCATGAAAATAGCAGAAAAAATGCATGCATCATATGAAAATTAGTAATAAACGACTAAAAAAACTGATAATTGGTTGATTTTTTGTTAAATATCACGTATAATAAAACTACAAAAAATGCTAGTTATCAAGTTCAGCAGAAAGTGGGTGTGTGTATGAATACTATTATTACCATTGGACGTCAGTTTGGTTCTGCGGGCCGTGAGATCGGGGAAAAGGTTGCAGAGTATTTCGGAATCAAATGCTACGATAAGGAACTCCTTACCAGAGCAGCACAGGAAAGTGGTTTCTGTGAGGAAATGATTCAGAATCATGATGAGAGACCAACAAATTCCTTCCTGTATAATCTGGTAATGGATACTTATTCCTTTGGCTACAATGCATCCTCTTTTGTAGATATGCCCATCAGCCATAAGGTATTCCTGGCACAGTTTGATACGATCAAGAAGATCGCTGATGAAGGTCCCTGCGTGATCGTCGGACGCTGTGCGGATTATGCACTGGCAGATTACAAGAACTGCATTAACCTGTTCATCTTCGGTGATGATGATGTGAAGACCAAGCGTATCATGGTCAGATATGATCTGACAGAGGCCAAGGCAAAGGAAATGATCACGAAGAAGGATAAGCAGCGTCAGAGTTATTACAACTATTATTCTTCCAAGAAATGGGGCAGAGCTGACAGCTACGATCTGTGTATCAACAGT
>ERZ773188.4096-NODE-4096-length-11310-cov-2.990138_pt1 | contig 11310 bp, 14 predicted proteins | sample MGYA00581011_ERZ773188 | MGnify/ENA primary metagenome ERZ773188 (study PRJEB29015, sample SAMEA2737798) | human gut metagenome | biome: human gut; feature: human-associated habitat; material: faeces | place: China | collected 2012 ...
CCCGCACACACCCTTCCGCCCCGTTGACGAAAGATTCCCGCTCTTTTGGCTGGCCCAGAAACCGCCGCATCTCCTGCGGCGGTTTCTTTCATATCCGGAGGGGCGGAGCGCATACACTGTCCGTGAAAGGACGGGATGCATTATGCGGGGAAAAGTCTTACTGCTGCGCCGTGGCACGCTGCTGCTGATCCTGACGGCGCTGGTGGCCGCCGGTATTTTCATGGCCGTGGGAGGCCCCGGCTTCGTCAGCGCCTCCGCCGCCAAGCGGCAGCTTCCCATCTACTCGGTGGAACGGGAGGAGAAGGTCTGTGCCATCAGCTTCGACGCCGCATGGGGCAACGAGGACACTCAGATGCTCATTGACATTCTGGGCAAATACAACGTCAAGGCCACCTTCTTCGTGGTGGGCGACTGGGTGGATAAGTACCCGGAGTCCGTGAAGGCCCTCCACGACGCCGGGCATGAGGTCATGAACCACTCCCTCCACCACGACCACTACAACGCCCTCACCGCCGATCAGGTGGTGGCGGACGTCACCGCCTGCAACGAGAAGATCGCCGCCATCACCGGCGTGACCCCCTGCCTCATCCGCTGCCCCTACGGCGAGTACGATGACCACGTGATCTCTGCCATCCGCTCCATGGGCATGGAGCCCATCCAGTGGGATGTGGACAGTCTGGACTGGAAGGACTATGACGCCGACACCATCTGCCAGCGGGTCACCTCCAAGCTCTCTCCCGGCAGCATCGTGCTGTTCCACAACGCCGCCCTCCACACGCCGGAGGCGCTGCCGGCCATTCTGGACCACATGACCCGTGAGGGGTATTCCCTGCTGCCCATCAGCCAGCTGATCTATCGGGAGAACTATACCATCGACCACGCCGGGCGGCAGTTCTGTCAGGCCCAGAGCGAGCAGTGAAATTTTTGCCGGTTTTTCAAGAAATCGGTTGATTTTTGCAAAAATCTGATATACTCGAGGAAGGGGCGTACGGTGTATTTTGTGCGTTCTGCAAAAAAACAAAAGGAGAGAGTATGGTATGATTTTGAGCCTGATTATCGGTATCCTGACGCTGGTGGCAGAGTGGATGATCTTCAAGAAGATGGGCCGTCAGGGCTGGGAGGGCATCGTCCCCTTCTACAACACCTACGTGCTGTGTCAGGAGCTGTACGGCAGCGGCTGGAAGTTCCTTCTGCTGATGATCCCCATCTACAACATCTATTTCGTCATCAAGATGAACATCGACTGGGCCAAGGCCTTCAATCAGGGCGTCGGCTTCGGTATCGGCCTTCTGCTGCTGCCCTTCATTTTCCAGCTGATCCTGGCCTTCGGCGGTGAGCAGTATCGGGATGGCAGCTATACCAATACCCAGCCCGACATGGTGGAGAATGTGGTCAACAAGGCCAAGGATGCCGTTTCCGGCAACCAGAACGACCACAAGGAGCAGTAACTGCACCAAACAAAATGGGACAGGAGAACATCCTGTCCCATTTTTTCATGTATTCAAAAGAAATGAGCGGAAAGAGCGCATAAAAAAGCTGATTGCACTGCTTTTGGCGGCGGTAATGTGCCTGAGCCTTGCGGCTTGCGACAATGGCAAGACGGAAAATACAGATCATTCGCAGGGACAGAACACGGAAAATACATCGAAGGAGAACCAGCAGACAGAAACAGCGTCGCAGGGAAACGGAAACACCGAATGCTGATGAGCTAATGGGGGACTATAAGAACTACCATGCGAAATCAGGTAAATAAACGATTTAAGGAAAAGAGGGGAAGCGGAAAAATCCGCTTCCCCTCTGAAATTCCCTGTAAAATTACTTGTTGAAGTACCGCTTCAGCAGGCCCTCGAATGCCTTGCCGTGGCGGGCTTCGTCACGGGCCATTTCATCAATCACTTCGCTGCGCTCGTGATTGTGGGGGAACGAATTGCGGCAGGAAAAGGCTTGTTGTTCAGGCATTTAGGGTTCGTATTTTGATGATCTTCCGTTTGTCTATGTACAAGATCGGTACATCTTCATTCATGTTTACATCGTCAATGTTACGTTTTTGTACATCTACGGAGGTACTAAAATGGCAGGAGCAGTCGGTGTATTCCAAAAGGAAGATGGCTATTGGGGCTATCGGTTTTCCATCATTGTTGATGGAAAGACAATCGCAAGAAGAAAGTTTACTGACGAAAACGGCAGCAAGCTTCGCACCAAGAGTGAAGCAGTTAAGGCAAGAGCGGCGGCAATGGTGGCGGCTCGCATGGAGCGGGTTTCCAAGCCCGCTCCAATCCGAAGAACCTATGAAGAGGTTTTTGAAGAATTTCGCTCCAAGGGAAGAGCTGATCGGGCATATCAGACCATTCGCAAGCAAGATTCCCTGTGGGAGAATCATTTGCGGGAGCGCTTCGGCAAGCGCTTTGTCGATGAAATCTCTTCTGCCGAAATCAACGACTATTTGGCAGAGCTGTAGTATGATTGCGGCTATTCCTTCATGTATGCGGAATCGTTTCTCAAAATGTTCTATCTGATTTTGGGGCAAGCCTATTCCCGCAATTACTTGGATATCGATTCATACAACAAGCTTTGTCAGAATAAGGACACAAAAATCCGTATGCCCAAGAAGAAAAGCGATGATGACGGCAAAATCGTTGCCTTTTCTCGTGAAGAGCTTGCGCTTCTGGATGATTATTTTAAGGGGACAAACGCAGAAACGGCGTATTTACTCGGTCGTTACTGCGGCTTGCGTATCAATGAAGCGTTCGGCTTAAAATGGGAGAACGTAGACCTTGAACACGGCACGATAACCATAGACCGTCAGATGCAGTATCAGGATGGGCTGATTAAGCTTGTCCCTCCTAAAACGCTCAATGCGAACAGAACTATTTTTCTGTCCCAAAAGCTGTGGGATTATCTCAAAAGGCTTGCCGACAAGCGTTCACACGATGCAGCGGGCTTCGCTGCTCTAAGGGAACAGCGGCGGCGGTTTATAGACGATTTGGACGGCAGCAAGATTCCCTCCACTGATCTTGTGAATTGCCTTCCTGATGGAACAATCCAAACGGTAAACACGATGAAATATCCCACAAGAGAAATCAAAAAGCGCCTCGGCATCACCTTTAAGTATCATTATCTGCGGCACACCTATGGAACGCTCATGGCAGAGATGAACACCCCCACGCATTTACTCTGCAATCAGATGGGGCATGGCAATATTCATGTTACACAGCGCTATTACCTCGCCATATCCAAGAGCGGGATTGATACGCTGAATGAAAACCTGAATAAGCTGTGATTCACAGATAAAAATTGCAAAAATTCAGCCATTTTTGCAAAAAGAACGGACAGTCCGCAGCTGTCCGTTCTTTTTTAGTATCTGGATAGGATTTTTTGCAAGTATTCCTTGTACTGCTCCACCACGGAATTGGGAGAAAACAGTTTTGCCTTTGTGCCAAAGCCGCAGAGCCAGCCGAAGAACTGGTCGCTGATCTCCACGTCTGCCGAAACATTAAAATGATGATCGTCGGAACGGGAATAGCTGACATTGTAGCGCCCAAAGCGCTCCACTGCCGTATCCAAGAGCGAAGAGACAAAACGGATGCTCACACGCTCACGCTCGCCGCCAAACATGGAAAAGGTTCTCTGGGTGTATGTTTTCATGTCGATTGCGGCAAAGGCTTCTGCGCCGTCTCTCGGCGTGCCAAGGCGGTTGATTGCCTTCATTCGGTCAACTCGGTAGGTGCGGATTTGCTGGCTGTTCTCGTCAAAGGCAAGCAGATAATAATTGCCGTCGTTGATAATCAGCTTGTAGGGGCTGACGATATACTTTGCACCCTTGCGCCGTTCCGTCTGCTTCTCCAAATCGTCAATGGTATATTTCAGATACTGGAAGCTGATCTTTTCGGGGATGTGCTTTTCGCCCTCGATCATTTTGCTCATGGCATCGTAGATCGTGGAGACGTTGCGGAGCGTGGATTTTTTCAGTGTCCTTTGACGGGCAGTAACAAGGGCATCGGTGCGGATTTCTTTTGCTTGCTCGTCGCTGACAAAGCCTTTGATGATGTCCACAAGACGTTCTGCTTCGCTTTGGGAAATGTAGCGAGAGGCATAAATACATTCTGCCATAAGGCGAATATCAGAAAGCTCATACTTGCGGCGAACAACCCGAAAGCCCTTCAAATGCTTGTCGTAGACAATGAACTTCTCAGCATCGTTTTCATCGTCCTCTATGGCTTCTTCTGCATCAAAAATCGTTACATCATCGTTTGCATTTTCCAAAAGCCAGAGTGCTTTGTTGATCTCTTCAATGTCACGATAGATAGAACGGCGCTCTGCATCAATACCAAGCTCTTGAAGATAGGCAGCGATATTGTCTGCGGACTCGGCGTGGTTCTCGTCGGTGTGGCGCATCAGATACTCCATGACAAGATAAGGCTTCATTTTCTGATTGGCTTTTCGCCCATGCTGGGGATTGGCTTTTGGTTTTCTCGACATTGCAACTCGTTCCTCTGCGTTTTTTTCTTTATCATACCACGCCAAGAGGAAAAAAGAAAGGTCGTTATAATGGTAAACTTGTATTGAATTTCTAGCGTGGCTGTGATATACTATTCTTGCGACACAAACTTAATATTTGCATCTCAATACAGAGAATGTGTTTTTACTATTTTGGTAAAAACGCACTCTCCATTTTGTCATTCTCTGTGAGGTGCAAAAGTTTGTGTCGCAACAAACGGAGCTGTGCGCTTTTCGGTGTGTAGTTCCGTTTGGGACTACACACTTTTTTATTTTATGGAGGAAAGAGAAATGAAACTGAAACGAACCTTCGCATTACTCTTGGCACTCGCACTGTGTATGAGCCTTGCGGCTTGTGGGAAAACCTCAGCAGACAAGGAGGATGGTAGTGCTACTGATGCATCTACTACGGGAACTGATAAATATGCTATTGGTGAGGCTTTTGGAACAGATAGCGTGGAGTGCGTCATTGATGAAGTTACATGGGTTACTTTAGAAGATGTTACCTCTCACCCTTCGGCTTATGCGATGGTCGGCAACGTTAAGCAGCTTGAAGCAAAGGATATGTTTCCTGGATACAGTTTTTTCGGCATAAGCGCTCTTAATGACACAATGGATTATCCGTGCCTTGTTGTTACATTCTCCTTAAAAAATGTTGGCAAAACGGATGTTGCCCCCACTATGGACGCAGAGCATTTTACACCTTATAGCGAGGTTCCATCGTATGGAAATATTTCTGTAATTTATGATGATGGTTATACTTTTGAGGCAGAGGAAGGCTTTACAACGGCTTTGAAGGTTTTAGGAACCCCCATCAAGGAAGGACGAATTTTCCAACTGCCTAGCCAAGTTTCGGAAAATGAGGATAAGCCGTTGGAGGTAAAAGTTTCACTGCCGAACTCGAACGGAGAAAGCGAAGAGTTTTTTGTAAGTGTCAGATAACAATTTTGGAGTGGACTTTTGTCCACTCCACTTTTTATATCAAATCCACATGATTCAGAATCGCCTCTTCAATTCTCTGAGGTTCAATGCCAATATAGCGCTGAGTAACTGCGGCAGAGCTGTGCTGTAAAAGCCGCTGCACCAAGGCAATGTCATAGCCATTCGCCTTGTAAATTTCCGTTGCGTACCATTTGCGGAAGCTGTGCGTTCCGATTCCCTCATAACCCAGATAATCGCAGACAAGGGCAAGCTGTTTCTGAACGGCTCGCTCTGTAATGGGGAAAATCAAATTCCTTGCGCCAATGCCGTTGCGAAGGCAGTAGTTTTCAATGTACTGTTTCACCACAAGGGGAACGGTGAACACTCTGCGCTTGCCCGTTTTCTGCTCGACGATCTCCAAACGGTAGCGCTCGCCGTCCTTCACAATGTCGCAAGGGCGCAGTTTGATGATGTCGCTAATCCGCAAGCCCAAGTTTCCCTCCAACACAAGCGCCGTGGCGGCACGTTCATTGGGGCGAAAGAAGGCACTGCCCTCACGCATGGCAGCGATGATCTCTTTGTACTGCTCTGTTGTCAGAGCCTTGGTTTTCTTGTTCATGGCGTCTCCTTTTGGCTGAAAGTTCGTATTTGGAGCAGAAAAAGTTCGCATCTTTGCGCCGTTTTCCAAAAAGCCTTGCAACAAGGGGCTTTTGCTGTTCGTAATTCTATTATTTTAGGAACTCTCCCTCTTGGCTCCCTTTGCAGAGCCAAGAGGGATTTCAGCGCTCAGGCGCTGATAGAGAATCGACGGCTGGAAACCTGCTTGGTGTACGCCTTGTAGATTTCAGGCATCACCTTTTTGAAAGCCGTGGTATCAAAGCGCTGGGAGAGAACTGCTGTGTAGCGAAGAATGTAAGCGCCAGCCTCCATTTCTTCTACGTCTGCGGCAAGCATGGTCTGTTTCAGCTCGTCACGGATGGCTTCGGCTTCTGCCTTAGCTTCTTCCATCAGCGCCTCCCACTCACGAAGGGCTTCGATCTTGGTAATCATTTCGTTCTTGCTCATGGTTGTAATCTCCTTTATCGGTTGGTGTGTTGTTCTCTTAACTGTCTATATAATACACTATTTTCTGTGTAATTTCAATTCGCAGATTACACAAATATCCGTGTAAATTTCTATGCAATTTCTACATTGATTTCTGTGTAATTCTGCGGTATAATAGATACAATGAAAAAGAGCGCCCACTATTGAGCGCTCCAAAAGGAAGGGTCAATTATGCCAATCGTTTACAAGATCGACGTTATCGCAGAATTGAAGGCTCACGGCTACAACACCAATCGGCTGAGGAAGGAAAAACTGCTCTCCGAAGGCGTTCTGCAATCGCTGAGAACAAAGAGCTATATTTCTATGGACAACCTTGCAAAGCTCTGTGCGCTCTTGGACTGTCAGCCCTCTGACCTGATTGCATACGAGAAGGAAGCCTCGGAGGGCGTTGAGTAACTGCTCCAAAAGGCAAACGATTTGCGGCAAGGTCGCTTCCATGACGCATAGAGGGCAGCTTTTTCGCCCTCATGGGGGCAGTATTTCGGGCGATTTGCTCAATCAACGGCGCTTGCGTTTTCGGCGTGGGCAATCCTCCCACGAAGAGCGATTTTGATTCCCAATCACGATTGTTGGGGCTGTCAGCGACAGAAAATTCTTTCACCGAAATACGGCGATAACGGCAAGAAACGAAAAAAGGCGAGCCAATCAGAGGTTCCCACGGTTGGGAAACTGCGTTCTCTGAATCGGCTCGCCGCATTTCTTTATAGTTTGATTTTGATTTCCTTGTTCCAGTCCTTCAGCAAATCGTCCACTGCCGCATCCAGCGCCGTTTTCATGGACTTTTCCATAATGCTGAAAATCTCCTTCTCAAGGACGGACTGCTTCTTTTTCTTCTTGTCCTCTTTCTTCTCGCTCATCGTTTGATCTTCACCTCGCTCTTTACCTTAATGGAATCGACGGAATCCGCAAGTTCTTCCTGCTCTGCCTGCTGCCTGTTCATTTTCTTGTGGAGGGCGTATCTGATCTGCTCAGGGGTGTAACCCTCCAAGCACATGGAATCGTAGTATTCAGGCACGTCCTTAAAATAATCATCAATTAGGCTCATCATTCTGCCTCCTTCTTTTTCCTTCTACTATATATGGCTTTTTTTACGATTCAAATAAAGAGAAAAGACCAATTAAGTTAAGCATTTAACACCAATATATATTATATTAGTGTTAAATACCTGACTTAATTCGCCTCCATTTCGTTTTCCATGGATTCCTGAACATAGGAAAGCATCTGCTCGATCTTATCGTTGTAAATGCCGTTGATTTCAGGAATTGGCTGTTTGCGAGCTACTCCACCATGGGCTGCTCTCATGTTGTCAATGGCTTCGTAACAGCTTAATCCATTGTCTATGTCTCTCCAATAATCGTGCCACGCTTCCACATATTCTGCATGGTCGCAAAACCTTTGTGTCTGCTTAAAGGCGAAATAATAGAGAAAGTTCTTTGTCTGGCGAGAAATAAGGTCATGGGATTCTAATTTGTAGGTATAATTTGCGATGGTCTGACGTGATACAGCTTCTCCCATCTCACGCATTCTCGCCTCCTTCACTTCATCAGGCATCGTCATAAAGATTTCATCCTCGAAGAAGTGATAGATGAAATTCCGCAGTTTGGTAAAGTCTGTATTGCCGTCACAGTCCAACTCCGTGATTGCAAATAACTTGAAGGGGTCTGCCATTTTCTTTATGGTATAGATGGCTTTTTCACCTCGTCCGCAAACATCAAATTCTACGCCATAACGACTCAATTTACGGTCAATGCCCTGCTTGCTCTTGGTCGCAAGGATTTGGGTCATTTCAGCTTTGGAGTACGAGCGTCCGATTTCTAACATTTTATAGTCCTTTCTCGTTTTAAGTCATGTTCTTAACACTAATATACTTAATATTAGTGTTAAATAGTTGACTGAATTTTTTGAATTAAGCAGCTCTCCTTTCTTCAACAGGGGGATTCAGATATGCTTTTCCGTTGATGATCGTCGGCAGCTCCTTGTAATTAGGGAAGCGCTTCACGAACCAATCATGTACATACTTGTATCTATTGGACTGACTGAGGGAAAACTCCTTGACTTTATCAAATTCGGCAAGGGCTTCTGCGCCGTCAGCGAAGGCAGAAATGTAGCGCTCCATACGGTCATAGGTCATGCCCTTTGCGGGATTGCTCGCCTTGGAGGACTTGTGCGTGCGATAAGCAATCCGAAGGTCAGGACAAGCCGCACGACAGTTTGCAATGATTTGGGCTTCCGCAGATTCAGAATTGAGGGCTTCTTCGGCAAACGCCTTGGTGATGGTCAGCGTCTTGGTGGCAAAATTCATCTTGTACTTTTCCATTTTCATGTCCTCCTGTTTCGATTACGCAACTTCGTTCGCATTTTCGAGCGTGGCGAGCTTGGCAGCTGCCTTTGCAAAATCATCTTCTCCGACGGCTACTTTGGCAGAAATCTCGGCTTCGCTCACATTGTTTTCCTTGAACTCAGGGAAGGTCGCCAAGAACCACTTCTTGGTCAGGGGGTACTTCGCACCCTTTGTGGTTGCAACCTTCTGGATGGCCGCAAACTCAATCAGGCGCTCCTTGCTGTTGGGCTGCGTCTCAATGTACTCCTTCATACGGGGGAGGGTCAGACCGTTGTACTTTTTCTTATCGGCCTTGTGCTTGATCTGCTTTTCGGCAACCGTAAAATCAGGATGGTCGGCAAGCATTTTGCAGAGCATACCATATTCGGGTTTCATGCCCTTGTTTGCACGGTTGATTGCGGACTTGGTGCCGACGATGGTCTTGTTGACGAAGTTGTAAGTGAAGATGGCGTTCATTGTAATTTCCTTTCTGCGCTCTTGGCGCTTGCGATTGGTCGCAACCCGTATTTTATTTGAGGTGTTTTCCTCTGTTCTTTATGTACTTATTATAGCAAACGGTTTTCTTGGATTGGTCGTTATATTGGCACTCGCTTTACAGCTTGCCAAAGACCATTTCAAAGGCTTCAAAGAACATCTCATTGCTCCAAGTGCTAAGTTCATCATCAGTCAGATAATGTCCATCGTCACATTTCCAGCCGTGTTCTTCAATCGTCATACAAAGTCCCTCGACTATGACGACAATTTCATCCTCGGTGTAAAACTTGTTCTTGTACCACATTGCAATTTCCTTTCTGCGCTTTTGGCGCTTGCGGTCAGGTCGCAACCCTATATTTTGTTTTGGCTGAGGTCTTATCTCTCTCAACCTTGTGACTATATTATATCGAATCTTCGCTCTTGACTGGTCGTTATAATGGTACTATAATAGAAAAAGTGACGGGATAACCCCGTCACTCAAAAGGAAGAGCAGTGCAGTTCAAAAGACGTATAAGGGACGTTGCAATCTTGCTTGTCCATGCTTTAGTTATCTGCAAAGACGAATGGAACATCTCTCTTGTTCTTCTTTTCCTCTTGGCTGCTCAATCATAAACAAAAATGTACCATTTTCTCGGTGTACCATTTTTGAAGATTTCAGCCTTGTTTTTCGCAGAGAAAAAAGGCAATGTACCAACTCTGTACAGTCCAGATCGGAAGGCGCATAAAAAGAGAGGAAGCAGGTTTGTTCCTGCTTCCTCTCCAAAAGGCTTCTTTTAGGCTGAATTACTTGCCGAAGTAGCGCTTGAGCATGCCCTCGAACGCCTTGCCGTGACGGGCTTCGTCACGGGCCATCTCGTGGACGGTATCGTGGATGGCATCCAGGTTGTACTTCTTCGCCAGCTTGGCCAGCTCGAACTTGCCGGCGGTAGCGCCGTTCTCGGCGTCCACACGCATCTGCAGGTTCTTCTGGGTGGAATCGGTGACCACCTCGCCCAGCAGCTCGGCGAATTTGGCGGCGTGCTCGGCCTCCTCCAGACCGGCCTTCTCCCAGTACATACCGATCTCGGGATAGCCCTCACGATGGGCCACACGGGCCATGGCCAGATACATACCAACCTCGGAGCACTCGCCCTCGAAGTTGGCACGCAGACCGGCGATGATCTCCTCACGGACCTCGGCGGGAACATCCTCACCGAACACCTTGCCTACGCCCACCACGTGCTCGGCGGCCCAGGTCTTTTCCTCTGCCTGCAGGGTGAACTTGTCACCGCTGACGTGGCACACCGGACACTCGGCCGGGGGATTCTCGCCTTCGTAAACGTAACCGCAAACAGGACATACCCACTTCTTCATAATCATTACCTCCATATTTTTATCATTCGTTGATGGTTTTTTACTCTTCGGGGGCGTTCCCCCTTGGGATGGTCTAAGTATAGCACGGAATCCAGAGGATTATAAGTTGCAAATGCAACATTTAGAAAAACTTTCCATGAACTTTTTTGCAGGCAGCGAAAATACGCCGGAGGAGGGTCCTCCGGCGTATTTTTATAGCAGCTTTACTCGGCATCGGCCAGAGCCTTGGCCTCGGCAATGGCCTTCTCCTGGGCCGCAGCGGGACAATCCTCGTAGCGGACGAAGTTGAAGGTGAAGGTACCACGGGACTGGGTCATGGACCGCAGATCGATGGCGTAGCTCATCATCTCGGCCATGGGAACCTCGGCCTCCAGCACGGTCTCGCCGTCGCCGGTGGGGTTCATGCCCATGACGCGGCCCCGGCGCTTGTTCAGGTCACCCATGACGTCGCCCACGTAGTTGTCAGGCACCGTGACCTTCAGCTCACCGATGGGCTCCATCAGCACGGGCTTGGCCTCCGGCAGAGCGGCCTTGAAGGCCAGATTGGCGGCCAGCTTGAAGGCGATCTCGGAGGAGTCCACCGGGTGGTAGGAGCCGTCCACCAGCGTCGCCTTCAGGTA
>ERZ773188.4097-NODE-4097-length-11308-cov-88.596463_pt1 | contig 11308 bp, 9 predicted proteins | sample MGYA00581011_ERZ773188 | MGnify/ENA primary metagenome ERZ773188 (study PRJEB29015, sample SAMEA2737798) | human gut metagenome | biome: human gut; feature: human-associated habitat; material: faeces | place: China | collected 2012 ...
GGGTGTAGGAAACCTGCCGCCAGCGGCGGCAAGGCGCCTTTACCCTACCCTACGACCTTTTAAGCAGCCGCGAAGTCGAGAATATCTTTGAAAACTCCGATTTTGTCCTCATGCTCAATCAGGCACAGGGCGACCGGGCTATCCTTGCAAAGCAGCTTAACATCTCCCCGCAGCAGATGAAGTATGTAACCCACACCGAAGCGGGCGAGGGGCTTATCTTTTACGGGAATGTGGTGCTGCCGTTCATTGACCGCTTCCCGACGGACACCGAGCTTTACTGTCTGCTTACGACAAAGCCGGAGGAAGTGAGCAAGCCATGAAAACAGACGTAATCATCAACCGCGACGCCCTCTATGCCCTGCGGGAGCTTCCGAGCGAAAGCGTGAACTGCTGCGTCACAAGCCCGCCTTACTATGGACTAAGGGACTACGGGCTTGACGCGCAGATTGGACGTGAGGACACGCCGGAGCAGTATATCGGGCGGCTTGTGGAAGTGTTCCGGGAGCTGCGCCGGGTACTCAAAGACGACGGGACATTTTGGCTGAATATCGCAGACACATACTGCGGCAGCGGCATGAAAGCGGGCTGCAAGCAAAAGGATTTAATCGGTATTCCGTGGCTTCTTGCCTTTGCCCTGCGCTCTGACGGGTGGTATTTACGCAGCGATATTATCTGGCTGAAAGAAAACCCTATGCCGGAAAGCTGCCGCGACCGACCGAGCCGCTGCTATGAGCATATCTTTTTACTGACGAAATCAAAGAAATATTACTATGACGCTGCCGCCATTGCAGAGCCGATCGCGCCGGGAACGGCTGCGCGCTACAGGCAAGGGCGCAGCGCAGGACACAAATACGCCGAGGAAGTACCAGGACAGGGCAAGGTACAGGGTATCAATCAGCCCCGCAGCGGCAGCTATTATGACGACGCCCTTATGCCGACCACAAGAAACAAGCGGGACGTTTGGCTTATCAATACCGTACCGTACAAGGGCGGGCATTTTGCCGCCTATCCCCCGAAGCTCGCGGAAACGTGCATACTTGCGGGCTGTCCGAAAGGCGGCGTTGTGATAGACCCGTTCTTTGGAAGCGGCACCACCGGGCTTGCAGCGCAAAGCCTTGACCGCCGCTATATCGGCATTGAACTGAACGCCGAGTATTGCGCCCTTGCAGGGGCGCGGATTGGAGGTGGTAACACTTGAAAGACCCATTAAAGCCCCGCGATAAAATCACGCAGAAAATGACCCGCGACGGGGCTATCGCAGAAAATCAGACCACGGGAGACACGGAACGTATCAGCAACCGCATACGGGACGCGGATTTACAAAAGACCCCGGAACAACAGGCGGCACAGGACGCTATGCAGCTTCCCCCGGTATCTGATACAAGCCCGCTTCCCCATGTGCCGGGAGCTGCCCCCAAAGCGGACACAGGCAAAACGGAGCGCGTCATGAAGCATATCGACGCCGCCCATACACGAAAAGCCAGTAAAAAGGCAGTACGAAAAGCACAGGCAGAAGCTACCGCCGGGACGAAATCTTCCCGGCTGCAATTTACCGACGAGGAACGCGCTGCCCCGGAGCTTGAAAAGTATATCAAGAAATCCGATAAAGCCGCCGACCGCTTGGATAAGGCAAAGGCAGCTATCCCCAAAGAAAAGAAACTGGTAAAAGAGCGCACCTTTGACGAAACCACCGGGAAAGGCAAGACCCGCCTGCACTTTGAGGAAAAGGACAAGCCGCCCGGATTTAAGGAGAAGCACAACCCGCTATCCCGCCCCACACAGGAAGCCGGGATTTTGGTACATAACAAAATCCATTCTGTCGAAAAGGATAATTCCGGCGTGGAGGGCGCACACAAGAGCGAGGAAGCCGCAGAACGGGGATTGAAGTACGGGGCGCGGAAAATCAAGCAGGGCTACCGCAACCATAAGCTGAAACCCTACCGGGAAGCGGCAAAGGCAGAAAAAGCGGCTTTTCGGGCAAATATGGACTTTCAGTATCACAAGACCCTGCATGAGAACCCGCAGCTAACCAGTAACCCCATTTCCCGGTTTTGGCAGAAGCAGAAAATCAAGCGGCAGTATGCAAAGGAAGCCCGCAATACCGCAAAGGGTATCAAGGGCGCGGCAGAACGCACCCGCAAGGCGGCAGCCAAAGCCGCCGAGAAAACGAAGCAGACCGCAGCATTTGTGGCAAGGCACCCGGCGGGTGTGGCAATCGCTGTCGGGGTGCTACTGCTCTTTATCATGGTTATGTCCGGGCTGTCCTCTTGTGGGGCAATGTTTTCCGGCACGTTAAACGGCGTGCTTGGAACGTCCTATACGTCCGAGGACAGCGACCTTGTGGAAGTGGAAAACAGCTACGCAGGATTGGAAAACGAGCTGCAAAGCAGGATTGACAATATCGAGCGCGACAATCCGGGCTATGACGAGTACCGCTATGACCTTGCAAATATCGGACACAATCCCCATGAATTAGCGTCTTATCTGACCGCAAAATACCAAAGCTACACCTGCGCCGAGGTACAGAGCGAATTACAGCGGATTTTCAATCAACAATACAAGCTGACGCTGACCGAGGAAGTGGAAATACGCTACCGGGAGGAAGAACGCACCGACACATGGACAGATGAGGACGGCAACGAGCATACGGACACCTACACGGTACAAGTGCCTTATGAGTATTACATCTTGAACGTCAAGCTGACGAATACCCCACTATCCACCATTGCGGAAAACAATCTGACCCCGGAACAACTGGAAATGTACCGGGTGTACTTACAGACAAGCGGGAACAAGCCCCTTATCTTTGGCGGCGGCTCTCCCGACACTTCCGCGTCGGAAGATTTAAGCGGCGTGGACTTTGTAAACGGAACGCGCCCCGGCAATACCGCTATCGTTGACCTTGCAAAACGGCAAGTCGGAAATGTGGGCGGCTATCCGTATTGGAGCTGGTACGGCTTTAATTCCCGCGTGGAATGGTGCGCCTGTTTCGTGTCCTGGTGCTACGGGCAAATGGGACTTTCCGAGCCGCGCTTTGCCGCCTGCCAGTCGCAGGGTATTCCGTGGTTTACTTCTCACGGACAATGGGGAGCGCGGGGCTATGAAAACATTGCCCCCGGCGACGCTATCTTTTTTGACTGGGATTTAGACGGCAGCGCAGACCATGTAGGACTTGTTATCGGCAGGGACGAAAGCCGCGTCTATACCGTGGAGGGCAATTCCGGCGACGCCTGCAAGATTAAAAGCTATCCCCTTGACTATGCCTGTATCAAAGGGTACGGGCTGATGAACTGGAACTGACACATTTTTTGAAAATCGAAAGGAGAAAAATTTTATGGCAATGAGTAAAATCGAAAGAATTGACAAGGAAATCCAAAAGACCCGTGAGAAAATCACGGAGTATCAGAACAGGCTGCGCGGACTGGAAGCACAGAAAACCGAAGCGGAAAATCTGCAAATCGTTCAGCTTGTGCGCTCTATGCGCCTTACCCCGCAGGAGCTTACCGCTATGCTTGCGGGCGGAGGTATTCCGGGCATTGCCCCTATGCCCGCAGACTATGAGGAACAGGAGGACAATGCAGATGAAGAATAAAATCCTTGCAAGCCTTACCGTACTTTGCGCCGCCCTTGTCCTTGTGGGCGGCTTTTCCGTTACCGCCTATGCACAGACCCCGACGGAAGAAACCGACGACAGCGGCGTAATCGTGGAAACCGAGCCGCAGCCCTTGACCCCGGAGGGCAACATGACCCTTGTGGACGACATTGACGGGGACGCTGCCGAGGATAAGCAGTTTATCGTCGTGAAAAGCAAAGGTGGCAACTATTTTTACATTATCGTTGACCGGGCAGCCGAGGGGGAAAATTCCGTCCACTTCCTAAATCAAGTAGACGAAAGCGACCTTATGGCGATTATCGGGGAGGAACAGACCGAACAACCCCCGGCTGTCTGCAACTGTACCGAGAAATGCAAGGCGGGCGAAGTAAACACCGCCTGCTCTGTCAACATGGATAGCTGCACAGGCAAGGAAGCCACGCCGGAGGAACCCGCCGAGCAGGAGCAGCCCCAGAACGGCATGGGCGGGCTTTTGATTTTCCTTGTCGTGGGCTTGCTTGGCGGCGGCGCAGCCCTCTACTACGTTAAGTTTATGAAACCGAAACAGAACGTGAAAGGCAGCACCGACCTTGACGAGTTCGATTTAGACGAATACGACGAGGACGAGCCGGAAGAAGCTGACAGCGCAGACACCGAACAGGAGGACGAGGAAGAATGAAACTTGTGATTTGTGAGAAACCCAGCGTCGGGGCGGCGGTTGCCGCCGCCCTTGGCGTAAGGGAGAAGAAAGACGGATATATCGAGGGGAACGGTTATGTTATCTCTTGGTGTATCGGGCATTTGGTAGGACTTGCGGAAGCTGCCGCCTATGGGGAACAGTACAGGAAATGGAGCTATGACAGCTTACCCATTCTGCCGCAGGAATGGCAGTACACCGTAGCTGCCGACAAGAGAAAGCAATTCAAAATCTTAAAAGACCTCATGCAGCGCAGCGACGTTTCGGAAGTCGTGAACGCCTGCGACGCAGGACGCGAGGGAGAATTGATTTTCCGCTTTGTCTATCATCAAGCGGGCTGCAAGAAGCCCTTTACCCGTCTTTGGATTTCCTCTATGGAAACGGACGCCATCAAAAGCGGCTTTGACAATCTGAAGGACGGGCGCAGGTATGACGCTCTCTATCATTCCGCACTATGCAGGGCAAAGGCTGACTGGCTTATCGGCATTAACGCGACCCGCCTTTTCTCCTGCCTGTATGGAAAAACCTTGAACGTGGGGCGCGTTCAGACCCCAACCCTAAAAATGCTTGTAGACCGGGACGCTGCCATTATGAACTTCAAGAAAGAAAAATATTACCATGTGCGCCTTATGCTCCCCGGCGCAGAAGCGGCAAGCGCGAAGATCTGCGCCGCTGATGAAGCGGGCAAACTGAAAGCGGCCTGCGAAGCGTCGGCGGCTGTCTGCACTTCCTTGACCCGTGAAAATAAAACCGCTATACCGCCGAAGCTCTTTGACCTTACCTCTCTGCAAAGGGAAGCAAACCGTATCTACGGGTACACGGCAAAGCAGACCTTTGACCTTGCACAGACACTTTATGAAAAGAAGCTGCTTACTTATCCGAGAACGGACAGCAACTATCTGACCGACGACATGGGCGACACAGCGGCGAGTATCGTATCGCTGCTTTGCGGCAAGCTGCCCTTTATGGCGAGCGCAGCCTATGAACAGAGTATTTCCCGCGTTCTGAACAGCAAAAAAGTATCAGACCACCACGCCATTATCCCCACTATGGAAATTGCAAAAACTGACCTTACTACGCTGCCGGAAAGTGAAAGAAATATCCTTATCCTTACCGGGGCGCGTCTGCTTATGGCGACCGCAGAGCCGCACGTTTACGAAGCGGTAACGGCGGTTTTCTCCTGCGCCGACCATGAATTTACGGCAAGGGGCAAGACGGTAATCGCTGCCGGGTGGAAAAACATTGAACGGCTTTACCGGGCTACCCTCAAAAAGAAGCCGGACAGCGACGACGAAAACGAACTTGTTTTAGATGTGCCGGACTTTACCGAGGGACAGACCTTTGAAAACCCTGCTGCAAAGGTTACGGAGCATGAAACGACGCCGCCGAAGCCCCACAATGAAGCGTCCTTACTTTCTGCTATGGAACGCGCCGGGAATGAGGACACCGACCCGGACGCAGAACGCCGGGGGCTTGGTACGCCCGCTACCCGCGCCGCTGTCATTGAAAAGTTAGTGGGAGGCGGCTTTGTGGAGCGCAAGGGCAAGCAGCTGCTTCCCACCAAAGACGGGACAAATCTTGTATGCGTCCTGCCGGACAGCTTAACTTCTCCGCAGCTTACGGCTGCATGGGAAAACAATCTGACGCAGATTGCAAAGGGCAACGCCGACCCGGACACTTTCATGCAGGGTATCGAAACTATGGCACAGGAGCTTGTAAAAACCTATGCTTCCGTGTTAGGCGAGAAACAGGAGCTTTTCAAGACAGAAAAAACAGAGCTTGGAAAGTGTCCCCGCTGCAAGTCCCCGGTCTATGAGGGAAAGAAAAACTACTACTGTTCCAACAAAGAGTGCAGCTTTGCCATGTGGAAAAATGACCGCTTCTTTGAGGAATGGAAAACCGTCTTTACCCCGAAGATTGCCGCAGCACTTTTGAAATCCGGCAAGGCAACAGTCAAAAAGCTGTATTCTCCGAAAACAGGAAAAACCTACGACGGAACGGTGCTTTTAGCTGATACGGGCGGTAAGTATGTGAACTACAAAGTAACCATTTCAAAGGACAAAGAACTGGAATAGCAAGCATAGGAAGCGGGTACCCACTTCCGTAAAATCCCTGCCACTCATGTAGAGCTTGGCGGGGATTTTGCTTGTTGGGAAGTTTCCCAAACCCTCTAAAAATCCTCAAAAATCTTTGGCAGAAATGCGGGCGCACCGTAGTAGGACTATGTAACCACAAACGCAGCGTCCGCGCTGCCATACGCGAAAGGAGGTTTTACACATGGCAAGTTTGCGCGACAGCGTAAAGGACTATCAAGAGGAACTTAGGGACGGTATTGCATGGGTAGCATTTTGGAAACAGGGACGTTCATGGAACGCCGAGCTGTTTCATCTTGAAGTGGACGGTACTTTAGAACCGTTTGACAGGAGCCGGTTAGAGGAAATCAAAGCGGCTGACCCCGCCGCCGTTATTCTAAACGGCTACTACTGCGGGCATTTAGGCGAGAATATGAGCCTTGACGAGCTGACCGCCGGAGTGCGCTATCACTATGAAAACGGCAGGAATGACCTTGACGGTTTTATCGGGGCGCATGACGACAGGCTTCCCCCGGAGGTTATCGAGGAAGCAAGAGCCGCCGCCCATGCAGCGGGGCTTCCCTTTTCCGAAAAGCCCTACCGGGACGGGGAAGATTTTGACCCTTATATATTTGACGGAAGCATGAGCATTGAGGACTACGAACTTATGCACCGCATGATTGAAAAAGAAAGGAGCGAGCAAATGGACGAATGGAAAACAGGTTATTCCTCATACGACCATGACAGACTGGAAGCCGCCGACAAGATGAAGATTGAGCGCGGTATCTATTTTGACACGAAAGGCGCGGATATTTCCCCGCTGACCGCCTTACCTCTTGCCGAGCTTGTGAAGCTGCGGGAGGAAAGCGCGGCTGCGGAACAGACCGTTTTTGAAAATCTGAAAGTACAGGCTTCCGCATGGGAGGAACAGGCAGGAAAGACCTTGCTATTTGACAAGGCGATTGAGTATGCGAGAATACCCGAAGTGAAGCATACGGCGAACAAGTGGCAGGACGAGGACAACGACCGCCACACCATCAGCAACCGGGTATATAAAATGAGCTACCATGTGTATGAAAATACCCGCTACGACAGAAAAGCAGAGAAATCTATCCCGTACTCCTATACGTTATCTTGGAACATCTACACCAACAGCCCCCACGGGTACGGACAGGCAAAAATTGCCGGACAGGACAGAAAGGTATTTGCTGACCGGGCAGCTATGGAAAAATATCTGAACGGGCGTATCAAGGCGTATGAAAAACTTTTTACGGAAATCTCCCCGGCTATCCCGCCGGAATACGCGGAACAGTTTAGGGTAAACGGACAGCTCTTACCAGGCTACACCGTAGAGGGCGAGGAAATCAAGCAGCCCGCCGCCGACATTTCCGCCGCTGCACCGAGAACCGAACCGGGACAGGAAACGGAACAGTTTGCAATCCTGATTGACAGCCGCACCCGCTTTGAAACGGGAGAACCGGGTGGCTACTGGCTTTCCATGCCCGCCACAAAGGAAGAACTTCACAAAGCTATGCGAAGCGTCGGCATTACCGCTGACAATCCGCAGGATTTTTTCATTCATGGGTATTCTGACCGGGAGGACAGACACATTGCCCTGCCGTATGACATGGTATGCGCGGCACAGGTGGACGAGCTGAACTTCCTTGCGGCAAGACTGGAAACCCTTGACGCTTCCGGGATTGCCGCGCTGAACGCAGCCACGCAGCGCAGGAATGGTTTTGAGAATATCGGGCAGCTCATTGACTTTACCTATAACGAGGACTTTTTCGTGCATATCCCCGAAGTCCACACGCCCCGCGAATTGGGCGATTATTACCTTAACAAATCCGGCATGGTGCAAATGCCCGCTGAATGGAAAAACAGCATTGACCCTATCGCCTTTGGACGAAACGCCGCCGCGCAGGAAAAAGGCAGCTTTACGGAATACGGCTACCTTGTGGAAAGCGGCGACGAATGGGAGAAACACTTTGAGGGACGGGACGTGCCGGAGGAATACCGCATTATGAGCTACCCGCAGCCGACCATCGAACTGGACGCAGCCCCGGCAGTACAGACGGCGACCATTCCCGAAGCACAGCAGCAGGAGCCGCGCCCGGTTATCCCTATCGTGCTGACGAGCGAGAAGCCAGCCGAAAAGCTCAAAGAGATAACCGACCGCTTGGAGCAAGGCATTACGGAGCAGTTCGACAGCGAGCGTTACAAGGAATATCTGCGCGTCATGTCAAAGTTTCATAATTACAGCTTTAACAATACGCTGCTGATCGCCATGCAAAAGCCCGACGCTTCCCTTATCGCCGGATTTTCCGCATGGAAAAATAACTTTGGACGAAACGTGATGAAAGGACAAAAGGGTATCAAAATCCTTGCCCCGTCGCCCTTTAAGATTAAAAAGGAACTGGAGAAAATCGACCCGCAGACGGGAAAAGCCTTTATCGGCAAGGACGGAAAGCCCGTAACCGAGGAAAAGGAAATCACAATCCCCGCCTTTAAGGTGGTATCGGTCTTTGACGTATCGCAGACCGAGGGAAAGGAAATCCCCGACATTGCCGTAAATATGCTGACCGGGGACGTGGAGCATTACAAGGACGTTTTCGCTGCCCTTGAAAAGACTTCTCCTGTTCCTGTCGGCTTTGAAAAAATCGAGGGCGGCGCACATGGTTACTACCACTTGGAGGACAAGCGTATTGCCCTTGATGAGGGCATGAGCGAGCTGCAAACCTTAAAGACCCTTATCCATGAAATCGCCCATGCGAAGCTGCACGACATTGACCTAAACGCCCCTTTGGAGGACTTGGAGAACAGACCCGACCGCCGCACCCGTGAGGTGCAGGCAGAAAGTATTGCCTATACCGTGTGCCAGCATTACGGGCTTGATACTTCCGATTATTCCTTTGGGTATGTTGCCGGGTGGAGTGCCGGACGGGACCTTGCCGAACTGAAAAGCTCCCTTGAAACAATCCGCAGCACCGCAGCGGAAATCATCAACAGCATTGATGAACATATCGCAGAGCTGCAAAAGGAACAGGCGCAGGACGCTCCGAGGGAGAAAGCCGCCATGCAGGAGTACATTTACAAGATTGAAGCCAACCCCCGCACAACGGGCGACAACGACCGCTTTTTCCTGCAAGCCTATCTCCCGCAGGAAAACGGCAGGGCAAAAATCGGGGACGTGCTGTATATCGGCAGCCTTGCAAAATGCCGGGAACTCATGGGCGGGCTGAACGCCGGAGAGCTGACGCAGGGAGAAGTAAAGGAGCTATATGCAAAGGCGCAGGAAGCCGAAGCCGACAAAGACACCTTTTCCATTTATCAGCTAAAGCAAGGGGACGAAACGCGGGACTTCCGCTTTGAGCCTTACGACCGCCTGCAGGCGGCGGGAAATGTGGTTGATAAGACAAACTATGAGCTTGTCTATTCCGCAGAGCTTACGCCGGGTACTTCCCTTGAAGATATTTACACCCGTTTCAATATCGACCACCCGAAAGATTTTAAGGGACACAGCCTTTCCGTTTCCGACGTGGTAGTGCTTCATCAGAACGGACAGGACGCGGCGCATTATGTAGATAGTTTCGGCTACAAGGAAGTGCCGGAGTTTTTGCAGGAGCAGACACAACAGCCGGAAAAGATAAACCCGCTAAAGCACGTCGAGGACACAATCGAGCAGAACGACAACAACTTTGACGGTATCATCAACAACACCCCTACGGTTGACGAACTGGAAGCAAAGGTAAAAGCCGGGGAACAGATTTCCCTTGTTGACCTTGCAGAAGCGATTAAGGCAGACAAAGAACGCGGCAAAGAAAAGCCCTCTATCCGGGCGCAGCTTAAAGCTGACAAAGAACGGACGGGGAAAAAGAAGAACGCAAAGCAGAAGTCGCAGGACTTGGAAAGGAGCTGACACATGAGCAAATTAAATAAATTTGAAGATGTAGACGTGTTCGCTTCCCTCGATGCGATTATGAAGCAGAATACAGGCTTTTACCAAAGCGATTTTGATATTGACAGGGAGATTATCGCAAAAACGGCGGCAAGCGCAAGTAAAGAGGATAAGACCCTCTTATGGTTTTGCCGCCCGTCCGGGACGCATTGCTTCCGGGAGCGTGACGTTTTCCTAAGGACACCGCGCCCCATAATACCTGGCGTTTTTACATGGAGCAGACAAGCGACCGTATTCTTGCCTATGCAATCGAGCTGACAGGCAAGGAGCATGGAAAAATCAAGGGCAATCTGTATGAACTTGACTATTCCCGCCATTATGAGCGCGTCAAAGAAAAAGGGCTGCCCGCCGATACGGTAAAGCTGATTTATGAGCGCGGGGAGCAGATGATACCCGCCGGACAGTATTTCAACGGAAGCCCAGACCCGCAGTTTGGGAAGTTTGAACGCTTTGAAGCCATACCCAACGACCCGGACGCTCTTAAATGGCTCTTACGGGAGGAACACCGCAACAGGGAGCAGCTTCCACCGGGAGATTTTAAGGCCCATATCGCCGCATTGCATGACGGACTGATTGAAACGGAAGCACGGCGCATTGTGCGGGAAATGAAGCGGCATGACACGCCGAACAGCCCGAACAAGACCCATTTCATGGTGGAGCTTTCCCCAGCGTTCATGCAGCTTGCGAACACAAAGGACATTGACCGCCTTTTCTCCATGCTGCCTTACAAGACCCTTTCCTTTTCCAAAATCGAGGGCAGACATGGAACGTATGCGCTGATTGACAAGGGAGAGAACCGGGACAAAGAGATTAAAAAGCCCCGCCCCTCTGTCCGGGCGCAGCTTGCCGCAGACAAGAAAACAGCCGCCCCGAAAAAGTCAGCGGCAAAAAGAAAAAATCACGATTTGGAGGTATGAGCATGAATAGATTTACTGTTGAGGAAACAAACCTTTTGAGCATTTACCATGAGGGAAGCAAGGCGCAGCTTA
>ERZ773188.4098-NODE-4098-length-11302-cov-3.052370_pt1 | contig 11302 bp, 7 predicted proteins | sample MGYA00581011_ERZ773188 | MGnify/ENA primary metagenome ERZ773188 (study PRJEB29015, sample SAMEA2737798) | human gut metagenome | biome: human gut; feature: human-associated habitat; material: faeces | place: China | collected 2012 ...
TTCGCTTCGCTCAAAGTTATGCGGTAGGGGCGGATATCATCCGCCCGCGCAGTCTGCACAAATATCTTGACCCGCACGTCAATGGGTCGTCGAGGTCGCCGACCCCTACAACCGACCCCGCACAAAATTATCACACCGCCATAGGCTCCCCTGCAGGGGAGCTGGATTGGCGAAGCCAAGACTGAGGGGTTGTTTCGCTTCGCTCAAAGTTATGCGGTAGGGGCGGATATCATCCGCCCGCGCAGTCTCCACAAAATATATTGACCCGCACCCCACAACCAAGGTATAAAACGGCACTGCCGTAAAAAATAAAACGGAGGCAAAAAACAATGAAAACAAAACGGAAAAACATTTTCAAGTCGCTTTTGGCTCTGACCCTTGCACTCATCATGGTGCTCGGCGTCGCGCCGATAAGCGAGCTTGCGGGCGTTGATTTCGCAAGCCTTTTCGCGCCCAAAGCTGAGGCGGCAGGAAAAACTTACGGCATCTATACTTATGAGGTCGGCAAGGACGGCACAATTACCATAACCGACTGTGACAGATCGGCAAATGGCGCAATAACAATACCGTCTAAAATTGACGGAAAGTCAGTCACAATAATCGGAAATTATGCTTTCGCACATTGCACCGGCCTCACAAGCATAACAATTCCCGACAGCGTAACAAGCATCGGAGACTGGGCTTTCGAATATTGCACCGGCCTCACAAGCATAACGATCCCCAACAGCGTAACAAGCATCGGAGACGAGGCTTTCTGGAATTGCACCGGCCTCAAAGACGTCTACTACACCGGCTCAAAAGATGAGTGGAAAGCTATAAGTGTTGGCTCTTACAATGATAATCTCCTCAACGCTACTATCCACTATAACTGGATTGATGACTCTGTCCTCTCCCTCAATCGCAGCGAGATGACCGTGAGCAACAATGTCTGCCCGTATCTCTACGCGAGCATCAGGAATAACTCGGGATATGAAAAATCCGACCTCGTCTGGACTTCTTCAAACCCGAATGTCGCAGTCGTGGACAGAACCTCCGGCGTCGTCAACCCGGTCTGCGTCGGCGATACCGTTATAACGGTTTCAACCTCGGACAAAAAGTATTCCGCCTCCTGCAAGCTCACGATACAGTCGGCGTTCTGCATGACCTCACCCGATTCGTCCGTCACCTCGATGAAAAGCGGCGACACCTCAAAATTTATTATATATCTCTATGACTGCAACGGAGATCAGCTGCCGATAGGCAGCTCCACCTGCAAGATTTCCGGCACTGCCGCCTACGATGTTGTTTCGAGGAAGAACAACGAGAAGTCGATAGAGCTTGAGATAAAGGCGAAAAGCAGCGGTCAGATAAACATTTCTCTCAGCAGCGAAGACCCCGATACATATAACGAGTTCAGAATAAATGTCTATCCCGAGAGTGTCGATTATCTCGCCGATTCCGTTCCCGTCTCAAACAAGAAAATGGGTACTAACTTTAACCGCTCAGACCTGACGGTTGAAAACTTCAGATATGTTTACGACGAGAGTATCGACAAATATAAGGTCACAATGAATATCTATAACTCCTCAGGTACAGCCGCAGCGCTTGTTGCGCACAAAGCCAACGGAGATATATACGACTCGCAGATAATAACCAAACACACGAATTTCCCGACCGATTGGGGCGGCTTCTTCGGCATCCTCGGCAAAGGCTTCTGCCAGGGAATGACGGGCGATCTCTATACCTACAGGTCTTCTCTCAACTCGACATTGACCGAAGCGTCAATAGAAGTCCCGGCAGACGGATATATCACTATTTCAAACGATATATACTCCTGCAAAATGACCATGGCTTATAATATCGTCGGCATATGCACCGATGCGGTCTTGGGATATTTGAAGAGCACAAAGGCTATTGGCGATGTCAGCAACAAGGATTCCGACAAAATCGCCAAGAATATCACTCAGGCTATTCTGAAATCCATACCGGACAAGGACAAGTTCCTTAATAGTATAATGGAAAAGCTCGGAACCGGAATCACCAAAAAGCTGGCTCCGCAGATAATCTGCAACAACGCCGAGTTTGCCCATGAAATGCTCAAACGCATGTGTGACGAGGCCGGTGAAGATTTTGCAGACCTTTTCGTCGATGCTGTGTGGTCTGTGCTCAAGAGCAATGTAAAAGATGCAATAAAAAATATTGTGATAGCTAAAATCATAGAAACCGGAATAAAAGAGAGCACTCTTTCAAGCAGCCTTAAAGTAGCCGATGTTTTCTTCAAGCTTGGCTCCGGCTGCGATCTCTGCAATCAGATAGTATACTCAACCGTTCTGAACCCCTTAAGCGGTGTTACTACGATACAGTTCAAACGTGACGGCAAGGACGGATTTGTGGCAAAAGATAAACTGAAAGTCGTATCCGATGTTATCGACGAAGATACCGTCCTTTCGCACTATGTTATCTGTGATATGCAGAGAAAGCAGCTTATAAAAGGCGAACTCGAAAAAGAGTTCCAGATAAGCCCGGACAACATTTTTGAGATTCATGAAATCGCGCTGATGAAAAACGGCAAAAAAATCGGAACGGAAATGCAGGCTACCGTTGAAATAGAGATTCCTGCCGGTATGCTTCCGTCTAGCGTCAGGATTTTCAGAAGAGAGAGCAACGGAAAATATACCGATATGAAGGCATATCCCGTCGGAAACGGCAAGATGATGTTCGTGACTACCCATTTCAGCGAATATGTCATTGTCGGCGAATCCAACGTCGCCACCGGCATAACTCTCGCGGCTCCCACTTCTCCCATCCCCGTCGGCGGCTCGTATCAGCTCGTTGCCGCTGCGCAGCCCGACGGCGCGTCGCTGCCCGATCTCGTGTGGACATCCTCCGATCCGTCCGTCGCTTCGGTTGACGAAAACAAGGCTCTCTCCGTCGGCACCGCGACAATAAGCGTCACGGATACAGCATCGAACCTCTCAGCCGAGGTTGAGATAGACACGGTTCAGGTCATTGACTTCGGCGACGATCTTACCATGAAGGTCGGAGAAAAGCTGATATACACTCCTGTGATACAGGAAGACTATGTTGATTATCATTATAGATGGAGCAGCTCGGATCCGAGCGTCGTTACTGTCGAGCCTAACGAAGGCGAGCTGACCGGTATTAAAGAGGGTACCGCGACAATAACGATGACTCTCGTTGACGATGACGGCAATATCATAGCCTCATCCGATTTCACCGTAACAGTCGAGAAAAAGGACGGATTCTTCAAGATTCTTTTCAGGATTATCACCGCTCCCTTCCGCGCGATAATCAACCTCTTCAAGAAGCTCTTCGGTAAATAAGCTTTTATTTCGCAATGCGCGGGATATCGGTCATTTGACCGTTTCTTGAATAAAAACACAAGGAGATTTTGTTTGAAGTTTATCACAAAATCATCGGAGAGTGTGCGCTGACCGGGAGGTCGGCAAATAAAACACACTCTGCCGTCCTCCCGCAGCTCAATCTTCGGGAGGAAAAATGAATCGCGAAAACAAACGCAAACAGTACGAAAAAGGTTATTACAAGACCTACGCCTGCAACGAAGCTTTTGTTTGCAGGGTGTGCGGACGCACGGCAGTGCCGCAGGGCGCGGGCAGCGAGCACAGAAATCACTGCCCGAATTGCCTCTCGAGCCTGCACGTCGATATCGAGCTGGGCGACAGAGCCGCGGACTGCGGGGCATTATGGACCCCATAGCGGTCTGGGTGAGAAAAAACGGCGAGTGGGCGATAGTCCACCGCTGCCGCATATGCGGCGCTCTGTCCTCGAACCGCATCGCCGCGGACGATAACCCGATGAAGCTGATGAGCATGGCGTTAAAGCCGCTGTGCTTCCCGCCGTTCCCGATAGAGCGTATAAGAGAGCTGACAGCGCTCATGGGCGGAGACGGGGCGCTCGAATAACCCGAAAGAAAATAACGGAGCAGGTTTTTTGCCTGCTCCGTTATTTTTTATGCATATCAAAAAACGGTGCAGCCCGAGTGAGCTGCACCGCCGTGCTTATTGATTTGTCGGAGACAATCAGTCGTTGTTTCCGTTATTCTTGCTTGCGCGTCTTTCGATAAGCTCATTGAGTATTCTTGTGTGCTCCTTATCGGTGAGCGAATACTTGAGAGTGGGGATAGCGGAGAGAAGCATACCGATTGCGGGCGGAATGGAAATAAGCAGGAACATCGCCATAGCGTATTTTCCGTCGTTTGCCTCGTAGAAATGATACTTTCCTGCCGCCAGGTCGAGGTTAAGAGTCTCGATGTATTCGGCGGTGTAGTGAACAGCCGAATAAATGAAGCCGGAGATGAGCGAGGAAACGCCCATTGCAAGCTTGGTGATGAAGGACTGGCCGGAGAAGAACACGCCGTCGGTGCGAACGCCGTTCTTGTACTCCTCGTAGTCAACGCAGTCTGCTATCATTATCGACTGGAGAATGTTTATCGAGCCCATTGCCCATGAAGCCGCGAACATCATAACAGCCATCAAAACGACATAAACCATGCTCTGCATAAGGTTGCCGCCGGCTATTTTATAGACGACAAAGATCATTGCGTAGGGGACTGCACCGGCGATTGAATAGAAATTGTAGAGCTGCTTTTTGCCGAACTTTTTGCTCATCTTGGGAGTGGCGGCAGTACCGATGAGCATACCGCCGAGAAGTCCGATAGCCATGACGAGAAGCTGAACGATTTTTATAATCTGAAGCTGGCCGTCAACAACAAGATTGGCAAGGTTGTTGTCGAAGAAGTAGTACATAACGAGCGACAGGCCGACGATCGAGAGAAGCATGATGGGGCTTCTGAGAATGCCCGAGATGAGGAGCCTTCTGAACGGATCGTTGGAGATCGCGATTTTGAAGTTCTCCTTCATGGTGTACTTCTTTTCGGACTGCTGAACTCTCTCTTTGACAGAGAAGCCGGAAAACTGGAAGAGAATAGTTGCGAATATCGTAAGGATAACGGCGATTATGATATAGGACATCTTGTCCGCATGAATAAGGTCAAGGCCTTTCTTCTCCTGGAACATGGGGGAGAGTGCCTTTCCGGCGAAGGTGATAAGCATACCGATAGCGCCGACGTTGGCGACGATACGGGCGAGCGAGAGAGCCTTTGCTCTGTCGTTCTCATCGTCGGTCATAAGCGAGGTTACACCCCAGAGCGGGATATCGCCGACGGTGTAGCACATACCCCAGAGAATATAGGAGATTGCCGCCCAGGCGATGATAAGAGCGTGCGCTGTGGGCGAGGTGTAGTCGGTGTACGTCTTGTTGCAGAATGTGAGAATGGTAATGATTCCTATCGGGATCGGGACGAACATGAGGTAGGGCTTGCACTTGCCCCATTTTGTTCTGGTGTGGTCAACTATCGAACCCATCATCGGGTCATTGATAGCATCCCAAACGCGGGCGACGAAGAATATTACCGAGATGGCCATCGCCGGCAAAAAAATAATCGACTGCCAGTAGTACTGGAGTCCGCCTGCGATGATGTTGTAGATGATGTTTTGTCCTGCGAGACCTACTAAGTAACCTGTCAGCTCTTTGCCGGTGTAGGTGTTGTGCTTAATAGCTCCGCTCGGCGCCTTGTTTTTTCCTTTGCTCATTTCTACCTTCCTTTTGTGTGGTTTTTCGATACGGTTTTTATGTGCGAATTCGTGTGTAAAATTTTACACATAATTTTAAAGGATTATACCATATGTAAAAAGGTTTTTCAAGTACACGAAGATATTTGAGCAGGTTTCACAAAAGGGACGGCGGCAATTTGGTCAAAATACCGACACGTGTTGTTCGGTGTTCCCGAGACGAAACTTTAAGGACAAAAAATGTCTCCGCGCAGCCCGGCTGCGAAAAGTTTGTTCCACAAAGAAAAATACCCCGTCCGAAAGAACGGGGTATTGGTGCCGGTGACCGGGGTCGAACCGGTACGGTGTCGCCACCACCGGATTTTGAGTCCGGCACGTCTGCCAATTCCATCACACCGGCGGGTATTCTGAACGCAAATATTATACACGATATCATTCCGAAAATCAAGATAATTTTCCGCGCCGGCGATTTATTTCAACACTCCGCCCGTAAATTGACCTTTTTGTGCAAACTATGGCAAAAACAGATAGCTTTTTGTTGAAATTAACGGTTGAGTATAATATAATAAACTCGGTATACTGTATCGGAAATTTTGCGCTTCGGCGCACGGACGGAGGTGAGGCGGATGCACAAGGGCAGACTCGGTGTCGCTGTGCTCCTGCTTTTTGCCGCCGTTTTTTGCTTTTCTGGCTGTAATATAAAGTCGGACGAAAAGACTGTTTTTGTCCGCGATACGGACCCCGCCTATATTGATCTGCTCCGCGACATCGCGCCCGACTGCACCGTCCGCGACGGCGAAGGTCTCGCGTCTCTGCTCTCGTCCGTTGACGGAGAGGATAAGGCGTTCGCCCTCTTTGACGTTCAGGCACGCGCCTCGAAAGACGCGGGGACGGGCGGAATTTGGTACGAGCATTTTGCCGCCGCCGCCGTTATCGCCGTTGACCGCTCGCGCTTTGACGGGGAGATAAAAGGCTGGCGCGATCTCGAAAATATATCCTGTCCCGTGGGCTTTACGTCCCGGTATGAGCGGATGCTTTTTGCCGCCGTGTCTTACGGGCTTGAGAAGAATTATATGTCCGGCGAGGCAGTCGGCCTGCTGCATAAGCTCAACAAAAGCGGAAGGCTGAGCTACGGCAAAATCGACGCCCCCGTCAATATCTGCTGGGATTACCAGGCCGCGCTTATGAAGCGCGAGGGAAAAAATATCGAAATAATAATCCCCTCCGAGGGCACTTTGCTCTACGGAGTCGGCGTCTTGTCGGGCTATGAGATGAAGTTTTCGCAGAATGCCGGGGATGCGATCGCCGCGGCGGGCTTCCGCGCCGACAAAGCTCAGGGCGAAAATTATCCGTCTCTGTCCGAATACGGGCGCGCCGAAAGGGTAGGCGATGCCGTAGAATTTGCGAGGCAGACGGAGAATTTTATCAGCGTTTTCAAACGCGGAGTGTTCAGAAGCCGTCTGTATTCCTCTGCGGAATCGTTTGAGCATAAGCTCTTGGGCGCGGCTGTCATAATGACGGCGATAATCTGGATGGGCTTTGCCCTGCGCAGAGTCCAGCGCAAGGATATCAGAATGCTTGTCTGCGCGCTCGGCGGCATGGTTATAGCCTGGATGCTCGTCTGTATTTTGAAATATCAGACGGACGGGAACCCCGTTATGGGGCGCTATCTCTGGTATGCTTATTATGTTTTTATGATGGGTCTGCCGCTTCTTATGCTTATCCTGTCTCTGATGACCGATTCCTCCGGGAATGTTCGGCAGCGCAAGATATTTGTCTGCTCGGGCTTTGCCGTCTATGCGGTTTTGCTTTTGACGGTGTTCACAAACGACCTGCACGGCTGGGTTTTTAAGTTTGAAGATATAAAAACCTTCAGCGGAGGCTATACATATAATTTCGGCTATTATCTTATTTTTGCCTTTATCGTCGCGGCGGTGATTTTGTCAACCGCGATTTTGGTGCGAAAGGCCATGCGCGGCTTCAACCGTTCGAGGCTTTTTCTGCCGATACTCAGCGAGGTTCTTCTTTTCGTTTACTGCGCGGCATATGCCGCAGGCGTTCCCGTGGCGCGCGACAGCGATATAACAACCGTCTCGTGCATCTTTGCGCTCGCGTTTGCGGAGCTTGCGATGAGAACGGGACTTGTGCCCGTCAATCAAAAATATGCCGTGCTCTTTTCCAATTCACCCCTGAGAATGCAGATAATCGACTCCGAGGGCAATGCCGAGCTCAGCTCTGCCGGTGCTCGGCCGATATCGCGCGAGGATTGGGAAAAGCTCCGAGACGATATAAAGCATCCTCTTCTTCTGCACGGCGACACCCTGCTCTACGCCGACGGCATACCGGGCGGCATGATAGTTTGGCAGGAGAGTATCGCCGAGATACTCAATATGCAGCAGGAGATACGCGAAAACGTCTTGAAGCTGACCTCCGCAAACAAGCTCCTTGTCACGGAGCGCGAGAGCAAGTACAGGCTCGCCGCGGCGGAGGAAAACGTGCGCCTCATGGAGCTTTTAAACGCCGAGATGGAACGCCACCTCGAGCGCATGAACGATATGATAGACGGGCTTGAACGCTCGAACAACAAGCAGCGGGACATCGCCCGAATAACTCTGCTGATGTGCTACATAAAGCGCAGATGCAGCCTGTTCTTCAAGGAGCAGGAGGGCGGGGATATGCCTGCGGAGGAGCTGGCCGTCTATATCGACGAGCTCTCCGAGTTCGCGTCCTACGCCGATATCAGAATAAGCACCGTCTGCACCGCAAAGGGCTCGCTGTCTCCGCGCTGCGGCAGCGTGATGTACGATTTCTTCTATTCCGTGCTCGATTCGTGCGCGGGTGAAGAAAATACGCTGCTCGAGCGTCTTGCCGATACAGACGGCATGACGGAGATGAAGCTGCTCCCCTCATCCTTTGACGGCGGCGAAGAGTTTATGAGCGACGAACTGAAAAAGGCAGTCGAGGGTGTCGGCGGCACAGTGTCGGTAAAGGATCTCGATGAGACTGCGGGCATCAGTCTGCGCGTGCCGAAGGGAGGGAAAGCGCCTTGATGTTTTTATACTCTCTCACGGAGCCCGCCAGAGTGCTCATATGTATGATATCCGTTTTCTGCGTCGGCTTTCAGACGGCTGCGCTCGTTTATACGGTGGTGCGCAGTACGTTCAGGGACAGAAAACGCACGGCCGCATATATTTCTCAGACAGCGGTCACGGCTCAAAGCTTGGTTATGCTCATTATCGTCGCGCGCGCTCAGCTGAACGCTTGGATGTTCCTGCCCGCGGGCAGCGAATATGAGGTGATGAGATACGGCGTGTTTGCGGCGGTTGCCGCGTCGTGCATAGCCGTAGCCTGTGTCCGCCGAGTCTATGATGTCCTGCTCTGTGCGGTCGTCTCGTCCGTCTCCCTGCCGTATATAGACCTCCTGCCGTACAAAGCGGCGGCGGTCATCTTCTGCGCGGCGGAGCTTCTGCTGATTGCACGCGCGGTGCTGCTTATGCGCGTGTGCCGCAGGGATATAAAAAACGAGCTGTCGCGCGATTCCGTCAAGCTCGCGCTCGATGAGCTCCATTCGGGTCTGCTTTTCTGCGAGCCGGACGGAAATATACTGCTTGTAAACGGGCGTATGCAGAGGCTCATGCAGGTGCTCTGCGGCGAGGTTTACAGGGACGGAAAGAAGTTCTACGAACGCCTGCTCTCGGGCGATGTCTCGGACAGCTGCAGCTCCAATGTTATCGACGGAAAGACCGTGTTTATCCTGCCCGACGGCAAGGTCTGGTTCTTCACGAGATGCGATATATATATTAAAAACAGACGCTATGTTCAGCTTTCGGCGGCGGATGTTACCGAGCAGTGGATGCTCACGAATGAGCTAAACGCCCAGCGCGCCATGCTTCAGAGCAGAGGTCTCGAGCTCAAGGAGATGATATCCGAGGTTCGGTTTCTCTGCCGCGAGGAGGAGCTGCTGAGAATCCGCAGCCGCTTCCACGATATTTTGGGTCAGCGTCTCGCCCTGCTTTTCCGCAGCCTGCGCGAGGGCGAGGAGCCCGATGAGGAGCTTATTCGCAGATTCGCCTATGACCTGCCGGAGGAGCTCAGCGGCAGGGAGGCCGTGACTACCGCCGCCGACAGATTGGAGACTCTCTGCCGACTCATGCAGGAGATAGGCGTGACGCTTATTATAGACGGAAACCTGCCCGCAAAGGAGAGCCTTGCGTGGCTCGGTATGGATATAATAACCGAGGCGGTGACAAACTCCGTGCGCCACGGACTCGCGTCGGAGGTATACATATCTTTCGGACAGAGCGGCGGCAATTTCTCCATGAGGATAACCGACAACGGTATTCCGCCTAAGTCCGAGCCCGTCGAGGGCGGCGGACTCAGCTCGATACGAAGAAAAGTCGGGCTGTTTGACGGCAGCGTGAGAGTTGAAACGAAGCCTCGATTTGCCCTTTCAGTCTTTATTCCCGGAGGTGAAACCCTGTGACAAAAGTGCTGGTTGTCGATGACCACGAATCAATGCGCGAATCCCTTGAGCGCCTGTTTAACGAGAGCGGGGATTTCTGCGTTGTCGGCGGGATTTCCTGCGCCGACCATGCAGTGAGAATGTGCGGCGAGCTCTCGCCCGATATAGTCTTTATGGACGTCTGCACCGAGGGCGGCGCGTCGGGACTTCGCGCAACAAAAGAGGTGCGCGACGCCTTCCCGGATATAAAAGTGATAGTTATGACCGCCTTTGACGAGATATCCTATGCCCCGCGCGCAAAGGAGGCGGGCGCCCACGCATTCATATATAAGAGCCGCAGCCTCTCCGAGTTCGAGCAGACCGCGCGCGACGTTATGTCGGGCGGCGGATGCTTCCCCGAGCCGAAGACCATCCCCATGCCGCAGGGTGAAGCGCCGCTGACGGAGCGCGAAATGGAGATACTGCGCCTGATGTGCAAGCATATGACCAACAAAGAGATTGCCGCCGAGCTCTATATCAGCGAGGACACGGTGAAGTACCACAAGAAGAATATGCTCGCAAAAACAGGCTTCGCAAGGTCGGTCGATCTCGCTTTCTACATGATATCAAACGGGTGGATAAATCCGCTCTATTGACAATACTACCCGTTTCGGGTAGTGCGTATTCTTTTTTGTTTTGTTATAATCAAATCGGCGAAATATTTCGGTGAGTGTGCAATAAAATGAAACATCTGAAAAAGCTTACGCTCCTTCATTCAAACGATATGCACGGCGACTTTATGGCCAAGGAGGTCGATGACAGGCTTATCGGCGGGGTCTCCATGCTCTCGGGCTATGTCGGCAAGGTGCGCCGAGAGGAGCGAAATGTAGTCTATTCAATCTCCGGCGATATGTTCCGCGGCTCGCTCATAGACAGCGAGTACAAGGGACTGTCGACCGTTGAAATAATGAATATTTTAGCGCCCGATGTCGTGACCCTCGGCAACCACGAGGTGGATTACGGCATAGCGCATCTTTTATTTATAGAGCGCTGCGCAAAGTTCCCGATAATCAATGCGAATATATATCTGAAAAATAACGGCACGCGCCTTTTCAAATCCCACGAGATTCTCGAGATTGACGGCATGAAGGTGCTGTTTATCGGACTTCTTACCGAGCAGGTGCTCTCGCAAACAAAGCAGGATAAGCTCATCGGCTCGTTTCTCGATGTCTATGAGGCGGCGGCAGAGGTCGGAAAGATATGCAACAGC
>ERZ773188.4105-NODE-4105-length-11280-cov-12.039822_pt1 | contig 11280 bp, 7 predicted proteins | sample MGYA00581011_ERZ773188 | MGnify/ENA primary metagenome ERZ773188 (study PRJEB29015, sample SAMEA2737798) | human gut metagenome | biome: human gut; feature: human-associated habitat; material: faeces | place: China | collected 2012 ...
AGATGGGACGCGACTCTGCCATTCAGGCCATCCTGCCGCTGTGGGGCAAGATGCTGAACGTGGAAAAGGCCCGCGCCGATAAAATTTACGGCAACGACAAACTGATGCCGGTGGTGCTGGCACTAGGCTGCGGCATCGGTGACGAGTTCGATATCTCCAAGCTGCGGTACGACAAGGTGTTCATCATGGCCGATGCGGACGTGGACGGCTCCCACATCTGCACCCTGATGCTGACCTTCTTCTTCCGCTATATGCGCCCCCTCATCGAGCAGGGGCATGTGTATGTGGCACAGCCGCCCCTGTTCAAGGTGCAGAAGGGCAACACCATCAAGTACGCCTACAACGACGCGGAAATGGCCATCCTCTCGCAGGAGATGCCCGGCGCAAAGGTGAACCGCTATAAGGGCCTTGGTGAGATGAACCCCGAACAGCTGTGGGAGACCACCATGAACCCGGACAACCGGGTCATCGTGCAGATCACCATCGAGGATGCCGAAAAGGCTGACGAAGCCTTTACCATCCTGATGGGCGATCAGGTGGAGCCCCGCCGCCGCTTTATCGAGACCAACGCCCAGTACGCAAAGCTGGACGTGTAAGACACGGAGGAACAAATGGAAGAAGATTATGTGATGATACCGGGCAGCGGAACCAAAAAGATCATCCGCGACGTCAAAAAGGAGATCGAAACGGCCTTCCTGGATTATTCCATGTCGGTCATCGTGTCCCGCGCCCTGCCCGATGTGCGGGACGGCTTGAAGCCCGTCCACCGCCGCATCCTGTACACCATGCATGAGCGCGGCAACGACCCCAGCCATGCATACCGCAAATCTGCCGATACCGTTGGTGCGGTGCTGGGCTCTTACCACCCCCACGGCGACGCATCGGTCTACGACGCCATGGTACGTCTGGCACAGGACTTCTCGCTGCGCTATCCGCTGGTGGATGGTCAGGGTAACTTTGGTTCTGTGGACGGCGACCCCCCGGCTGCTTACCGTTACACCGAGGCCCGCATGAGCCGCATGGCGGTGGAGATGCTGACCGATATCGAGAAGGACACCATCGACTGGGACCCCAACTTTGACGAGACCAAAAAGGAGCCCAGCGTGCTGCCCTGCCGCTTCCCGAACCTGCTGGTCAACGGCAGTCAGGGCATCGCAGTCGGTATGGCCACCAACATCCCGCCCCACAACCTGAGCGAGGTCATTGACGGCTGCATCGCCTATATCGATGACCCGGACATCGACCTGCCCGGCCTGATGGAGCACATCAAGGGCCCGGACTTCCCCACTGCCGGCATCATCATGGGACGCAGCGGCATCCGCGCCGCCTACGCCACCGGACGCGGCAAGATCACCCTGCGCGGCCGCGCCACCATTGAGGAGACCAAAAACGGCCGCACCCAGATCATCATTACCGAGATCCCCTATATGGTCAACAAGGCGCGCCTCATCGAGCACATGGCAGACCTTGTCAAGGAAAAGCGCATCGAGGGCATCACCGGTCTGAACGATGAGACCAACCGCAAGGGTATGCGCATCGTGGTGGATATCCGCAAGGACGCCAATGCACAGGTCATTCTGAACCAGCTGTACCAGTACACCCAGCTGCAGGACACCGTGGGCGTCATTATGCTGGCCATCGACCACAAGGTGCCCAAGGTGCTCACCCTGAAGCAGATGCTGCAGAAGTATGTGGAGTTTCAGGACGAGGTGGTGCGCCGCCGCACCCAGTACGACCTGAAAAAGGCCAAGGAACGCGCCCACATTCTGGAAGGTCTGAAGAAGGCTACCGACATCGTGGACGAACTGATCGCCACCATCCGCGCCTGCAAGGGCGGCATGGCAGAAGCCAAAGCTGCCATCATGGAGCAGTTCGGCTTTGACGACCCGCAGGCAGACGCCATCGTCAAGCTGCAGCTGGGTCGTCTGGCTGGTCTGGAGATCTTGAAGATCGAAGAAGAACTGGCAAGCCTGCACGCCAAGATCGAGGACTGGGAAGCCATTCTGGCCGATGACGCCCGGGTGCTTGCCATCGTCAAGGACGAGCTGCTGGACATGAAGAAGCGTTTCGGGGACGAGCGCCGCACCGAGATCCAGTCTGTGACCGGTGAGGTGGATATCGAGGATCTGATTGCCGAGGAGCAGTGTGTCTACACCCTGACCGAGGCCGGTTATATCAAGCGTCAGCTCAAGGCCACCTATCAGGCACAGCGCCGCGGCGGACGCGGCATCTCCGGCATGACCCGCAAGGAAGAGGATATCGTGCAGGAGATGTTCGTAGGCTCCACCCACGACTATGTGCTCTTTGTCACTGACCGTGGCCGCCTGTTCCGCATCAAGGGCTACACTATCGCCGAGGGCAGCCGCACCAGCAAGGGCATGAACATCGTCAACCTGCTGCAGCTGGCGGAGGGCGAAAAGGTCACCAACATGATCTGCCAGAGCAAGGATGCTGAGCAGTCGGGCGGCTATGTGACCATGGTCACCAAGCAGGGTCTGATCAAGCGCACCCCGCTGGAACAGTACGCCAACATCCGCAAGAGCGGCCTGATCGGCATTGCCCTGAACGAGGGCGATGCGCTGGCATGGACCCGCCTGACCTCCGGCCACGATATGCTCATCGTTGCCACCCGCAACGGTCAGGCCATCCGCTTCAACGAGGAGGATGCCCGCCCGATGGGCCGTAACGGCCACGGCGTGCGCGCCATCCGTCTGGCGGAGGGCGATGAGGTCGTGGGCGTGTGCATCTGCCGCGAGGGCGGCACGGTGCTGACCGTGACCGAGAACGGCAAGGGACGCCGCTCGGATATCGACACCTACCGCATCACCGCCCGCGGCGGCAAGGGCATCCGCAACTACGATGTGAGCCGCGACAAGGTAGCCGCCGTGAAGATCGTGGATGATGTGGATGACGTGCTGCTGAGCAGTCAGGAGGGCATCATCATCCGTCTGCACGCCAACGAGATCCCGCTGCAGAGCCGCTACGGTTCCGGCGTGCGGGTGATGCGCTTGGGTGAGAACGACAAGGTGATGGTACTTGCCCGCACCGACCACGACGACGAGGCCCAGACCGAGCAAATCGACACCTCCGATGCCGATGCCGAACCCACCGCAGAGCAGCTTGCCGCCATGGAAGCTGCAGATGCTGCCGCCGCTGCAGAAGCCCCGGAAGCAGACGATAAGGGCGAAGAGTAAACCTTGAAAACACAATAAGATTTGAAAGAAGCCGCCGCGCAGAGATTTCTGCACGGCGGCTTCTTTTCAAATCCATCCAAACCATGTATAATAGAAATAGCGTGTGAAGAATAAAAATAAACACAGAAAGTGGTTTAAGGAACATGACAGAGCAAAAAAAATCCCCGGAGATCAGCATCATCGTGCCGGTGTATAAGGTGGAAAAATACCTGAACGAATGCATTGATTCCATTCTGGCACAGACCTTTACGGATTTTGAGCTGATCCTGGTGGACGATGGCTCCCCGGACAACTGCCCTGCCCTGTGTGATGCAGCGGCGGAAAAAGACAGCCGCGTGCGGGTGATCCATAAAATCAACGGCGGTGTAAGCACAGCTCGCAATGCGGGTTTGGCAGCTGCACAGGGAAATTGGATTGGCTTTGTGGACCCGGATGACTTTGTAGACAAGACTTACTACGAAAAAATGCTGCGGGCAGCAAAGCAGGCAGGTGCTGAACTTGCAGTCTGCAACGAAGTTTTTATGGAAGAGGATGGAAGTCTTTGTGATTATCAGGAACAGCCTTTACGTACAGAAGTGCTTTCCCGTGAGGAAGCAATACACCGCATCCGCCTTACGCCGTTGATTCAGGCAGCAACAAGACTGCATCGGAGAGATGTGCTGGAAGGAATCGTTTTTCCTGTGGGCAAAAACTATGAAGATGCATTTACCACACCGGAAATCATTGAACATGCAACAGCTGTGGCTTGTATAAAGGAAAAACTGTACCATTACCGGCTGCATCCGGCAAGCATCATGCATGGAAAGGTCACCTTGAAGAATCTGGATGAGATCGATGCAAACTACGGCCTTCTTGCTTGTGCACTCAAGTATGGAAAAAAAGACACAGCATTCCTGCAGTATGTACTGATGAAACGCATGCTCCGAAACACAAAAAAAAATCTGCCACCCAAACAGAGAAACAGTGAACGGGTTCAGCAGGCGGAAGCGTGCTTGAAAAAAGCAGGCAGAGAGGTTCGTCAACAGGGGGCCTGTACCCTGCGCAACGCAGCAGAAACCGCACTCTGCATTGCAAACCCGCAGTTCTACTTCAACTTCAAGTACCGGAAATAAAACTGAATTCCGAATGGGAGAAATACTGTGAGTGAAAGAACAGAAAGTGAAAAACCGGAGATCAGCATCATCGTGCCAGTGTATCAGGTGGAAAAATATCTGAATGAGTGCATTGATTCCATCCTCGCTCAGACCTTTACGGATTTTGAACTGATCCTTGTGGATGATGGCTCCCCGGACAACTGCCCTGCCCTGTGCGATGCAGCAGCAAAAAGGGACAGCCGCGTGCGGGTGATCCACAAGCAAAACGGCGGTGTAAGCACAGCCCGCAATGCGGGTCTGGATGCAGCACAGGGAAATTGGATCGCATTTGTGGATTCGGATGATACGGTGGAACCGGAGTATCTGGAAAAAATGCATAAGGCAGTGCTGGAAACGGGTGCAGATTTTGCAATCTGCAGCAGTCAGTGCATTGATGAAACGGGCAAAACGCTTGCGGGCGGAGAACACCGACTTTTGAACGAGTTTTTGCCGCAGGAGGAAGTTCTGCGCCGGATGGTGGTGTCGGATTTTCAGGTTCCGTGGAATAAGCTTTATCGCCGAAAACTGCTGGAAAATCTGCGCTATCCAGAAAACAAGGCGTTTGAAGATACCTGTCTCATGCCGGTCATTTACGCAAGAGCGGCTTCTGCCTGCGGTGTATGGGATTTTTTATACAATTACCGCATCGTTACCGGCAGTGCCATGCACCGCAAGACTACCTTGAAAACACTGGACTGGGTGGAAGCATGGTACCGCCTGTTTGATGTGCTGTACCAAAACGGCATCCGGGATGCTTTGTGTGCAGCCTATCGCCCGATTTTGACTGCCGTGTGGGACATCTGGCTGCACCTGACACCGGAAGAGCGCAAAAGCCCCCGGATGAAGGAAGCCTTTGCATATGAGCGTACAGCCCGCCATCGGCTGATGCAAGCCCGCGGCATAACACTAAAAAATTTGTGGGCGGCAGTGGTCTGCGCTGCATCGGCCTGCAGTTATCTGGATCTATGCCGCAAAAGGGCGGAAAGACGGCAGAAAACGACCTGAAGCAATGAGGAGTTTATTGTGCAGGAACAACATAAAAAACAGCCGGAGATCAGCATCATCGTGCCGGTATATAAGACAGAGCGTTTTCTGAGCGCCTGCATCTCTTCCATCCTTGCCCAGACCTTCACGGATTTTGAGCTGATCCTGGTGGACGATGGCTCTCCGGACAGCTGCCCTGCTTTGTGCGATGCCGCAGCGGCAAAGGACAGCCGCATCCGGGTCATCCACCAGAAGAATCGTGGCCTGAGCGGGGCACGCAATGCCGGGCTGGACGCGGCAGAGGGCGAATGGATCGCCTTTGTGGATTCAGACGACACCATCACGCCGGACTTCTGCGCAAAGCTTTACCATGCGGCGCAGGAGGCCGGTGCACAGATGGCCGTGTGCAATTACCGGCAGGTGGACGAAGCCATGACCCCCATCCGGGAGCAGTATCTGCATGTGCGGCGGGAGGTGCTGACCCCGGAGCAGGCGTTGGAGCACAGCACCCTTCTGCCCTACATAGTGGTGTGGAACAAGCTGTACCACCGCAGCATTTTTGCACAGCTGCGCTTTGCAGAGGGCAAGCTGAACGAGGACACCCTGCTGATCGCCTACGCCTACGAAAAAGCGGAAAAGATCGCTAATATCCCGGATGCGCTGTACCTTTACCGCAAGGTGGAGGGCAGCATCGTCAACAGCAAAGTCACCCTGCGCAATCTCGACCGTGTGGAAGCAAACTATACCGTGTTCGAGTGCGTCCGCCGCCATGGCATCACGGGTTCGCTGTGTGAGCTGTACTGGGCACTGCTGCACTCCCTGATCGATGTGGGAATGCACCTGACCGCCGAAGAGCGCCGGAGTGCCCGGATGCAGCAGGCGCGGGAGTACGAGCGCTGCGCCCGCCGGGCCTTGCGTCAGGAACATGCTGTTACCCTGAGGGCACTGGGCAACACCCTGTGTTTTATTATTTCACAGGACTGGTATTTTGCCCGCCGATGGAAAAATACCGTGTAACCGCGCAGGTTTGTCTGGACTTCCCTGCAAAGATATGCTACAATGGCAAAACAATCACAAATACCCGTGGGGGAGTAGCAGGCGCTTTTGCAGGGCGCAGCAAGTCAACATGATGACCGTTGGTTCCGGTCTGGCTTGCTTTCATTTGCGAGACTCATGTGTTTTTGGCGCATAGAACAGCGCCCGTGCACATGGAGTTGGTTTCAAAAAAATCACCCGGTCCCGGACGTACATGTGCGCCCGTGACCGGGTTTTGTATTGCCCGATATTCTGGTCAGATTCAGGAGGCAGACAATATGGAATGGAGCTTTGTATTTTTCCTCAACAGTGCCCTGCTGGGCGTGGGTCTTGCAATGGATGCGTTCTCGGTGTCTATGGCAAACGGCCTGCACGACCCCCGCATGAGCAGGGGAACCATGTGCAGGATCGCGGGCACCTTTGCCCTTTTTCAGGCCGTGATGCCCATGACAGGCTGGGTGTGCGTGCACACCATTGTGGAGCTGTTCTCTTCGTTTGAAAAGTTCATCCCGTGGATCGCGCTGGCACTGCTGGGCTACATCGGCGGCAAGATGCTTGTGGATGGCATCAAGGGCGAAGAGGCCGAAGAAGCAGCAGAGCTGAGTGCGGGTGCACTGCTCATGCAGGGCATCGCCACCAGCATCGATGCGCTTTCGGTGGGCTTCACCATTTCGGAATACGGCTGGCTGATGGCTCTGGCGGCATCGCTCATCATTGCGGTGGTCACCTTCTTTATCTGCATGGCGGGCCTGCGCATCGGCAAAAAGTTTGGCACCAAGCTCTCCGGCAAGGCATCCATTCTGGGCGGCATCATCCTCATTGGCATAGGTCTGGAAATTTTTATTTCCGGGGTGTTCTGAAATTCAGACAGCATAAAACAAAAGGGCACGGCGCTGCAATGCGCTGTGCCCTTTCGTTTTATAAAATGTTCCACATAGAACAATTACTTTTCCGGCTCAAAATAATCGGCATATTCCTCGGTCAGCTTGGAGCCAAGCCGCCGGATGCCGCCGTAGAGGTGCCGTTCCACCAGTGGCTCAAAGGCAGAAAGGTCGCACCGCTCGATGGCGTTCATCAGGTTGCGGTGGTCTGCGATCACCTCGGCAAGGCCGCCGGTGGTCATGGTGTCCAGCATCCGGAAGCGGCTGTAGTCGGCGTGGGCGTTCTGCAGGGTGCTCCACAGGTACATTTTATCCATGGCCGCAAACCATGTCCCGTGCAGGGCACGGTCGGCCTCGTACAGCTTGTTGTAATCCGGGCTCTCCATGGCCGCAAGGGCCTCGTAGGCTTCCACCCGCCTGCGGATCAACGCCCGCTGCTCCGGGGTGCACCGGGGCGAAAAATCCCGCAATACGCGGGCTTCCACGGCGGTGCGCTCGTAGATCAGTTCGTCCACGATGCGGCGGTTCAGCCGGGTAACGGTGGTGCCCTTGTAAGGCACGATCTTTACCAGCCCGTTTTCCTGCAGCTTCTGCAGCACCACCCGGATCAGGGTGCGCGGTGCGCCAAAGCGGGCACAGAGCGGATTTTCGCTCAGCGAAGAGCCAGGGCGGATGGTCAGGTCAATGATCTCCCGCTCCAGCACAGCATAGATCTCAGCATCAGTTTTGTATTGTTCCATACCTCTCACCTAATGGAAATGCATTATTCTTCAAACGGTTTCCAGAACGCACCCTCCGGCAGCGGCAGCGTGAATGCCATGGGCTTTCCGGTCTCCGGGTGCAAAAACTGCAGGCCGCAGCTCTGCAGGGCAATGCTGCCTTTTACGCGGCTTCCGTATTTGCCGTCTCCGGCCAGCGGATGCTTCCGGGATGCAAACTGCACCCGGATCTGATGGGTGCGGCCGGTGTGCAGTGTGATCGCAGCAAGGCTCATCTCTCCTGCCGTTTTCACGATGCGGTATTCCAGCACGGCTTCCCGTACACCTCTGCGCGGACGGCTGACCGGGAATACCCGGCCCCGGCGGCTGTCCTTGAACAGCCAGTCCCGCAGGGTGCCTTCGGCGGGCAGTGCTTCGTCCGGCCCGCCTGCAATGACGGCACGGTACTGCTTGATGAACTGCGGCACTTCCGGCTTCCCTTCGGCCCTGCCATCCTGCACAGCGTAGGCGTTCTGGCTCTGGGTGATCTGACGGCTGAGTGCGGCCGCAGCCCCGGGCGTTCTGGCAAACACCATCAGGCCGGACACACCCGTGTCCAACCGGTGCACCACGCCCACAAAGGCATCCGGCTGACCCCACAGCTGCCGCAGGGCTGCGGGCACGCCCTCTTCGCTGGAAAGTCCGGCGGGCTTGTCCAGCACCACAAGGGCGGCATCTTCGTACAGGATGTTCACAGCCTGCCCTCGGCGATCAGGGCCTTGAGCTTCAGGATACCGGCAATGGTCTTGCCGTCCCGGATCTCGCCGTTCATGACCATCTCATAGGCTTTATCCAGCGGCACACGGTCAGGGGTCAGGAATTCATCGGCATCCAGATGCATCTGGGTCTTGTGCAGGCCGGTGGCGACCCATGTATAGATCACTTCGGTGTCATAGCCCACGGTGGGGAAAAACTGGCCCAGAGAGATATAATTGTCTGCGGTCAGGCCGCACTCCTCGCCCAGCTCCCGCTTGGCGGCTTCAAAGGGGTCCTCACCCTTTTCCAGCTTGCCGGCAGGCAGCTCCCACAGCTCCTGCTGCATGGCGTAGCGGAACTGGCGCACCATGCAGATGGTGCCGTCCTCAAAATAGGGCAGGATGCACGCACCGCCGTGGTGATGCACCACTTCGCGTTCGGCGGTCTTGCCGTTTTCCAGCAGAGCAGTGTCTTTTGTCAGGGTGATCACCCGGCCCTCGAAGAGCACCTCGCTGGTGAGTGTTTTTTCGTAATGCACGGTCTTCTTCATTTTATTACCCTCTTTGCCCGGCACAGCGCCGGTTTTCTGTTCTCAGTTTACGGCAAAATGAGGTTTGTTGTCAATAAAGATGTGATAAATACAAGGGAGATAAGAAAACCCTCTCAGGCTCACTGCGTTCGCCAGCTCCCCCGAAGGGGGAGCTTTTGGCTATCTGGCGGTCAGCACTGATAAAGCTCCCCCTTCGGGGGAGCTGGCACGGCGTAAGCCGTGACTGAGAGGGTGTCTGCGCCCTCATCCGGCGTTGCGCACCACCTTCCCCCGGACGGGGAGAAATGTCACCGCAGGTGACAAAAGGGGGAATCTGGCGCGTTAGCGCCTGAGAGGGCTAGGACGCTTGCATGAGAGGGTTCCCTCCCCTTTTTGCGAAAAAAATTACAGGATCTGGCAAAGCAGGCAGGCCAAAACCGGAAAATCCGCACCAGTGCTCACTTTAACGAACTAAAGACGTACAAAAGCGCTAAAAAATTTTCTTTATTTTTGGTGCGTTTGTTGAGCGGTTTGCGTTTACTTTATGGGCGGAATTTGCTATTATAGTATACAAGCAATAGTGCCTTTATGGGGTTCTCCGGTCCCATGTGGGGCATATTGCCCCGCGCAAAAGGTACCAAATTCTGAATAATGGAGGAAGAAAAATGCCTAGAGCAAAGCAAACTATGGATGGCAATACCGCTGCCGCCCATGTAGCGTATGCCTACACGGACGTGGCTGCCATCTACCCCATTACCCCGTCTTCTCCGATGGCTGACTCTGTGGACCAGTGGTCTGCAGCTGGCCAGAAGAACATCTTCGGCAATCAGGTCAAGGTCGTTGAGATGGAGTCCGAGGCCGGCGCCGCTGGTGCTGTCCACGGCTCTCTGGGTGCAGGTGCTGTTACCACCACCTTCACCGCTTCTCAGGGCCTGCTGCTGATGATCCCCAACATGTACAAGATCGCTGCTGAGCAGCTGCCCTGCGTGTTCGATGTTTCTGCACGTACCGTTGCTACCCAGTCCCTGAACATCTTTGGTGATCACAGCGACGTTATGGCTTGCCGCCAGACCGGCTTTGCAATGCTGGTCGAGAGCAGCGTGCAGGAAGTTATGGATCTGTCCCCTGTCGCACATCTGTGCGCCATCGAGGGCAAGGTTCCCTTCCTGAACTTCTTCGATGGCTTCCGTACCTCTCACGAGTACCAGAAGATCGAGAAGTGGGACTACGCTGATCTGAAGGAAATGTGCAACATGGAGGCTGTTGAGGAGTTCCGCAAGAAGGCTCTGAACCCCGAAAGCCCCAAGATGCGCGGTTCCCACGAGAACGGCGACGTGTTCTTCCAGCACCGCGAGGCCTGCAACAGCGTTTACAACGCTCTGCCGGCTGTTGTTGAGAAGTACATGGCTAAGATCAACGCAAAGCTGGGCACCAACTACGATCTGTTCAACTACTACGGCGCAGCCGATGCTGACCGTGTGATCGTGGCTATGGGTTCCATCTGCGACGTTGCTGACGAGGTCATCGACTACCTGAACGCCAAGGGCGAGAAGGTCGGTATCATCAAGGTCCGCCTGTACCGTCCTTGGGTGTCCTCCGCTCTGCTGAAGGTCCTGCCCAAGACCGCCAAGAAGGTGGCTGTGCTGGACCGCACCAAGGAGCCCGGCTCTCTGGGCGAGCCCCTGTATCTGGATGTTGCCGCTACCCTGCGTGAGGCTGGCCTGAACGATGTCGTTCTGACCGGCGGCCGCTACGGTCTGGGCAGCAAGGACACTCCCCCGTCCTCCATCTTCGCTCTGTACAAGGAGCTGGAGAAGGATCAGCCGAAGGAGCGTTTCACTCTGGGTATCACCGATGACGTCACCTTCCTGTCCCTGCCCGAGGTCAAGCCCGCTCCCATCACCGCAGCTGCTGGCACCAAGGAGTGCAAGTTCTGGGGTCTGGGCGGCGACGGCACCGTCGGCGCAAACAAGAACTCCGTCAAGATCATTGGCGACCATACCGACAAGTATGTTCAGGCATACTTCCAGTATGACTCCAAGAAGACCGGCGGCGTGACCATCAGCCACC
>ERZ773188.4112-NODE-4112-length-11266-cov-5.297119_pt1 | contig 11266 bp, 7 predicted proteins | sample MGYA00581011_ERZ773188 | MGnify/ENA primary metagenome ERZ773188 (study PRJEB29015, sample SAMEA2737798) | human gut metagenome | biome: human gut; feature: human-associated habitat; material: faeces | place: China | collected 2012 ...
TTGATTTTATTCCTTTCCGGGAAGATATGCTTGAACGGGATATTGAGCAGGCACTGGTTCGGGATGTCACAAAGCTTCTTCTGGAGCTTGGAACGGGATTTGCATTTTTGGGTAATCAGTATCACCTGAATGTAGGCGGGGATGATTTTTACATTGATTTGTTATTCTATAACTTGAATCTTCGCTGTTATGTGGTTATTGAATTGAAAACCGGTGACTTCAAGCCGGAATATGCCGGTCAGCTAAATTTTTATCTGTCAGCGGTGGATGGCATTTTGAAAAAAGAGCAGGACAATCCGTCCATTGGCTTGCTTCTGTGCAAAAGCAAGAATAATGTGGTTGCAGAATATTCGCTCAAGGATATTTCAAAGCCGATTGGTGTGAGTGAATATAAAATAACCAGCAGTCTGCCGGATGATCTGGAAAAGCAACTGCCATCTGTTGAGGATATTCAGAAACGGATTAAGTAAATCTGATTTCAAAATTGAAAATAAGGATGCCGAGAGTTTAGTTTGGCGGATAATGAATTTTTACCAACGTATCTTGGGTATTTCTTTGTTTCGTTATAGAGACAGTAGACTTTGATTCATTATCAAGAGCTGATTTCTCAAAAATTGATTTTTTGTTTGCAATAAATGAATCAACGATATATTTTCAAAATGTGAGTAAATAAAAATTGGTTTCAAAGAAAAAGATCGGAAGGTTTGGTGAGGGCTTTCAGTATCAGAGTAATTGTGAGGAAAATATCCGCCGTTATATTGAACATCAGAGCAAGTTGTATTAATTTAAAGCGGACTGTAAATACCGATCCGTGTTACTGTCTGAGGGGAGGAAGAGGGATGCTGCTGTCACACAGAACATCTGTAAAAATCCGGCCGGAATATTCCAATATCATAGGGCATATGTGTTATGCAGCTTCCAAACTCTGGAATATCTGCAACTATGAACGGCATCATTATAAAGAGCTGGGACTGGAAAAATATCCTGACTGGTATTATCAGAAAAAAACACATAAAGGAAATCTGTGGTATAAACAGCTTCCGTCACAGACAGCGCAGGAGACCTGCAAGCAGCTGGACAAAGCATGGAAATCTTTTTATGTCCTGAAAAAGACCGGAGGGATCAAAGATCCAAATCCGCCCCGTTTTAAACAGGGCAATATCCCGGTTACATACATGCAGATGGGGATCCGGCATGAGAAAGGTTCAGACCAGCTGCGGCTGTCTCTGCCAAAGGATCTGAAAAGCTACATGGAAGAAACATATGGGATCCATGAAAAATTTCTATATCTTGAAAATAAGATTTTCAGGAACATGGATCATATAAAACAGCTGCGGATCTATCCACCGGAAAACGGAAAATGTGACCTTATTGTTATCTATGAGATTGAAGAGCCGGAACAGATTTCTCAGAATGGACATTATTTATCTATTGATCTGGGACTTCATAATCTGATGACCTGTTATGATTCTGAAAATGGCAGAACTTTTATCCTTGGAAGGCAATATCTTTCATTGGAAAGATATTTTCATAAAGAGATCGCCAGAGTGCAGTCCGTAGGTGCTTCTGTAACCTCCGGAGTAGCTGTAGCATCTGCTTCTTCTGTTACCTCCGGTGTCTCAGTAGCGTCTGCTTCTTCTGTTACCCCTGGTGTTTCAGTTACTTCTGCTGTCTCATCTGTAGTGTCTTCTGCTGCTGTCTGAATTGTGAATTTATGATTGTCTGTGACTTTCAGTGTCTTCAGAACTTTCTTCTCAACTTTGATGTCAGCTTCATCCAGCCATTTGTCTGTAGTCTCTGTATACAGCTCATTTTCTCTGGTGGAGATAATGGATTCTTTCTTTGTAGCTGTCGCATCCTCGTCGTTTACTTTGTCAAGTTTGACTACGTAGTAAGCAGAATCTGCCTCAATAACATCCGGACCGACTTCGCCGTCTTTCAGTGTTCGGAGAACCTTCATTACCTCATCCGGATAATTACTGGAAGATGCTGTAGTCTCATCTTCGTCATCAGAATCCTCTTCTGACGCATCTTCATTTGTATCAAAAGAACCGCTCAGTACTGTATAAGAGTCATCTACGGATTTTGCGATCTCGCTGAAATCCCCGTCCGGATCTGCATTCAGTCCGTCAAGAATTTTCTGTGCATCTTCTTTTTTCTGTTTGATCTCATCATCGCTCAGGTCAGATGTACTGATGCTTACATAGTTAAAAGAAGACTGCTGTGCTTCCTCATCGGAAACATTCTTGTCTACGTCTACAATGATCGGATCATGCATTCTGCTCTTATATGTCTCAAGTTCCAGATATGTCTTCACCTGATCTTCTGTAACTGCCAGAGTTTTCAGGGTGTCTTCTGTATTTGCGCTCATAAAGGCTGCTGCCGCATCGGCGATTGCCTTCTCGTCATCTTCTGTGATCTCTATATCATAATCAGCTGCTTTTTCCTTAAGGATACACATCAGCTCAATATCTTTCAGTGCCTGCTCTACTGCCTGCTCGCCATAAGTCTTGCCTTTCTCTGCCTCTGTATCCCAGATAGAATAATCAGATCCGCCCATAAAGCTCTTGTACATGGCCTCTGCCTGCGCCTGACCCTCTCTGACAGAAAGGCTTAACATCCCAAGCGGAATCTCTGCACCATCTACAGTTGCAACTGTCTTTGTGCCATCTAATGCTTTTTCACCACAGCCTGTGAGCATTCCCGCTGCCATTACACCGGCAAGTGCTACAACTGCTGTTTTCTTTGTCATTGTTTTCATTTTATCCTCCATCACTGCATGAATTCATATAAATAAGAGTATAAACTTTTTTCCCCGACAGGGCAAGGAAAATCACAAAAACCAGCTATTTTCACTGATATTTCACAGTTTATACTCTTCATGCAGCCGGTTTTATTCTTCTACAAGCTGTTCAAGCTCTGTCAGCAGATCCGTAAGGGCTGTCAGCACATTTCCGCTTCCCTCCGGTGTAAATAAAATCTTCGGTTCCTGCTCGTTTTTGAACTGAAGACCGCGTCTGTATTTCTGCATCAATGCGGGGAATCCGACCGGATTCAGTTTTGCATTTTCATACAAAGTGATCTTCATATCTCTTCCGATCTGTTTGATTTCTGTCACATAACAGCGATGTGCAAGCGCTTTCAGCCGCGCAATGGAAAGCAGGTTCATTACTGCCTTTGGCATCTCGCCAAAACGGTCCAAAAGTTCTTCCAGCATATCGTCATAATCCTGCTGCGTCTCGATCCCGGCGATTCGTTTGTAAATATCCAGCTTCTGATATTCGTTGCTGATATAAGAATCCGGTATAAATGCATCCATGTTCAGATCGATCGTTGTCTCGAAATCCTCCATAGTATGAATACCTTTTGCCTCTTTGACCGCCTCGCTGAGCATCTTACAGTAAAGGTCATAACCGACCGCATTCATATGTCCATGCTGCTCTGCCCCTAGAAGATTTCCCGCTCCTCGAAGCTCCAGATCACGCATCGCAATCTTGAATCCACTTCCGAGATCCGTATATTCGCGAATCGCTGACAGACGCTTTTCTGCTGTTTCTTTCAGCATGGTATTTCTGCGGTACATCAGAAACGCATATGCCGTACGGTTTGAGCGTCCGATTCTTCCTCGCAGCTGATAAAGCTGTGAAAGTCCATATCTGTCTGAATCATGTATGATCATGGTGTTTACATTGGAAATATCCAGGCCTGTCTCAATGATCGTAGTCGAAACAAGCACATCGATATCTCCATTGATGAATGCAAACATGACAGCTTCAAGTTCACGCTCGCTCATCTGTCCGTGTGCAAAATCCACCCTCGCCTCCGGAAGAAGTTTCGCGATTCTGGAAGCCACATCTGCAATGTCATTGACACGGTTATAAACATAATATACCTGTCCGCCTCTTCGAAGCTCACGGTTAATCGCCTCACGGACGGTCTCTTCATCATACTCCATAACATACGTCTGGATCGGCACACGGTCCATCGGCGGCTCCTCCAGGACACTCATATCACGAATACCGATCATACTCATATGAAGGGTTCGCGGAATCGGTGTTGCCGTCAGTGTCAGTACATCGATGTCTTTTTTCAGCTGCTTGATTTTTTCTTTGTGGGCCACGCCGAAACGCTGCTCCTCATCAATGATCAGAAGTCCTAAATTTTTGTATTCTACATCCTTTGAAAGTACACGGTGCGTACCTACGACAATATCTACCTGCCCTTTTTTGAGATCTTCGATGGTTTTTTTCTGCTGTGCAGGTGTACGGAAACGACAGAGCAGGTCTACACGTACCGGAAACTCTTTCATTCGTTGAATAAAAGTATTATAAATCTGCTGTGCAAGAATCGTTGTAGGAACGAGATAAACTACCTGACGGCTCTCCTGCACCGCTTTAAATGCGGCACGAAGTGCAACCTCTGTCTTGCCGTAGCCGACATCCCCGCACACAAGACGATCCATGATTTTTGTGCTTTCCATGTCCCGCTTCGTATCTTCGATGGCGGAGAGCTGATCCTCTGTCTCCTCATACGGAAACATTTCTTCAAACTCCCGCTGCCAGACAGTGTCAGGGCCACAGACATAGCCTTCTTTTTCCTGACGTACCGCATAAAGTTCAACCAGCTCACGGGCAATGTTTCGGACTGCACCTTTGACCTTTGATTTGGTCTTTTTCCATTCCTGACCGCCGAGGCGGTTCAGTTTCGGGGGCTTCGCAGTCTCCGCACCGGAATATTTCTGCAGTGCATCAAGCTGTGTTGCAAGAATATAGAGGTTGCTTCCGTTTCGGTATTCAATCTTAATATAATCCTTCGCGACTTTGTCGACAGCAACCTTTTCGATACCACGATAAATACCGAGTCCATGCTTTTCATGGACAACAAAATCGCCGATCGACAATTCAGAAAAGTCCTGAATACGCTTTCCGTTATATTCTTTTTTCTTTTTGCGCTTCTTCTGCTCTTTACCGAAAATATCCGTCTCTGTGATCACTGCAAATTTGACCATCGGGTATTCAAACCCTTTTCTCGCATGGCCATAAGCAACCATGATCTCGCCAGGTTCCAGAATGCGATCCGAATCTTTCCCGTAAAAAGCGCTTAAACCTTCGTCCTGCAGATCTTTTGCGAGACGTTCGGCACGGGTTCTTGATCCGGAAAGAAGCACGATCCGGTAGCCCTCTTTTTTGTACTGTTTCAGATCCTTTACCAGAAGCTCAAAGCTGCTCTGGTATGAATTCATGGATTTTACGGTCAGATTAAACTGTCCTGTGATCTTCCATCCGGATTTACGCGGATCAAGAAGGGAAAGCCCGATACAGTTACATCTGTTGAGCTTTTTGCACAGTTCTTCCCAGGAGCACATCCAGTTACCGGAAAGTGTCGTCTCGCCTTTTTCCTGACGGTTCCGGCAGCTCTGCTGAAATTCTTCTTCGACTGCCTTCGCATTTTCTTCCAGATGATTTAATTCATCCAGAAAGAGCATCGAATCTCCGTCTTTGAAATAATCAATAAAAGTAACCCCGCCCTTTTCGATCGGCTGCTCTGCTGCCGGATAGATCATAATCTCATCCAGATTTTCCAGAGATCTCTGGCTCTGTGCGTCAAAGCTTCGGATGGAATCAATCTCATCTCCCCAGAGCTCGATTCGCCATGGATTTTCTTCGGTAAGAGAATAAATATCAATGATACCACCTCTTATTGAAAACTGTCCCGGCATCTCTACCTGTCCGACGCGCTCATATCCCATATGAACCAGTGCTGCTGTCAGTTTGTCCATATCAAGGCTGCTGTCATTACGGAAATGTATGAGCTGTTTTTCAATCTTTTCCAGCGGAAGCAGATAATCCATACAGCCATCAATACTGGTAACGACCGTAATCTCCTCCTGCCGTTCCAGAAGCGCACGGATAACCTGCATACGCTGACGTATCAGAAGGTTTCCGTGAATATCTGCCTGAAAGAAGAGCAGATCCTTTGCCGGATAATAATAAACACGCTTATCATAAAAGCGGTAATCCTCGTAAAGATCTTTTGCTGTCTTTTCATCTGCCGCAATTACCAGATGAGATGGAAAAAGCCCGGAAAGCCCATACATAAGATGAGCTTTCTGGGACTCTATACAACCACTGACTTCCAGAATTCCATGATTCTTTTTTGCCTGTTTTTCAATTTCTTCGATCTCTGCAAGACTTTGCAGAGGCTGCAAAAATGTTTTCATACATTCCCCGTTTTCTTGTTATATTCATTCATGGCTGCGTCCACGCTGTCCGTCAGAATCAGTTCAACTGCTTTGCACGCTCTCTCCTGCGCTTCTTCGACAAGGACACGGTCATCCTTATCAAATCTTCCCAGCACATAATCAGCCAGATCCCAGCCCTTTGGCTTCGCACCAACGCCAACTTTGATACGCACAAAGTTCTGTGTTCCGAGCTGCTGTATAATGTGTTTGATTCCATTATGACCGCCTGCACTGCCTTTTTTGCGGATACGGAGCTGTCCCGGATCAAGATCGATATCATCATAAATGACGATCATCTCTGTCTCCGGATTGATCTTGAAGTAGTTTGCCATCTCCCGGATCGGTCCGCCGCTTAAGTTCATATAAGAAAGCGGCTTCATCAGAATCACCGGCTGTCCGCCGATTCTTCCTTTTCCGTACATGGCATTAAATTTCACGCCAGCCTGCGGAACCTGATATTCTTCCACAAGCTTGTCTATTACATCAAATCCCATATTGTGGCGTGTCGCTTCATACTGCCTTCCGGGATTTCCCAAGCCTACGATCAGATACATTCTTATTTCCTCACTGTGTTAATTAAAGTAAACCATCTCATCTGCCAGCGGCTCACAGGGCTCCACGTATTCTGCATCCAGAACAATGCCCTCTTCGCCCTGATATTCGTTACGCTTCTCAATACCGACTTTTGCAGTGACTTCTACCCACTGTCCGGCTGTAAGCTTCGGTGCATAAGCACTCTTGCATACATAACCGAGAAAAGTCGTATCATCTGCACAGCAGGTCATTGCTGTACGCCCCGGAACAAAGAATTTACTTCCCATTCCGCGCGGTTTCATGACTCTTGCTTTGAATTTGACGGTTTTGCCATCGTAATTTTCCGGATGATCCATCGCATCGACAAACCAGATACCATAATCTTCAGGCAGGATCTCGATAACCGGTGCGTCCATATCAAATGGCATCTCATCCTGGAAAATATCGCCAAGCTCACCTTCTTCATCCTCAAAAATGACTTCGGCTCTCTGATTGGCAACTTTGATTCCACGACGGTAAGTCGGAAGCGGGTCTTCTTTCTTGCAGCGGTTAAAGATAACCATATCTGTATTTTTGATCATATCCATAAAAATGGATTTCATGTTTGCCATATACATCTGGAAAGTGCTGCCATCGACACATGTGATCTGCTGCTCGACGCCCCAGCCTTTCGGAAGCTGCATCTTTTCAAAATTGCTTACCAGCCACATGCCATTATATTCTATGATGACACGCTCTGGCTGATGAAGAATATCCATTGCGACAAGACGGTCTGTTGTAAAATCTTCTTCGTTTTCGATGACTTCCACAACTGTATTGTTTGCTTTCAGAATTGCCGGATCATATTCTTCTTCACCTTCTTCACAGAGGATCAGAAGTGTCTTTCCGTCTGTGTGAAAATAGTCCTGCTGGATCGTGAAGCTTAAGAACGATGTTTTACCGCTCTCCAGAAAACCGGTCATTAAATAAATCGGTACTGTAATTTCATTCATGAACTGTATTATCCTCCATCATTACAGGCCAAAAAGTTCAGCCAGTTTGTCCTCTTTCAGTTTGGATCCGATTACGCAGAGACGACCTGTGTATTCCGGTGCACCTTCACGGATCTCTGTTTCTTCCGGAACCATGTCAAAGTAGATCCATGTTCCGTCTTCTGCCGGAAGCATACCTTTTGCACGAAGGATGATACCGTACTCGTCTGATGCTGAAAGAGCTTCAAGCATTTTCTCAAGATTTTCTCTTGTAAATTTCCTGATCGTCTCACGGCCCCAGCTTGTAAACACCTCATCTGCATGATGATGGTGATGGTCATGATGATCATGTCCACAGCCACATTCATGGTCATGATCGTGATGATGATGCTCATGCTCTTCGTGATCGTGGTCATGTCCACATCCGCATTCATGGTCATGGTCGTGATGATGCTCATGTTCTTCATGATCGTGATGGTGATGTTCGCCATGTTCATGTACATGTCCGCATTCCGGGCATACTTCCTCTTCTTCCATCAGTTCCTGCGCAAGGGATACCGGATGTTCCATAACATCAAGAAGTTTCTTTCCGTCCAGTTTTTCAATCGGTGTAGTGATGATTGCAGCTTTTGCATTGATCTCACGGAGAAGTTCCAGCGCAGCCTGTGCTTTTGCTTCATCTACGATATCAGTACGGCTCATAATGATTGCTCCGGCATATTCTACCTGATTATTAAAGAACTCACCAAAGTTTCTCATATACATTTTGCATTTCTTTGCATCAACAACAGTTGTGTAGCTGTTCAGTACAAGCCCTGTCTCTTCTTCAACACCCTGTACAGCCTTGATAACATCAGATAATTTGCCGACACCGGATGGCTCGATCAAGATTCGGTCCGGATGATATTTGCTGATTACTTCTTTCAGAGATGCACCAAAATCACCAACCAGTGAGCAGCAGATACATCCTGAATTCATTTCGCGAATCTGAATTCCTGCTTCTTTCAGGAAACCACCATCAATACCGATTTCACCGAATTCATTTTCAATCAGTACGACCTGCTCGCCCTGAAATGCGTCTTTCAGAAGCTTTTTAATCAGTGTTGTTTTACCGGCTCCAAGAAATCCGGAAATAATGTCAATTTTAGTTTTTTCCATGGTTGTATTTCCTCTCTTTCTGCCCGAAGACAAAGTAACTCTTGTTTATTTGTTTTATACCACTAACTCATAACGTAATTTAACCAGGAGGCATTTATACCCCCTGGTTATAATGTCCACAGAGACTCTTATTATTCATTAAGATCAGCCGTTGATCATGAAGCTGAGAAGTTTGTCGATATCTTCTTTCTCATATGCTACGATCTCAAGTTCCGGAATTTCTCCGCCGGAGAAGATGTTTGCAAGAGATACATACTGGGACAGTTTGGATTTGAGGTTCAGTCTGTCACCTTCACCTGTTACCAGTTCAACTTTGCCCTGGCAGCTGTCTACTACTTCAAAAAATTTCTCGATGTCTTTAATATTAGATACTTTCATTGTAAATCTCCTTTCAAAATCTTTATTTTTTATGTTCAACTTACTGCATTTCATGTAAATACTGAGTTTCCAAATGATTTCCCTCAGTTGCGTTCAGTATAACCTATATTTTCTTAAATTGCAACGATTTTATTTGTTAAATTTATATAATTATCGATGTACAAAATTGGTTAACTTTCACAATAAAATATCAATAAGTAAACACCGCAACACCATATCCTGGCAGTGGATAGTCAAACGAAAACTCTCTGTGATCACATTCCTGTGCCTCTGCTTTAAATACCTCCGGTTTCTCCAAAAGTCCATGTTCATTCATGATCAGTTTATACTGTTTTTTCTTTGGAACACCGACACGATAATCCGGGCGGTCAACCGGCGTAAAGTTTACAATAAACAGAAGGTTATTTCTCTTTGTAGGAGATTTTCTTACCAGACTGAAAATACTTCTGTATGCATCGTCTGCATTGATCCACTCAAATCCGTCAGGATCGTTGTCCCCTGCATACAATGCAGGATACTTTGTATACATATGTAAAAGCGTCTTTACAAACTCCTGAAGATCCTGATGTGGTTTTTCATTCAGAAGATACCAGTCAAGCTCCCTCTCCTCACTCCATTCACGAAGCTGTGCAAATTCCTGTCCCATAAACAGAAGTTTTTTGCCTGGATGGAACAGCATAAATGCATACGCAGCTTTCAAATTACGAATCTTTTCTTCCGGATAGCCTGGCATCTTATTAACCATAGAACATTTCAAATGTACGACTTCATCATGCGAGATGACAAGGACATATTTTTCACTGTATGCATAAGTCATAGAAAATGTCATCTTATTGTGATTGTCCTTACGGAAATATGGATCCAATTTCATGTATTCAAGAAAATCATTCATCCATCCCATATTCCATTTCAAAGAGAATCCAAGTCCTCCATCTTCAGCTTTTCCGGTAACCTGTGGCCATGCGGTAGATTCTTCTGCTATCATGACCGTTCCATGATTTCTTCCAAGTACAACGGTATTCAAATGTTTGAAAAACTCAATTGCTTCAAGGTTTTTGTTATCACCATATTTATTAGCAACCCACTCGCCATCCTTCTTTCCATAATCCAGATAAAGCATAGATGCTACTGCATCAACACGAAGTCCGTCTACATGACACTCTTCAATCCAGTAGAGTGCATTGGCAATCAGGAAGTTTTTGACCTCCGGACGGCCATAGTTATAAATCTTGGTTCCCCAGTCCGGATGTTCTCCCTGTCTCGGATCTTCATGTTCATATACTGCTGTACCGTCAAAATTTGCGAGGCCTTGTGCATCTTTCGGAAAATGTGCCGGTACCCAGTCCAGAATAACACCAATGCCATGATCATGCATATAATTCACAAAATACATGAAATCCGCCGGTGTACCGTATCTGGCTGTCGGAGCATAGTAGCCGGATACCTGATAGCCCCAGGAACCATCAAAAGGATGCTCAGAAAGACCGATCAACTCCACATGCGTATAACCCATTTCCAGAACATAATCTGCCAGCTCCACCGCCAACTTCTTAAAATTATAAAATTCTCCCGGCATGGAAGGATCTTTCTTCCATGAACCCGGATGCACTTCGTAAATTGCCATTGGTGATTCTGTCTTCTTCTCCTGATGCGCCTTCCGCCATGCCTGATCCGTCCAGTCAAAATGTCGTATATCTGCAACAACAGATGCATTATCCGGACGCAGCTGTGACTGATTGCCATAAGGATCCGCTTTCAAAACCGTATAGCCCTGGCTGGTCTCCACCGCAAACTTATATAAATCTCCTGCCTTCACCCCCGGAACAAAGGTATCCCATATTCCGGACCGCTGAACTGGCTGCATCGGATGCGCCGATCTGTCCCAGTTGTTAAAATCGCCTACCACGCTGACACTTCTTGCATTCGGTGCCCATACAGAGAAATAGGTGCCCGCTTTGCCATCTTCTTCAGCCAGATGCGCCCC
>ERZ773188.4114-NODE-4114-length-11264-cov-2.961460_pt1 | contig 11264 bp, 4 predicted proteins | sample MGYA00581011_ERZ773188 | MGnify/ENA primary metagenome ERZ773188 (study PRJEB29015, sample SAMEA2737798) | human gut metagenome | biome: human gut; feature: human-associated habitat; material: faeces | place: China | collected 2012 ...
GCGCATAAGGGCTTTTCTCCTGGTTGGCCCGATTCTGTTAAATAGCCACTAAAGATTGCATGATACTACAAGTATTTTTCTATCTTTACGCCACAGAACCGAGTGATATGATGAAGAAAACCTTAATTTCAGTAATTCTTTTGTTAGCTATTGCGTTCTCAACATACGCGCAACAGCACTGTTTTTTCACCCACTATTCTACTGAAGATGGACTATCCCAAAATACGGTGATGAACATCTTACAGGATCACAAAGACAACCTTTGGTTTGCCACCTGGGATGGTATCAACCGTTTCAACGGTTATACTTTCAAAACATACAAGGCTCGTCAGGGAAACTACATCAGTCTGACCAATAACCGTGTAGACCGTATGTATGAAGATTGTTACGGCTTTCTGTGGTTGCTGACTTATGACAACCGTGTCCATCGTTTCGACCCGAAGACAGAGACATTCGAGCAAGTGCCTGCTGCCGGAGAAGAGGGGAGTGCTTTCAATGTGCATACCATTGAAGTGATGCCGAACGGAACCGTCTGGCTGCTAACGGAAAACGATGGAGCTATCCGCATCCTGACGCATCCGGATGAGAATAATCGCTTGACATGGGATATTTATTCCAGCAAGACAGAACTGTTTCCTTCTTTACATGTATTCAAAGTTCATCAGGATAAAGCCGGCAATGACTGGTTGTTGACGGATAATGGCCTCGGTATGATCCATCCCGGAAAGAAAGAGCCGGATTCTTATTTTACGGAGACAAAAGGAAAGTTTGGCGGAATGAATCAGGCTTTCTATGCTGTGCAGGAACGTGATAAAGATATTTGCTTCGCCTCGGATCATGGTCGCATCTGGTCTTATCAGAAAGAAAGCGGAGAGTTTACGTTGATCGAGCTTCCCACAAAAGGACAGATAACCTCCATTCATCCCATTGCACCGGACGTATCCGTTATTACTACCGATTCGGATGGCTTCTTTACTTACAACCTGCGAACAAAAACAAACGTACATTACTCGTTCCTGGCTTGTAAGGCGTTACCCGCAAAGCCGATCCTTTCTGCTTATGTAGACCGTTCTTCGGAAGTGTGGTTCGAACAGGAAGAACCGGGTGTTGTAGCTCATTTTAATCCCTCGACCGGAGTGGTGACCCGTGAGCAAATTCCTATAGAATACAGCAATCCCGAACGTTCCCGTCCGGCTTTTCATATCCATGAAGACGTAAACGGTTATCTTTGGGTACATCCTTACGGAGGAGGTTTCTCTTACTTCGATCCTCAAAAAAAATGCTTGGTTCCTTTCTATAACGGACTGGGCAGCCGTGACTGGCGTTTTTCCAATAAGATTCACTCGGCCTTTTCCGACAAACAAGGTAATCTGTGGCTTTGTACCCATTCTAAAGGATTGGAGAAAGTGACTTATCGAAATGTACCCTTTGCGATGATGACCCCTATGCCTCATGAACACGAATCGTTGCATAATGAGGTACGTGCCCTGTGTGAAGATAAACTGGGAAATTTGTGGGTTGGCTTGAAAGACGGCATACTTCGTATGTATGATGTCGGCAAAACTTATAAAGGATACCTCACCGAAAGCGGCACGATCTCTACCACCGGTACTCCCATGCTGGGAACCGTTTATTTTGTTATTCAGGATTCAAAAGGAATCATCTGGATTGCAACAAAAGGAGACGGACTTGTCCGTGCCGAGCCGACTTCTTCCAACGGAATGTCTTATAAGCTGACCCGTTATCTTCATCGTGAAGATGATATGTACAGTTTGAGCGATAATAATGTATATTGCGTCTATGAAGATCATTATGGTCGTATCTGGCTGGCAACTTTTGCCGGAGGTATCAATTATATCACGGAGAATGAAGCTGGAAAGACATTGTTTATCAATCACCGGAACAATCTGAAAGGTTATCCCATTGATCCTTGTTACAAAGCTCGTTTCATCACTTCCGATAACAACGGACGCTTGTGGGTAGGAACAACTACGGGTGCCGTTGCTTTTGATGAGAACTTTAAGAAACCGGAGGATGTGAAGTTCTATCATTTCTCCCGTATGCCGAATGATACGCAAAGTTTGAGTAATAATGATGTCCATTGGATTATCTCCACCAAGAAAAAGGAACTTTACCTGGCTACTTTCGGCGGCGGACTCAACAAACTGGTATCTATCAGTAAAGACGGTCACGGAGAGTTCAAGTCATATTCCGTATTGGATGGTCTTCCTTCCGATGTCCTGCTTTCCATCCGTGAAGATAGTAAGCAGAATCTATGGATTAGTACAGAGAATGGAATTTGTAAGTTCATCCCCTCTGAAGAACGTTTTGAAAGTTATGACGAGCGTAGTATCACTTTCCCCGTACGTTTTAGTGAAGCTGCTTCGGCATTAACTGCTAAAGGAAGCATGCTTTTCGGTGCCAGCGGCGGAGTCTTTATATTTAATCCTGACTCTATTCGTAAGAGCAGCTATATCCCGCCTATCGTATTCTCCAAACTGACAGTGGCTAATGAGGACATTACCCCCGGCGGCAACTCATTGTTGAAAGTGGATATTGACGACGCTGATAAATTGGTTCTTTCGCATCAAGAGAATATTTTCTCCGTTCATTTCGCGGCACTCGATTATACTAATCCGCAAAATATACAGTATGCTTATATTCTCGATGGATTTGAAAAACAGTGGACCTTTGCCGATAAACAGCGTAGCGTGACTTATACAAATCTTCCGAAAGGAGAGTATGTGCTTCGCGTCCGTTCTACTAATAGCGATGGTGTGTGGGTGGATAACGAACGTATCTTGGATATTGTCATTCTGCCTTCTTTCTGGGAAACGCCGATAGCATACGTGCTTTATATACTTTTTATTCTGATTATTATTCTTGTGGCCGTTTATATCCTGTTCACCATTTACCGGTTGAAGCATGAAGTGTCGGTCGAACAGCAGATTTCGGATATAAAACTGCGCTTCTTTACGAATATATCCCATGAGTTGCGTACTCCGCTTACGTTGATAGCAGGTCCGGTAGAGCAGGTCTTGAAGAATGATAGATTGCCGGCTGATGCCCGCGAACAGTTGGTGGTGGTTGAACGGAACACCAGCCGTATGCTTCGTCTTGTCAATCAGATATTGGACTTCCGTAAGATTCAGAACAAGAAGATGAAGATGCAAGTACAGCGTGTGGACATCGTTCCTTTCGTGCGCAAGGTGATGGATAATTTTGAAGCTGTGGCCGAAGAGCATCGGATTGATTTCCTGTTTCAGACGGAAAAGGAGCATCTTTATCTTTGGGTGGACGCCGATAAGCTGGAAAAGATTGTATTCAACCTGCTTTCCAATGCATTTAAGTATACGCCGAATGGCAAGATGATAACGATGTTTATTCGTGAAGATGAGAATACAGTTTCTATCGGTGTACAAGACCAGGGAATTGGTATCGCGGAAAATAAAAAGAAGTCCTTGTTTGTCCGTTTTGAGAATCTGGTGGACAAGAATCTGTTCAATCAGGCTAGTACGGGTATCGGACTTTCATTGGTGAAAGAGCTTGTGGAGATGCACAAGGCTACAATTTCCGTGGATAGTCGTTTGGGAGAGGGAAGTTGTTTCAAAGTCGATTTCCTGAAAGGGAAAGAACATTATGATAAGGAAACCGAGTTTATCCTGGAAGATGCGGAAGCTCCGGTAAGGATGGGGCAAGTGGTGGATATAGCCAACTCTTCCATTCAGTCTGAAACGCTGATACCCGATGATTCGGAGAAAATTGAAGCCGTTTATGAGGAAGATGCTGCGAAAGAAGAAAACTCCAAAGAACTGATGTTATTAGTCGAAGATAATCAGGAGTTACGTGAATTCTTGCGTAGTATATTTACTCCGATGTACAGGGTAGTGGAAGCTGCCGATGGTAGGGAAGGAGCGAATAAAGCATTGAAGTATCTTCCGGATATTATTATCAGTGACGTGATGATGCCCGAGAAAGACGGTATCGAAATGACGCGTGAACTGCGTGCGGATATGACAACCAGCCATATACCTATTATCCTGCTTACTGCCAAGACTACGATTGAAAGTAAACTGGAAGGATTGGAATATGGTGCGGATGATTATATCACGAAACCTTTCAGTGCTACCTATCTGCAAGCCCGTGTGGAAAATCTGTTGATGCAGCGTAAGAAACTGCAAAGTTTCTATCGGGATAGCCTGATGCATATCAATATGTCCGTTACTTCCGGCGAGTTGCCTGCGTCGACAAAGGCTATGGCTGAAGAGGAAAAAAAGATAGTGTCGGAGCGAGAAGAAGAGCAAACGCAATTACAGTCACAACAGCAACCGACCATTCCTGATATGTCTCCAAATGACCGTAAGTTTATGGATAAACTGGTGGAATTGATGGAGCAGAACATGGATAATGGAGACCTCGTAGTGGATGATTTGGTACGTGAACTGGCTGTCAGTCGTTCCGTGTTCTTCAAGAAGCTGAAGACATTGACAGGACTGGCACCTATTGAGTTTATCAAAGAAATACGCATCAAGCGTGCTACGCAACTGATTGAAACCGGAGAGTTTAATATGACGCAGATTTCATATATGGTCGGAATCAACGACCCGCGTTATTTTAGCAAATGTTTTAAGGCACAAGTGGGTATGACACCAACTGAGTATAAGGAAAAAATAGGCCGGTAATACGTAATAATAATCTTTTTGTTATTCTATTTTAGGATATAAATGATTTGAGAGACTATTCCTATGAACTTCTCAATTCATATATTCCAAACTCAAAGTGTATTTTATATGCTTTGTTTGTAAACGTTCATTTGCTTGGGAATGTATATAAAAAAGTAGGGCGAGTGTATATATTCAAATATACATTCGCCCTATCTTTTTTATATGTTTTTTAGGTAAAAACTATATTATTCACTGAACCATTGAGGGTCGCCTGCACGGTTCTTGAATAAAGCGTCTTTAATTTTGAAATTACCGTTTTCAGGATCTTCAAAGAGTTCGGCAGATGTTTTGCTATATTCGGTGCACATCGCTTGTGCCTCACTGTGCCATGCGCAATCGGTGGTATACCAGTTGTCGGAGGTCTCTTTAACGATACCCTTTATGCTACATAGTTTGTTTTTGGCATCGCTGCTACCACAGTTGGCGAATAAGCAATTTGTGATTCTGATATCATGTAGTTCCACTTTGTTTGCATCAATGAAGTGTTTTCCACTTTTTTGATCGCAAGCATAGAATGTACATTGATCGATATTGAATGTGATAGGATGCATTGTATTTTTTGCTGTTAGTGTAAATGTCGGTCCGTCGGTAGCTGCTACATTATTGAATGTACATTTACTGATATGAATGGAATTCAGATTTCCCGTCATGTCTTTAGTGTTGATGACACCATACGAACCGATTTCACTGAAGGTGGTATTAGTAAACTCTATACTATTGATGGAGCAATCCACACCGCCGCCTTGCACACGCAATATACCACGAGTTTTGGATACGTTGCATTTGTCGAAAGAGATGTTTACATCCGTTGTCATGGCATCCTGATTAATCATATAGTCGCCACTCTTACCGTTGTTGTAGAGGTTCATGTTATAAAACTTGATAGAAGTCGTATTTTCTGTGGCTGTCACTTCTTTGGGCTTGAAGTTAGGCTGTGTCCCACCGGAGGCGCCCCAGAAGATAATTGCATTTACCGATGCGGGAATGCTGAGTTTTTCCGTACGTTCGAAAGTGCTTCCAGCAGGGAAGACGAGTACTACATCTCCTTGTTGTTCGGCAAGAACCGCATCAATATCATCGCCCTCTTTCAGGTTGGCTATGTTGTATCCTTCCGGAAAGTCTTCTGTTGTTTCAAATTTACAGTTTCCTCTCAACTTCTGATTGTTATAGATAGAAACTTTGTAAGTGGTGGCAGCTTTGAGTCCTGTCAACGTAGCTTGACCAGCATTCTTCTCGTTGGCGGTGATGTCGCGGCGTGTCTCCTCTTCGGTAGATTCGATGAGGAAGTGGGTAACGTCCACTCCTGCAGTCCAGTGGATGGTGGCGTTCTTGCTGGTCACGTTGCTGCTGCTTTCGATAATTTGTTCGCTCTTCGTGGTGAAAGTGCCATCCTCCAAAGTGCACCATTTAGACGGTTGGGCAGATTCGGAACAGGAACGCAGACGCAAGTAATACGTCGTTTGCTCTTCTAGTCCTGTGATACTGTAAGGGCTGCTTGTAATGCCTTTGTCTTCTCCGTAGATGATAGAGCCTTCTTGCAGTTCGTCATTTGTAAATTCGTTTTTATTTACCTCTATGATATAGTAGTCGGTGTTGGGAGTTGCGTTCCAAATAACCTCTGCTTCGAATGTTTGGGGAGTAACCGCAAGATTGTTGCTGCGGAATAAGCGGTTGTATCGTTCGTCCGAACTCCAGTCATTACTTTTGTCGCAAGACGAAAATGAAATAACTGTTAAGCAAATGATGCTTAATAGCGTGTGTATATTTGTACTAATTTTCATAATAATCGTTTTTATCAATTAGAATCCGTATGAATTGGCTAATGTTCCGTTTGATTCTGAAATCGTTTTACTACCTAGTGGAATCAAATGCCTGTTTTTTACGGTCTTGTTCAGACCTGTGCTAACATAGTCCGTTAATCCCGAAAGGTTGGAGTCGTTGGAGGTGCTTCCGTCCTCTTTGAACACTTCTTGCTTTGTAGTTGCGTCTTTCTCTATCTTTCCATTTGGGAAAGTTCCCCAGCCCGGAACGTATTTCCAGTTGGGATCTGCGGCGTTCTTTATGGCATTCTTGACATCCAATTCGTTATTGATTTCGCTGACAAAGGAGGGATATTCATACCAGCAAATACTACTCATGTCGATGGAATATTCATCATCGGCTTTCATCTTATAGAATATGTATTTGGGAGCTATGGTAGTGAGTTGGCGGTAGTCTTCTTTGAATTGGTCGATCTTCTTAGAGAGTAATCCCCAACGAATCAAGTCATATTTGCGGACACATTCTCCGGCAAATTCCCATGCGCGTTCATCCACAATGGCGTTGAAGAAATCGTCACCTGATGAGATAGCAGCTACATACGCTTGTGCATTGGCTTTGTTGTCGAACGCGCGGCTGTGAACTTCTGTCAGTGCGGTACGGGCTGTCATGGCAGTTCCACCCAATGGATTGGCTGCATCAGCTCCATACAGTTCGTTCATAACTTCAGCATACATTAATAGTATGTCGGAATAACGCATTGCAATCCAGTTGATGCCATATCCAATTTTTGCATCGCTCGCACGGACAGCATTCAGCCATTCGTCGTTCATTTTGCGGATGTCCCATTTTGCTACATAGATACCGAATGGGGCGTTTTTCTGCATATTTTCTTTGATGTGCCCGTTTTCTTCTTTGAGTTCATAAGTGGCACATGTGATGTCACGACGCAGGTCAGAGTGGTCGAATGACCAGAAGAACGGAGCGGTTAATTTCACTTTTCCGCTTGAGTTTCCTTTAGCACCGTAGTAGCTGCTTGCACCGCTGATTCTCACGCCAATGGTATATCCCATTTCTCCGGATTTATTCAGACCGTGTGCTACTTCGTATAGGTTTTCTTTATAAGTATTGTCCAATTTCCGCTGGTTTACTTGGAACCATTGGTCTGCATACGAAGGATTCAACTTGTGTACACCGCTTCCAATAACAGCTGTCAGATGTTTCAGTGCACGTTCATACAACAGTTTTCTTTCTGCTTCTCCTGGGCGTTGGGTAGGGTATGTACCGTCAGAGCCGGCAAGTGTCTCATAGCCGGGTTTGGAGGATTCGCGGATACTGTAGCCGGCTTTGGCAAGGGCGATGCGGGCGAACAAGCCGTGAGCAAAACCTGCAGTGGCATGTTCGGTCGTATAGCCGGATTCGCCTGCCCAAGGGAGATAGTTTCTTCCAAGTCGCTCAGCAATTGTTCCATGATGTCGTCTCGGTCGCTTTTGGTTACATATAAATTGGAACCGTCTACCTTGGTCGTTTCGAATTTCATTGGCAGGTCTCCATAGTTTTTTACAAGGTCGAAATAGACCATAGCACGGATGGTGAGTGCCTCACCCAAGAAATTAGCCATCTTGTTGCGTGCCGGATTTCCTTCTTGGAACAACTCGCTAGAACGGATTCCTTCTACGACAAGATTGGCGTCTTCAATAATGGCGAAACAGTTTTTCCAGTTGTCATCCAGTTTTGACCAGGAACCGCTGATGCTTTCTCCATTGTAATTACCTAAAGCGCGCTCACTGGATTCGGTGAAAGAAGCCGGTTTGTTAACGTCGGCATCTACTAGTTCAATATCTGTATTGAATCCGAAATTCAGAGGGATGCGGGCACCATAAGTATGGTCGAGGGTAAGCCCTGCATATACTTTGTTCAAACTTTGTTCTGTAAAAGTAAGCGAGTTGAAAACCATGTCGCCTTTGATTTCGGAAGGAGAGCTTTGATCTAAGAAATCGCTGCAAGAGGTGATGCTCAGTAACCCCATTCCTCCAATGATGTATTTTATAATTGATTTCATATATGTATCTGTTTTAGAATGTAACATTTATACCACCTACAAATGAACGGCTTTTAGGATAGGCCGAATAGTCTATGCCCGGAGTCATAGGTGTTTTGCGACAAGTGTCTACTTCCGGATCGGCACCGGAATATTTAGTGAAGCAGTAGAGGTTGTATCCTGTAAAGTAGATACGCACATTCTGCATTTGTAGTTTTTGTACGAAAACTTTCGGCAATGTGTAACCGATGGAAATGTTGTTGACACGCAAGAAGGCACCGTCTTCTACAGCCCAGTCCAAAAGTGGAATCTGTGTGATGGAAGCAGGATTGAATATGCTGGCACCAGCATTTATTTCATTTAGACGGTTGATGGCATAGTCGCTTCCAAATTCGTTGATATAGCTTTTGGAAGTCATGTCCATTCCGTTGGCAGGGTCAATCCAAGTGTAACGTTTGCTAAGGTTGAATTCATTGTTCAGATTCCAATCTTTTTTTGTGTCACTATAGAATCCGGAAGCAAGTTTGGTAGCGTTGATAATTTTGTTTCCCAATGAATAGTTAAAGAATGCACTTAAATCAAAGCTCTTATATCGTGCATTGATACCGAAACCGCCAGTTATTTTCGGGATTGTATTTCCAAGGCGTTCTTTCTCGATTTTACCATCTGCATTTGCTTTCAGTTTGGGTGATCCAGGACCGAAATTATTGACTTTCATGCCCGATTCCGTCGGATTGACACGTCCTTCCTTAAGTTTCCATCCATTATCCCAAGTAAAGTCTTCTGTGGTATAGAAACCATCTAGTTTATAACCGTATACTTCACCCAGTCTTCCACCTTCTTCAATTAGGAAATCATCGATGCCAGCGATGAGACTACCGCCCCAGCCACTGCTTTGCCAGATTTTATTTGTAGGCAGTTTGTCAATTTTAGCTTGATTATAGGAAATGTTGAAGTTGAAATTCAGACCGAAATCTTTTTGGTCGACAAGGATAGCGTCTAAAGCAAGCTCAATTCCTTTGTTGGAGGTTTGACCGAAATTCTGATATTGAAACTCATAACCAGCTCCTTTGGGGAGGGTAGTTTGCATCAACAAATCTTTGGTCGTGTTCCAGTATGCATCTAAGCTACCGGAAAGGCGTCCGTTCCAGAAGCCGAAATCCAAACCTATATTACGAGTGAGCGTTGTTTCCCATTTCAAGTTCGGGTTGGACAAGTTTTTACCTCTTTGCAGAACCACGCTGCTTGTATTGTTGAAATAGATATGTTTGTCTCCCGAACCTGCCAGTGAGTAAGTTGTTTCCAGCGACCCGGAGGGAATCCGATTGTTTCCTGCCGTACCGATACTTAAACGAAGTTTTAAGTTGGAAAGCCATTCTTGGGCGTTTTTCATGAAAGCTTCGTCGGATATACGCCATGCTAAAGCCAGTGATGGGAAGTATCCCCATTGATTGCCGGAGGCAAATTTGCTGGAGCCGTCTGCACGCATGGTGAAGGTCATCAGGTATTTATCGTTAATGGTGTAGTTGATACGTCCGAAAAAAGAGAGCAAGTTGTCTTTGATACCAATGTATGTATCTGTGGGGAGTGCCTGACCTTGTCCCATATTAGCAAGTACTTCTTTTATTGACATGTTTTTAGGGAAACCTACAGATGTCATTGTTGTTTTGTGGTCGTAACTGCTGGATACTTCATGACCTAACATGACATTCATTCTGTGGTTCAAATTGAACATTTTATCGTTATTATATGTTACAGTATTGGCGTTTCTCCAGTTCTTGTTGATAAGTTTGGTTAATAGCACTTGGGGCATTCCCGGATTTCCGTATTTACTGTTGTTTGTAGCTTCCACTCCCCATACTTGGTCAGTATTATTGTATTTCCATCCATATCCGAATTCGCTTCTGAATTTAAGTCCTTTTACGGGTTCCCAGTTCACTCCGGCATTGTAGTTTTGCTGGAAGCGGCTAACACGTTTGTAAGTCGCGTTCAATATTTCGATAGGCGTGTAACGTGCGTTATTAACGTTTTCATCATCGTCACTGCCGCCACTGATTAATTTTTCAACAGGAGCAAATACTACAGAGCGTGCATTTACAGAAGTGGTTGCACTTGATTGATTGTCGTCTGCACCGCTTCCGGTTCCTTTTACTTTTTGATAGGATAAACGGGCATTGAAGTCAAATGTTAGCCATTTGTTGATTTTTGTATTTATTTTAGCATTGATGTTGTCTTTGGCAAAACCTGAGTTCAACATGATACTTTTTTCGTCGTTACGTGAATAACTGATATTGAATTTGGTATCTTTGTTTCCACCACTGACACTAATATTGTATTGTTGTTGATTACCGGTGCGACCAAATATTTCTCCTTGATAGTCGGTGTCTGTGTATGATTTATAAATCTCCAGATCGTCAAAGGTGCCATAATTAAAACTTTTTTGGTCTAATTCTTGTTGCCACATCACAAACTCATACGGATTGAGTACATCGACCATCTTGGTCACTTTGCGCAAACCGTAAGATGCACCGAAGTTTACCTGCACCTTACCTTCCTGACCAGATTTAGTAGTAATGATGATAACACCGTTTGCACCACGGGCACCATAAATAGCAGTAGAAGAAGCATCTTTCAATACATCTACCGATTGAATATCTGTTGGAGCAATATCAGAGATACTTGATACGGGAAATCCGTCTACGATATAAAGCGGTGAATTGTCTTGAGATAGAGAACCGCCA
>ERZ773188.4117-NODE-4117-length-11257-cov-100.504642_pt1 | contig 11257 bp, 15 predicted proteins | sample MGYA00581011_ERZ773188 | MGnify/ENA primary metagenome ERZ773188 (study PRJEB29015, sample SAMEA2737798) | human gut metagenome | biome: human gut; feature: human-associated habitat; material: faeces | place: China | collected 2012 ...
TTGCCTCACGAAGGGCCTTGAGCTCTTCTTCATGCTGCTTCTTGGCGAGTTCTTCGGCAGATGGACCGGAGTGGCCACCTCCGCCACCACCGCCACCGGAGTGACCACCTCCACCACCACCTCCTCCGCCACCAGTGGGAGCAGCCCAGGACATATCTACAGATTCATCTGCGCCCTGGTAAGCATCCATACTGTGCCCCGTGGCCATAGTGACATCAAGCGAGCTGTCTTCCATACCGCCGCTGGCAGCATATGCCTTGGCGTTGCTGTTAATTTTTGCGGCGATCGCCGCCAGTCCACGAAGGACCATACCAATCGCCGAGACGATATCCATGAGGAAATCATAGACGGGCCCAAGTGCGTTCCGCATTTCAGCACATGCGGAGTCAAAAGCGTTCCCGGCGGCACGAATAGCCGCCGCAACCACGTTAATGACGGTATCAATGGCTCGAATCAATACAGCAATAGCGTTGAGCACAAATGTGGCTACGCTGCCGAGGGCCTGAAATGCACCTGCCAGCGGCCCTTTAATAGCCGCCGTGAGGTCATTAAACAGGTCCATCAATGCGTTAAGCAAGTCAGACTGATTGAAGGCATCGGCGAAGTATTGCCCAATAGCCGACAGCACGGAGGACGCAGATGTTTCCATCCGGTTGAAGTTATCCGTGAAATTATCCGTTGCCGTTTCAGTTGCACCATCGAACTGGCCCATATAATCAGTGAGCGCCTGGATGGCATCAGCACTGTTTACGGATCCATCCTGGATGCCCTGGGCGACCTCATCCGCCGTCATGCCCATGGACTCAAAGGCTTTATCTACGTCAAGGCCGGCAGCCTGTAGTTCCATAATCTGCCGTGCTGTGACCTTCCCGGTCATGGTGATGCGGGCCATCGTACTTACAATCTGCTGCGCGAATTCTTCCCCTTTGCCCAGACCATAAGCGGCATCGGATACCGATTTAACCGTCTTTGCGGCCTGCGTTGCCGTCTGGCCCATTTTTACAAGCTGGGTCATCATCTGCATCACGGCAGTGCGGCTAAACTGGGTCTGCTGGGTTACGATTTTAATCTGCGCAGCGAGTTGTTTCGCTGTATTGACTGAGCCGGTAAAAGCAGTCAGCCGGGTCAGCGTCTGCTGGGCACCGGCTCCCATTTTAGCCAGACCGGTAACCACACCAGCAATGGCCACACCAATACCTGCAATTCCTGCGGCGGCTTTTGGGGCGCTTGACACAATGCCGGTAAACAGCCCGGACATACCGCCGCCATTAGCCGTGGCCATATTCTTGAGGCTCGTCTGAATGTTCTGGAGCTTAGAGCCGAAGGACGTAAGACTCCCCAGGGCAGATCCTGCGGCAGGGGAAATCTTAGACAGCGCATTTTTCAGATTTTCAATAGCGGCAGAGTTATCATTTGCCGCCTTCGCACCATTAGTCAGGTCACGGATTTCCTTGTTTTTTTCTGTAGATGCAGCCCGCAGAACGTCCCTGTACTGGTTCATAGCCGTGTTCAGGGAATTGTACTGGGCCTTCTGCTCCGACGTCATGTTGGCGACGCCGCCGCACGCCTTTTCAAAGTCTTTGACTGCTGCCTGGGCTTCCTTATATTTTGTATTGGTCTCGGCAATCGTCGTGTTAAGCTGCTTCAGTTCGTCCGATTTAACGACTGTCTCAAGGGTAATCTTTGCATCAGCCAACTATGTCCACCATCCTCACTTAAACAATCCACCTGTCTTTACGTATTTAACCAGTTCTTCAGAGTAGAACTTCTGAATAGCCTGGGCATTCGCCGCGAAGTAACTGCCCCGGGCGGGATATCTTGGGCCACGCTGGGCAAAACGCTTGCCCTTCACGCGAATAATGTTCCCGTGAGCGCCGGTATTGAACCACCGAGCGAAATAGTTTGCATAGATATTTGCCGTCATCCCACCGGCCTCGGCCTTGAATGACCCGCACCGGATCTCCTTGTGGCCGTTGTCATACAAGATATTCTTGCCTCCAAAGGCAGTGGCCGGATGAGTCCGCAGCACGAAGTCGCGGGACTTTAGCTGTGCTTTGTAAGCGCCTTCACGCACAAGTTCCTGCAACCCGTGGTCTGAAAAATCACGAATTTCAGCTTGCAGTTCGTCCAGGTTCATCCGATCACCGCCTTTGGATGCAAGGAAAGGCCCCGAAGGGCCTCATCTCGCATCATAAAAAATCAATTAAGTACCAGTAGATTTAGTCACTGTAAATCCGCTCTTTACTTCAGGTTTACCTACGCCAGTGGCAGTGAGGGACTTAGTGATAACGTCCTTTGCTTCTGCCTTTTCGGTCCACTTCGTCGGGATCATCTTGATTACCGTATAATCTTTGGTGTCCAGATCAACGAAGGCAAACATGAGCGCACCTTTTTCGGAAGTCACGTCGTCATCCAGCACGAAGTTTTCGATTGCGGCCTGGGCCTCGTTGTCACGCTTGAACATAACATCGCAGGTCAGTTCGCAGGTCTTACCGGTCACTGCACCGGACGGCCAGTAGCCGGTATCCTTCGTGTTCTGGGTAGAGACAGACGTGCCCCAATTCACGGTCTGAGTAGTAATACCGCCGAGGAGGGACCATACAGGAGCCGCTTCGGTAGCACCAGTACCATAGTTGATGTAGATTACCCTGCGCTTACCGGATACACCAGTATCGGAGGTAAATGCCGGGTACTTGTCAGCAGAAATAGTAACAGCCATTTCCTATGTCCTTTCTTTCAAATTACTTTTGGTTCAATGTGAAAATAATCTGTACTTCTCCGGATTGCCACACACCGATATCGCTATAGATAGGAAGGTTCACATGCATGGTACCTATCTGAATAGATACGAGATTGTATCCACTTTCGACGAAGGACTTCGCAAGCGCCGTCCAACCGTCGGTCGAAGACAGATAATTCAGCAGCTTGTCGAGGATATTAGCAATCTGCTTCCTTCCCCGATAATTGCTGTAGATTTCAAGATTAATGGAGGTAGTCCAAAGGGCAGTGTCGTTCGAGTCGGCACAGTCAGCATCAGCAGCGCCGAAAATGCCATAGGCAAACTGTTCCTGTCCCTTGAAATGCGTCTGGATCTCTGTCATCGGTACCGCAGAATCGAACCAATCAATGCCCACCTGGGCATTACCGTTGAGAGAAGAATACAGCGCTTTTGTAGCCGCCGTAAACGGAGCATTGTAAAGCATTAGAGTACCTCCCCTTCCTGATTGACTGCAGTAGCCGTAATCTGTAAAAACTTAGGCACCGACTCATCAATCAACTCCACATTGTTGATGAGCCATGTATACCCGTTATACTTAATCCTCCAGTTGCGGCTTAGCGGGTACTCACCGGAAACGTCACGAACAATGAAATACCGGGTATCTGCCGTGACGTAATCCCCTAGGGTCTGCATGCGGCTCTGGGATTTAACGGTAACAAGTGCCCACAGCTCTGCCGCCGGAGTATAAGTGATTTCGGAAACGCCGCCCAGGTCATCCCGAGCCGGTATGGACGGCTTCAGAAGAGTTATCTTCTTATCGAATCGGCCCGGGTTGCGCTTAAACATTCAATTCACCAGATCAGGTAGAAGCCTGGGTGATGGTCTTAAATGCCTTATCGTAGGTGCTGATATCCTGAGAGCGGGAAATAGCACGAACATCAATGCTGTTGGTGCCAAAGCCGGCAGCCGCAGAGGACGCAATTTCAAGGCCCGGATAAGCAATGTGATAGATGGCAGACAGGTCACCAACAAGAACAGTGTTATCTGCGATTTCAGTGTTTTCCACATCGAGAATCGGACGGCCTTCAATCTGCTTGATGGTGGAATTATTGGCGTCACGGACGAGGTAATACCGGCCGTTCTTATCGGCAGTATTCGCCAATTCTGCAAAGGTGTTTTTGTTCATCACGATCGCGCAGTTAGCGCCTGCAAGGGACGGCAGGGTATTTACTGCTTTCTTGATTGCATCGATGCCGGCTTTATCAGCAAGGGTGGTCACAGATACCTTGTTAGCAGATGCGACGCCTGCAAGAGCGGCGGCCACAATACTCTTGTTGGCATTGCGCAGGTCAACATAGCCCAGGAGCGTAGAAATGAGAGAGAGAACGTCCGCATCGGCGTCTGCAATCAGTTCGCGAGATACCGGAATGATTACGCCTTTGGACGCCAGCGCAAATTTAACGGCGGTGAATGCAGCCTTTGCTTTTGTGATATCGGTATTCTCATCGAAATCAGTAAATGCGATATCCTGATCATAATCAATAGCCGGAACGGAACCAGCCCGGGTGGTAACAGTAGTAACGGTTGCATAGTTGCGCAGATCGATTGCATCGCCGCCATGTTCCGCAACATCCAGCAGTTCGGTCGGTACCAGAACGCCGCCGTCACCATCTACAGCACCGTTATTGCCAGTAGCAGTAGCGAAGACCTGTTTTGCCTTTTCAACATCGATGCCAAGCAGAATGTCGCGCAGTGCAGCATTGATTTTTTTCTTATCCATTTTTCCTCCAATTTCAGTTACAACAGAAGCCTTTGCGGTCTCTTCGGCCTGTTCAGCCTTGCCGAGTTCAATATAAAGAGACTTGATTTTATCGGATTTTTCTGCCGGGACTTCTTTACCGGCATCAGCCAGGTCCCTGATTTCCTTGGACAGGGCCATAATTTCCTGCTTCAGTTCATCACTTTTTCGCATGTCTATACTTCCTTTCTTCGTTTTGTAATTCAGTCAACTTCTTTGACCAGTATTTCACGTTCGACTCATATTGACTGTCGCGAGACTCCGGATGGTCCCGAAGTTTACGATATGCAGTCAGCTCGTCGAATGTAGGGGCCTTGCTCCCCAGCATCGAACGGTAGATGGGCAGCGCACCGCGGAGAATAAGGAGGTCTTCGGCAGCATCACGGCGGCGGATATATCCACTTACTAGAGCGTCGATTTCCTTCATTGTCATGTCCCCGAATTCTTTCGGAGTAAGACGAAGTTCCCCATAGGCCACAGGTTCTACCCGTGCGATGAGATCAGCAGCAGTCCTTATCTGTCCGGATTGCCCAGTTCCCGAAGAATTGCCGCCGTTTCTTTTTTTGAGCCGATAATACCGGATGCCATGATCGCATACGTAACGGCTTCCACGACTCTCTGGATGCCGTATTCATTCACCATATCAACCCACAACTTCTGGAATTCGCTTTCAGGCTTCCCTGCCATAGACGGAGTACCGGCCCTTACGCTTTCCTTGAAGAGTTTGAAAATATCGGTAACCTCCGGAGTAGAATCAGCAAACATTGCAAGTACAGCGATAAGGCTTTTCTTGCTGAGCTGGGGTTCTACCCGGTTCAATGCATTAAATGTAAATTTCAGAGTATACTCTTTACCATTCACTTTCATGGTGTAGGAATTGTTAAGCGATGTATCGCTCATTTTTCATTCCCCTTTCCTCCCTCATTATCGGGAGAATCTCCTAAAGATCCCGTGCCGCCACGCTGCGTCAGCTTATCAGCCATAGCATCACTTGACGGGCTGTACTTGATACTCTTTCGAGCTTCATTGGCGGTAAGGATTCCCGCACCGGTGTATGCACACAGCACGGAAGACTTCGCTTCGGGATCGAGAAAATCAAAAATATCATTCGTACTGTCAAATGTGAAGCCTGCCCCAATCTGTTTCGTGGACAGGAGCTTCGCTGTCAGTTCGGATGCGTAGGCATCGACAATAGGCGCAATGGTAGCACCGTAGAACTGTGCCATCTGAGTCGCAGAGAACGTTCCCATCCCCGTCCCGCCGCCGATGTTAAGCATGACCAGCGGGATGCCGAAAAACGCAGAAATCGACTGGACGTCTGTATTCTTCAGTGCCGAGTAATAAGCCGTCACATCGTTAGCGATGTTATCCGCTTTCATGCCCGCCGGAAGCGGGAGAATAGTATTGTTCGTGTTGGCCAGCAGCTCCTGAATCTGTTTCTGCAGCGTCTTCTGTCTTGAAACAGAAAGATCGGAAGTGTAGGACAGCACGATAGTACCTGCGAAGCCGTTATGCACGGCAGTACGCATGGCCCCTTCTACCTCTGCATCCGCATTAAGCGCACCGGATAAGACGTCTATGGCCCTGCGGCCCACAATACCGTTGATACTGTGAGCCTTCAGATGAATCAGTTCCTCCGGAAGGAAAACATACTGGCGCTGGGTAATAGGATCGCGATACTCATATATGAGCTTGCGATTTCCCTGCAGAAAGGCATCCAGTACCCCCGCATCATCCCAGTAGATTTTCATATAATCCGGATCGAGACGAATCAGCTCCTGCAACACGCCGCCCTCCATGCGGATGTAAGCGTATGCATTCCCTGCCGTCTCCCGGTCCACTTCCATCATGTACCAGAAATCATGAGCGTTAATTCCCGGATAAGGTACAGCGTTTAGCACAGGAGCAAGCGCCGTATTCGCATAGTACGATGCATCGAACTTCGCACCATACACGCCCCACCGGATTTGGGACAGGTAAGTCGCCAGCAGCTTCACGCACGTAGCAAAGACGAGATTCCCGTCTGGTGCAACTTTGATGATGCGGCCGGCACTTACATCACGGATAATTGGACGGTCCCTGGCATTACCCGGGGGCCTGTATGCACTGCCTCTCCAATATGCCTTTATCTTTTCAAACATAGGCACCTCCCATTAAATAAGAGCCATAGTCACAGCATCATATGTAGGCTTTGGCTCTTCTTTCGGTTCCGGTTCTTTAGCGGCCTGTGGTTCTTCCGGTTCTTCCGGTGCAGCCGGAGCAGGTGCAGGTTCCTTTGGCTTAGGTTCGGCCTTCGGGCCCTGCTTCATCAGCGCCTTCGCCGCAGAGATAATCATCTCACCCACATCAACGGCAGCCGCCATGCCATCCGGACGCTGCTGTTCAACAATTTCGATATTATCGAAATATTCTTTCGCTTCATCCCCGGTCATCCAGACGTCTCCGGCTTCCATCTGTTCAATGACGGATGTGTCAGAGCAGTGCTTCTCAATGGCCACGTGCATGGCGTTGTCCACAGCACGAAGCGCCGCGGCCTCGGATTCGAGTTCATGACTATTACCGACGGCAATGGTCCAGGAATTGTGAATCATCAGAATCCCATGGGCCTCCATCTGGATATGGTCACAGGCCAGAGCAATCATGGCAGCCGCAGAACATGCCATGACTTCAATCTTTGCATTGACTTTATGCTTGCACTTATTGATGGCGTTCACTACGTTAAGCGCCGACAGCGCAGAGCCGCCGGGGGAATTAATGACAAGGGTAACATCGTCATCCGCATTCTCGATGGCACTTACAACGTCATCGAGATAGTAGATGCTCCCGCTAATATTAATCATGTTCATGTGTTAGTCCTTTCTATACATCTGGAGCTGGGTCAGCATGGCCCGCGCCGCATAACTCATATTATCAGCACCGCTATAGGCGCCCTCCCTGCTGTCATAACCCGGGGGAATGTACATCGTAAGCACCCACAGGTCAGCTTTCGACTGGAATGCCGTAGACGCTGCATAGATATCGTCGTAATCATCTACCGCATCACGGAGGTACCCATAGCCGGAAGTGATGAGCGACTGAATCAGGTCATCATCATCGGCATACGGAATTCTAAGATAATTCTTCACTTGGTCTACAGTAATCATTCTTTCACCCCCATCTCTGCCGCCCAGTCATCTACAAGTTCATCGCCCGTAGGCCCGCGGCGTGAATCATCGATATATGGAGCAATGAATCCGGTAATCATTGCGTCTACCGGGTCAATGCGGATATTGCTGTCAGCCCGAAGCGTCAGCTTCTCCAGACTGTAATAACCACTGGGGTTACGGATCAGCACGCTGTTGGTCACCGCCCGCTCCCAGATATCCTCGTGCCCTGTCTCATAAGCAATAGTCCCGTTCTTCATCCAGTTGGACAAAGCCTCGATGTACTGAGACAGGGATTTCGGGCTCTGGTTCTGCAGGATGAAACAGTCACACATCTGGGACAGTCCATCCTGGACACCTGCAATGTTGTATGGATCTGCGGCAATCGTCACGAAGTGCAGGTCATTTTCCCGTTGCACCTTGACCAGGTACTGCAGGATCTGCTGCGTATCAATGCTGTCACCTCCGCCGCCATTGCACAGGTACAGTTCCTTATCTACGTATCCGGCATAAGCGAACTTGTCTTTATCCACATGCTCCTGGAGCCTTCCTGTAGGCATAAAAGAAACCGTATGCACGAACAGCCTGCGCATCGCAGCATGCTCATCATTCTTCACGAGATTTCCTTCAGTATCTGTCCCAACGAATCCCAGGAACGATACCGAAGACAGGTCCATCGTATGAGACAGGTCGATGCCAAGATACCAGTCTTTCCACCCTGCTTTGATACAGTCAGAGAAAGAGTAGGGTACCCCGCATCCGACCATCTGGTCATACGTGCAAAGGCCACGATCTTCGGCGGAGTACCACAGGTTGCACTGCTTCGTCGCAAACGACTGGAGCGTGAACCCTTTCGTTTCAACGGCTGCTTGCGCTTTCGCAGAGTATTTCTTCACCTGGAAGTCCTCCAGGGTGCATCCATCCGGCTTATACAGCAGCACCGGGTTGGCTTTTCCCCACACATGAATATCGGTATAGTCCACAGGCTTCCCAGTGACCACATCCGGATCTGCGAGGAAAAGGAAAAGATTGTTCGGCAGAGCACCGGCATAGAGTGCCTTACGCTTCCGCAGCCACTCTTTATGGTTGTCAGAGCCGATATCAAACTGAGCAGTACTCATGGTCACAAGCAGGGAATCACGGAAGTGGGCCTGTCCATCATTAATCGTCTGGGTAATGATAGGGTCACAGAGCATTTCTTCGTCAATGACGGCCACTTTATTCGTGAAACCGTCAAGCTGGTTCTTAGCACCGCCGCCAGTCCGGAACAGGTCCATCCGGTTACCGGTAATCTTCGACTCAGCGAACATGGCCGTCCGATTGATGTGGGAGAATGTCTCAGCAAGCTGCTTATCGTTATCGATAAACTTCAGGAATTCTTTAAAGCAGATGGTGGCATTTTGCCCTTTGCAGGATGCCAGAATAATTTCCTCCTGGCGGAAGCGACTCATCGTCAGCAGGTAATGCAGCACAGCAGAAAGGAGAAAACTCTTTCCGTTTCTGCGGGCGATATAGATATTTGCGATGCTGGTCAGATACTCCCCATTCGGATGCCGAAGGCCAAAGATGCCGCAAAGGATGAACTTCTGCACCGGCCTCAGTTCAAACGGAGCATACTTCCCGTCTTCAGTCGTAATCGTCAGCATGTGCAGGAAGTTGAACATGCGCCGCACCGACTTCGCAGCAAATCTATACTTGCCGCAGCCGTACAAGTCCAGAAATCGTTTGAAGCATCGATATTCGGATTCTCCCACCAGGTCCATCTTGTTCCTGGCCTTCAGTGCCTTCACATAGTCGCCCAGAAACTCTTTGAGCGGAGGCGGGATTCTTATTCTATTGATTTCCTTAATCATTATCCGTCTCCAATCGTCTTATTAAACCTTGCGACTCCCTCCGCAATCCTGTCCAATGCGGCCTTTCGCTCCGCTTTATACCAGGCATGAATCTCAGCATGGGACTCAGGAGATACCGTTATCACGTTATCCGGGTCAAAAATACGATCCGGGTCACGATCCCGTTCTACGATATGGTGGATAACCACCTTGTCGCACCGTCTTACAATGCCAGCACCCATAAGCCAAATGTCATAATCCATGAAATGAAGCCGGATACTATCACGAAAACGACGCCATCCATAAGTTCCATAGAGCCGTCGTCCTTCATCTTCGGCGTAGCGCTTTTTTGTGTTCCTGAGTCCAAATTTTTTTCTGCATTCCGGGCACTTATCGCCCTGGTACAACTTATGACAATTGGGGCACCGTCTCCAGTACCCCATCAGAAATCTCCCTCATTTTCCTGCTCCTGCGCTGCGCGGAGGAACTTATTGCCCAGATCTGCTGTATCGTCTTTGATATCTCCCAGGCCCAGTGTCTTATAAAGAGAAAGAGTAATCTTATTGATGGCCTGGTAGTGTTCCAGCTTCGACTTGGCTTCGAGCGGCAGCATATCATCAATCCCGTCAACGAGTTCAGCAGAGATAGCGGAGCCGAGGATAGTGAACTGGCAGTACTGCATAATCAGGTCCCTGTTCACTTCGGTGATCATCGGACACTTCCCTTTAAGGGACCACATATACTTATTCAGTTCCTCAATGGCCTTCTGCTTTTTTGCCTTATCCATCTTGGTGGTTTTTGCTGTTTTCGTTGTATTAGAAGATTTTCTCACCATCCGTTATTCCTCTCTTTATATTGATGAATTTTTATAAGTTTACAATAACGAGAAAAATTTCGTACCTATCCGCCGAATGCGAACGGAGGCATCGAAAATTTTCAAACATACCCCCGCCAAAAATTTTTATGACAACGCAAAAAGCACAGCCGATCGACTTAGCTGTGCTTTTCACGGTTCCGATTCCAAGGAGGTGAAATCATGGCAAGAATATGGCTCCCTTACGTCTTATTCTTACACTATCATTTTACCACCTTCAAATGGCCTTTATTGTCCTTTGTTGCCCGCAATCTGGATGATCCCACGGTTGTGCATTTCCTTCGCCCAACTGATTGACCAATGCATATCTTCGCAGATCTCTTTCCATGACATGGCATTGATGTACCTTGCCTGTAGTACAGCGGCCTGCCCCTCATCCTGGACCAGCCTGATCAGTTCCTTGGCTTCAATCTCGCACTGGAGTAAGTAGGCATACTGAGTCGTTATGGTTTCATCCAGTTTTCTGCGCCGCACTTCGATGGCGATCACCGCATCACTCAGGTCAGACGTATGGCCACCGGATACCTTGACGCCATCATACGATACGCCCTTGAGCCCTGAAGACTCTTCAACCAATACATCGGCCTCCCGTTTAAGCTGCCGGAAGAAGAGCCTTGCGCGGCGCACATGCATCAGCTTATCCTTGACTTCCTGCTCGGTCATCACGAAACCTCCTTATCAACATCTTGAATTTCATTAGACTCAGCTTGATAATCTTCCGCGCGGGATAGTTCCGCCGCGGCTTGCAGTACAGCCGGTAGGTTTCCCGGCTCGTGTCATCCTTCCATCTGCGCTTGCAGTCCCGTCTCATGGATGCACCTTCTTAGGTCTGCCCAGTCCACGTTTCACAGACCCTCCATCCTTCAGTACTCTATCCGGTTCACTTCCAAC
>ERZ773188.4119-NODE-4119-length-11257-cov-3.845920_pt1 | contig 11257 bp, 8 predicted proteins | sample MGYA00581011_ERZ773188 | MGnify/ENA primary metagenome ERZ773188 (study PRJEB29015, sample SAMEA2737798) | human gut metagenome | biome: human gut; feature: human-associated habitat; material: faeces | place: China | collected 2012 ...
AGCTCCCCGCCGATATTCAGGCTGCCTACGACAACTCACACAAATAATTATTATTTGCTTATTATATTTAACACAAAATATGGAGGCTAATATATGTTCAAATCTTTAGAAGTTAAATATCCTAAGTTTTATCAGGTATTCAGATTCATTATAGTTATAATTGCTTCCGTGCTGTACGCATGGAATTTAAGATGCTTTGCCAAAGTCGCAGACCTGCTGCCAGGAGGCTTTTCAGGAGTCTCCCTGTTATTTCAGGCAATCGGACTACGTTTTTTTTATATCAGCATCCCATTTACAATATTCAATGTGGCACTTAACATTTTCCCCGCCTACATTGCATACCGCTACATCGGCAGGAAGTTTACCATCTACTCAATCGTGGTAATTATACTTTCCAGTGTGCTTGTTGATATCCTTCCTCCATACATTTTTACAGAAGATATCCTGCTTATAAGCGTATTTGGCGGAATTATCAACGGATTTGCAATAAGCCTGTGCCTCAATGTCGGCACTACCACAGGCGGAACCGATTTCATAAGCATTTATTTTTCTCATGTTAAAGGAATAGACGCATGGAACTATATTCTTCTTGGTAATGTTGTGATTCTGCTCATTGCAGGCGGACTGTTTGGCTGGTCAATCGCGCTCTACTCAATAATATACCAGTTCTGTAGCACTCAGGTAATCCAGTTCATGTACAAACGCTACCAGAAGATGACATTATTCATCATTTCTGACAAATCCGAAGAAATCTACCACGCCATCAAGAACACAACCAACCACGACGCCACGCTTTTCAAGGGAATCGGCTGCTACGAGGAAAAAGAGCGCACGCTCATATACTCCGTAATCAACTCCGAAGCGAAACGTGGGCTTATCACATTGATACGCTCAATTGACAAGCATGCATTTATAAATGTGGTAAAAACCGAAGAGCTTGACGGCAGATTTAACGATATTCCGCATGATTAATCAGAACACGGAATATTCGCACTCGTACCATATTTTAGTCAAATTTCTCCAATAAACTATAGATAATCAATTAACATACACTAAAGAAATGGAGAGGTGACTATGATTAAATTAAATAAAATCAAAAGGAATTGCGTGGCTGCAGTTATTCTTACAATGTGTCTTATGACTGCAGGCTGTGCCAGAAATTCAACTTCAACTACTACTGCATCAGACAGCCAGACTACCATCACTTCAGGCATTACTAAAGAAGACACAGATGTAACACACGCAGATGATGCTGAGAATTACAGAGTCTCCATTACAGGTGATTTCACTGTGACATCTGATACATCAGACGGAGTTACACAGTCAGGTTCTGTATACACAATCACAAAGGCTGGTGAATATACAGTAGCCGGTCTTTTATCAGAAGGACAGCTTATCGTTGACGCAGGTGATGAGAACGAGGTTACTATCGTATTGAACGGAACATCTATCACATGCTCAAGTGGTTCACCTATATACGTTAAAAATGCTTCCGAAATCAAGATTAAATCAGAAGAGAACTCATTTAACGAAGTAATTGACAATCGTGCCGAAGCTACAGAAGATTCTTCTGATGACGCTGGCAACGCAGCAATCTATGCAACATGCGATTTAAAACTCGTCGGCAAAGGAGCCTTAGTTGTAACAGCTAATTACAATAATGGTATCCAAAGCAAGGACGACCTTTCTATTAAAAATGTGATTGTTAAAGTTACTGCTGTGAACAACGCATTCAAAGGCAATGATGCCGTTGATATTGAATCTGGAAATATAATTGCAATCTCTGCTAAAGGAGATGGCATCAAGACTTCTAACAGCAGCCTTTCTAACAAGGGCAACCAGAAGGGAATCGTTACAATCACTGGTGGTAACATTGATATTTATGCAGCCTGTGACGGTATAGACGCATCTTACGGGGTAGATATATCAGGTGATGGTAACTTAAACATCTATACAGATACTTACTCTGAATATAGTGAAGAAGTTACTTCGTCAGGCAGTTCTTCAGGTACATCTGCCGGACATGGCAGCTCTGGTAATAAGACTGCTTCTGCCAACACTGTTTCTTATGTGGCAGCTTCTGACACTATCGCCAACGCACCAGGCGGCTTTGGTGACGGCAATGCTCCAGATATGAGTAACGGCAACGCTCCCAATATGAACGGCAGCTCTGATAGAAATAAGACCGGTGGCGACCGTCCAGGAATGCCTGGTGACTTTAATAAATCCGGTAATTCTTCTGGACAGTCCTACTCAACTAAAGGTATTAAAGCAGAAAGTGAAATAAATATTTCAGGCTTTACAATTAACATAAGTTCAACAGATGACGGTATCCATGCCAACTCTAACCCAGGTGTACTTGAAACCGGCGAGGACGGCAAAGGAACTATTGTTATCAATGGTGGTTCAATTACAATTTCTTCAGGTGATGACGGCATACACGCTGACAAACAGCTTGATGTCAATGACGGTTACATTAATGTAGTAATTTCATACGAAGGACTTGAAGCCATAACTATCAACTTAAATGGTGGCAAAATATATGTATATGCTACTGATGATGGCATCAATGCCTGCACAGGTGATGGAAAGACTTCTCCAATTGTCAATGTAACAGGCGGATATATAGATGTCACAACTGCGTCTGGTGATACTGATGGTATTGATTCTAATGGAAATTACGTACAGACCGGTGGATTTGTATTAGTTAAAGGTGGCAGTTCATCTGGAAATGTATCAGGATCAATTGATGTAGATGGTACCGTAACGATAACCGGTGGAACATGCGTTGCCCTCGGTGGTATCTGCGAAACACCTATAAACTCTGCTAATGCTTATGTATTAAGTTCCGTATCATTCAGTTCTGGAAGCTATTCACTTAAAGATTCTTCTGGCAACGAAATTATAAGCTTCACTGTTGACGGAACATTTGGCAACGGCTGGATATGTTCTGACACTCTTACAACTGGCTCAGGCTACACACTCTACAGAGGTTCTGACTCTATTGCAGACTGGACTCAGGAATCTGGAACAATGGGAACTTCTGGCACTGGCGGCTTCGGCGGCGGTAAAATGGGCGGCTTCGGCGGTCAGAATGGTGGTAATACGCCTGATATGAATGGTCAGAACGGCGGCTTCGGCGGCGGCAGACGATAAGATACTTCACATTTACTCTCCTTATTTTCTTAAAACAGTCACTGGATTTTGATATGCCCCCTGTCTACTTGACAGGGGGCATATCATTTTTCTGGTGGCTGTTTTCATATATCTCCCTATATCCCGCATAGCATAAATTCCTAATAAACCTACCAAATCATTATCCACCATTACTTTAGTATGTCAATTAAACATCTTATTTTATTAAATTGTCTTTCAAAACCCACTAACTATATACATAATCATAATTTAGTAGGCATTTTCACGGAAGATTTCATCTTTAAGAGCCTCTAATTCAGAAAAATCCAGGAAAAAGACCTACTCAAAAAGCTATTCACAGCTGTTTCGTAGGTTTGCTCCCTCCGCATCAGGTTATAATTCTCTCAAGCAAACCTACTCAATGACATATTATAGGCATAATAGTAGGTATATCCATATTATTCATATATACTCATATATATTAACTCATTTTATCCTTGCTAATCCCTCCCCAATATGCTACAATCCATTTATGTTTACTTTATTGATTTAAAGCGTTACGCTTTAAACTTATGAAGCAGGGATTAATACATTTAATATGGGGGTTTTTATGTTAAAACTGGTTATTCTTATTATCTACTTTGCGGTGCTGATAGGCATTGGCTTATACTGCCGCAAGCATGCAACTGATGTTAATGGTTTCGTTCTCGGTGGAAGAAGCGTTGGTCCGTGGCTCACCGCATTTGCATACGGAACATCTTATTTCTCGGCTGTTGTATTCGTTGGATACGCAGGCCAGTTTGGCTGGAAATACGGCATTGCCGCAACCTGGGCTGGTATCGGCAACGCGATTATAGGTTCACTTCTTGCATGGGTCGTACTTGGCAGAAGAACAAGAATTATGAGCCAGCACCTTGATTCAGCAACCATGCCACAGTATTTCGGAAAGAGATTCGGCAGCAATCCATTAAAAATCGGTGCTTCTGTTATAATATTCATTTTTCTGATTCCATACACAGCTTCACTTTACAATGGACTTTCAAGACTTTTCGGTATGGCTTTCAACATTGATTACAGCGTCTGTATCATAATCATGGCAACACTTACCGCAATCTATGTAATTGCCGGCGGTTACATGGCTACTGCAATCAATGATTTCATTCAGGGAATTATCATGTTATTCGGTATTGTTGCAGTTATTGCTGCCGTAATCCACTCTAAGGGCGGCTTCATGTCTGCACTGCAGGGTCTTGCAAATGTGTCTGACCCGGCAGTAAGCGATACTCCCGGTATATTTGCTTCATTTTTCGGACCTGACCCATTCAACCTTTTATGCGTTGTAATCCTTACATCACTTGGAACATGGGGACTTCCTCAGATGGTTCAGAAATTCTATGCCATTGATAATGAAGCTTCTATACAGAAGGGTACTGTAATCTCGACAATATTTGCGCTTATAGTTTCAGGCGGATGCTATTTTCTCGGAGGTTTCGGAAGATTATTCTCTGACCAGATAGATGTCAAGGCTAACGGCTTCGACTCAATAATTCCAACAATGCTTTCTAATTTAAGTCCTGCGCTTATTGCATTAGTTGTAATTCTCGTGTTGTCAGCTTCAATGTCTACACTTTCATCACTTGTAATAGCTTCAAGCTCAACACTTACTATTGACTTCTTAAAAGATAACTTTATCAAGAACATGAGTGAAAAGAAACAGGTATTATACATAAGAATTCTTGTTGTTGTATTCATTGCGATATCTGCAATACTTGCACTTATCCAGTACAAGAGTTCAGTAACATTTATTGCACAGCTTATGGGAATATCTTGGGGTGCACTTGCAGGTTCATTCCTTGCACCATTTATGTTCTCGCTTTACTCTAAGAAGGTTTCCAAAGCATCATGCTGGGCATGCTTTTTATTCAGCTCAGTACTTATGCTTGCTAACATCTTCTTCAGAGCAGGCTTCCCAACATGGCTCCAGTCACCTATCAACTGCGGTGCATTTGCAATGTTTGCCGGAATGATTATCGTTCCTGTAGTCAGCCTGTTTACACCGAAGCCAGATAAAGAACTTGTCGACAGTGCATTTGCATGCTACGAAAAAGAAACAGAAGTGCCTCAGAAGACAGCACTTGGAAAATAATTCGCAACATATCTAATATTTATATACCCTTTACAACAAAACCTCCTTGTGCTATAACAACCAAAGTTATAAAACACAAGGAGGTTATTTATGGCATCAAAGCTTCACAACGCCCTCGCTAAGAAGCTTCCGGATATACAGATGTCCGAAGCCTTCATAAACTGCGTATTCCTTGCCATGTCCGGTGGACTTCAGGATGCATATACATATTTTACAAGAAATGAAGTATTCTCCAACGCACAGACCGGTAATGTGGTTCTTATGAGTACACATTTTATGATGGGTGAATGGTATCAGGGATTAAAATATCTTCTGCCATTCTTAGCATTTGGTCTTGGCGTATTCGTAACAGAGCGGATTCAGGGCAAATATAAAAATGCCACCAGACTTCACTGGCGGCAGGCAATATTACTTATTGAAATTGTTATCTTAATTGCAGTTGGCTTCATGCCCCACTCAATGGACATGTTTGCAACAATAATCGTATCGTTCTCATGTGCTATGCAGGTACAGGCATTTAGAAAAGTCAATGGCTATTCCTATGCAAGCACCATGTGCATCGGTAACTTAAGAAGCGGTACAGACGCACTTTCAGTATTTGTGCGTACTGGCAATAAAGCATCTCTTAAGAAAGCCGGATATTATTTTGGCATAATATTATTCTTTGCAATCGGCGCAGGTATCGGTGGAAACCTTTCAATGCTGTTCGGAATCCACACAATATGGATTTCAAGTGCACTGCTTTCAATCAGCGTACTTCTTATGTTTGCGGAGAAATTAAAAATATAATGTAAATGATTCCTTATCATAGTCATAACACATTCTAACATAAAACCCCAATCCGTGGCATAGATTGTATAAATGAAACTTCCGGAGTCCCGACATGCGAGACTATATAGAAGAACGTGCCACCCAGCTGGCATATTACATAATTGAGCATAAAGCCACTGTAAGACAGACAGCCAAAGTATTTAATGTAAGCAAAAGCACTGCACATAAAGATGTAACTGCACGACTTATGGAAATCAATCCTGAACTAGCCAGAGAAGCCAGAAAGGTTCTTGATGTCAATAAACAAGAAAGACACATCCGCGGAGGTATGGCTACTAAAGAAAAATACCTCCACGCATGTGCCAGATAGTTTTTTATAAAATTGCAGAAACTGTGAGTCCTCGTGTCTTGGATAGGTCTATAAACTCATCTTCACACTGGACAATTGGCAGACTGAGTGCATTCTCATTAATAAGAACAACCTTTCCAATTCTTCCATCTGAAAGTCTCACATCGTTATTAATATACGATGATGCCACATTCTTTAAGAAAGGAAGAATATATTCAGGTTCAAACTTTGTAAATGCATCTTTATACATTGTATCTATTACTTCAAAAGGACATAATGCTCCTCTATATACTCTTGCTGAAGTCATTGCATCATACACATCAGCAATTGCTATAATCTTGGCTACTGCTGGAATATGATCCGACTTTAAGCCAAATGGATACCCTGTTCCATCACATTTTTCATGATGGAGCAGGCATGCCTCTTTAATTCGTATATCAATGTTCTGATTCTTAACTTTCTCATATCCAAAATTAACATGCTGCTTCATTATATTGTATTCAGCAACTGTCAGCTTACCAGGTTTTGTAAGAATTTCGTTAGGAATCATAATCTTACCTATGTCATGAAGAAGTCCGCTTATTGTCAGTATTCTTATATCTTTCTCACTAAACTTAAGCCATTGCCCAAGAATTGAAGCTATCAAAGCAACATTTACACTATGAACATATGTAAGGTCATCAAACTGCCTCATACTGTGCAACATATCAAAAAGCTGTAAACTATTTCTGTTCGCAGAAAGAATCTCATTAGTTCCTTCTATCAGCTTATCTATATCAATAGGACTGTTATTCGTAACAACATCGTTAAGGTCTCCTTTGATATCCAGAATATTCTCATCATAGGTCTTTTTAAAATGCTTAAACCTTATGCTCGCTCTTATCTTATCAAAATACTTAACGTTCTCTTTATTAGCAGTTTTTCCCAGAACCTTTTCCAGATCCTGCAGTTCATTATTGGTGTCGTATACCTTTACTTCCAGTATATGATGCCCTGAAATATTTGCTATTATATCATAATTAAGTATGGTATCTTTCTTTGCTAATATATTACCATCTGGCGTATGTACATCATCTGCGAGTTTATCACCTTCCTGTGCGTCAAATATGAATATCGTCTTATCTGTCATTACTCATTCCCCCAGTATTCACGATACATTTGTCTGTACAAATGTATTTTAATTATAAATTTCTATATAGAAAATGTCAATTTACTCTTGACGAATGTTTAAATATTGTGTAGTATCTTATGCGGTAATATTAATTGAATATTTTATATCCCTTATTAAGAGCGGTGGAGATACATAGGATCTATGAAGCCCGGCAACCCCTTTTGAGGAAGGTGCCAACCTGAGCGATATTAGTCGAACAATAAGAGGATTTCGATATAGTCTATCGGGTCCCTTATCGGGGACCTTTTTTTGTGCGAGCAGCGGTAACATTGCAGTTCTGGCATTTTGCTACAAGCACGAGTAACGATAAGAATAGACACGAGAAGGTATGGGATAGACATATTCACGATAAAATCAAAAGGAGATAACATGGAAAAAAGATTATTTACTTCAGAATCAGTAACAGAAGGACATCCTGACAAAATCTGCGACCAGATTTCAGATGCCGTATTAGATGCTCTCTATGAGCAGGATCCATACTCAAGAGTAGCCTGCGAAACTCTTACTAACACAGGTTTTATTATGGTAATGGGCGAGGTTACAACTAAGGCTAACATAGATATTCCTTCTATCGTAAGAAAGACAGTTACAGATATCGGTTATGACAGCTCTGATAAGGGATTTGATGGTAATACCTGTGCCGTTATGGTTGCATTAGACAAGCAGTCAGCTGATATCGCTATGGGTGTTGATAAGGCACTTGAAGCAAAGGATGGCGAGATTGATGATTCAGAAGGTGGTGCTGGTGACCAGGGTATGATGTTTGGTTACGCAACTAACGAAACTCCTGAGTTCATGCCTTACTCTTCTGCACTTGCACAGAAGCTTTCTAAGCAGCTTACAAAGGTTCGTAAAGATGGAACTCTTTCTTACTTAAGACCAGACGGAAAGACTCAGGTAACAGTTGAATATGATGAAAACAAAAAGCCTATAAGACTTGATGCTATCGTTGTTTCATCACAGCATGCTCCTGAAGTATCTCAGGAACAGATTCATGAGGACATTAAGAAATATGTTATTGATGCAATCGTTGATCCTGCTATGATTGACGCTGACACTAAGATATACATCAATCCAACAGGCCGTTTTGTAATTGGTGGACCTAATGGAGATTCAGGTCTTACAGGTCGTAAGATTATAGTTGATACTTACGGTGGAGCTGCCAGACATGGTGGTGGTGCTTTCTCTGGTAAGGACTGCACTAAGGTTGACCGTTCTGCTGCATACGCTGCAAGATATGTTGCTAAAAATATTGTCGCTGCCGGACTTGCTGACAGATGTGAGATTCAGCTTTCATATGCAATCGGTGTTGCCAGACCAACATCTATCATGGTTGATACATTTGGCACAGGAAAGCTTGATGAAGAAAAAATCGTTGAAATCATCCGTGAGAACTTCGATTTAAGACCTAACGGAATCATTAAGATGCTCGACTTAAGAAGACCTATCTACAAGCAGACAGCTGCTTATGGTCACTTTGGACGTACAGACCTTAACCTCCCTTGGGAGAAGCTTGATAAGGTAGATGTGCTTGCTAAGTATCTTGGTTAATAGGATTTTTGTATGTAATATCTGATGAATTTTTAAAGCCTGCTTTTGTTTGAAAGCAGGCTTTTTGATTAATTCAGCTTACTTATTAATTCATATATCACGTTTATATATGCTGTATTAGTAGGCTTTTAGGAATTCCTCGCAAAGTCACACCTTCTTCAGCCACTTCTTCCGCTCCATGCGTACAAGGAATATCGCACCCCTGAAGCAAAGCTCTGCCGCCATCGCTATCCACACACCAACAAGTCCGTAACTTCCAACAAGAAGGAATGAAAGAACAACACGAATAGCCCAAAGACTGAAGAAATTCATAAGACTTGAAACAAGCGTATCTCCTGCTCCACGAAGCACTCCGGTTACAACGATTGATGCTCCATACAGTGGTTCTGCTAATGCTTCAATTCTTAGTATCCTTACTCCAAGCTCTCTTACTGCCGGGTCAGGTGTAAGAATTCCAATCATAAACGGCGCAAATATAAACATCAGAAGTCCGGTGAACGCCATTATTCCCATTCCGAAAGCAACTGAAATTCTTCCAAAAGACAACGCAAGCTTTCCTCTGCCTGCACCGATACTCTGTCCAACAAGTGCTGTTGCAGCCTCCTCAATTCCGTAAGCTGGCATATAGCACAGGCTTTCAGCAGTTATTGCAAATGCATTGGCAGCCACAGCCACAACTCCTAATGGTGCAACAATTCTTGTTATCGTAATCATAGCTCCGAACATAACTACATTTTCAAATGTTACAGGAAGCGATAAAACAAATGACTTCTTTATTGTCGCAAGACCTGCCTTCTCATCAGAATCTGTTCCGTAACCCTTAGAAAGCATTGGTGTTCTGAACATCAATACATAAAACATAATAATTGTGGTGACAATCTCTGCCGCCGTTGTTCCAAGTGCTGCACCCATAACTCCAAGACCAAATCCAAAACCATGCCAACTGAATATGAATATAAAATTGAATATAATATCAAGTAAACAGTTCATGGAATTAAGAATTCCCGGTGTTTTCGTATTGCCGCAGCTCTGTAACATTCTCGTACCAAGACGGTTAAATCCTAATGCCGGCATAGACAATGATGTTATAAGAAAATACATTGCCGCGTCCTTGTGTAACGACTCCTCTCCACCAAGCCATGCTGGAAGCCCCCAGCTTATCATGGCTCCGGCAGCACCAATAATAATTGATATAAGAAGAACAATTCCAAATGACTGTAAGAACACTCTTCTTGCCCTGTTAAACTTCTTTGCCCCGACAAGCTGTGCCACCTGAATTGAAAATCCAAGTGACGGTGCAGAAGCAAGGCTTCCAAGCAGCCATGTCGTTGTCGATACAAGACCTATTGAAGCCGAACAGCCTGCTCCCAGTCTTCCAACCATAGACGCATCAATATATTGCATTATAATTGATGACACCTGTGCCAGAATCGTAGGCAGACTCAGCATAATTACAAGTCTTATCTTCTGTTCAAATGTAATCTCTTTATTATTTCTTATATAGGAAAGTGTATCTTCCTTCATTTAGCATTACCCTTCTACAATATTTTTAGCATGCTCAAGAGCTGCATCAATATTGGCACAGAAATTATCTCTTCCAATCTCATCCGCAAAGCCAGCATGCTCCATAACTGACATAGGCTGTTCATTAACATGTGAAAGAATCATAACAGCGCCATGTCTTTTACATACCGCATGAATATTTCTTAAAGATCTGAGAGCAGTAACATCCATTGCAGGAACACCTCTCATTCTTACAATAACTGCCTTAGAACCTGATACTGTCTGGATATCAAGAAACTTGTCCGCAGCTGCAAAAAACATTGGTCCATTAATCTCATATACAAGTGTATCCTTAGGAACCTGCTTAAGATTAATACTGTCAGGATCATTATTCTCATCTATATTATCGCCAATATATTTCCAGCTCTTAACCTCAGTAACATCAGCCATTCTCTTAAGGAAAAGAAGTGCTGTAAGCACAACACCAACTTCAATAGCAACAACAAGGTCAAATACAATAGTAAGTACTGCTGTTGTAAGAAGAACTAGAATATCGCTCTTAGGTGAAGTCTTGCACAGAGAAATCATTTCTCTCCAGCCACTCATGTTATAAGCTACCATGAAAAGAATC